>ERZ795053.958-NODE-958-length-37019-cov-19.585976_pt1 | contig 37019 bp, 33 predicted proteins | sample MGYA00375137_ERZ795053 | MGnify/ENA primary metagenome ERZ795053 (study PRJEB30182, sample SAMN05720284) | activated sludge metagenome | isolation source: Anaerobic digester | place: Hong Kong | collected 2014-12-17 ...
CTCTTGGAACACGCGCTTTGGAAACAACAACGTTAAATGGGGCTGTCCTTTTTCTGGTATAATTTTGCCATGGGCAGAAAATGACGAACTATCCTCGTTCTTTGCGTGTCTTTTTTGGTTGTCTTTCATTTCGTGTGGTTTGAAACAAGTTTGCTTCGAAAAAAGCAGGAATTGCGTGCTACAATCCTTGAGAAAGAAAACAAGGGAGGGAGCGCGATGAAAAACCAATACCCGCATTTTTTTGCACACTTGCTGGGACCGGTGGAACCCTGGTACATCTCGCGCATCGCGCGCGCCGACGTAGAAGAGCTGGCCCAGGGGATCGTGGCCTGGCACCAGGAACTTGACACGGCCAGGGACACCACCTGCTTGTTCCGCGACAGCGCCTTTGCCGACAACGTGACCAAGACCAATATGGCGGCCATCCGCGAGCAGCATGGCATGGCCAACGTAAGGAGCCTGTAATGAACCAAATGATCGAACCACCACGTATTGAAGCCCTGCATGTGCAAAACTACCGGGCTTTGCGAGATGTGCATCTGAAACACTTGACGCCTTTATCCGTACTGCTCGGCCCCAACGGCAGCGGCAAATCCACGGTCTTTGACGTATTTGCCTTTCTTGCGGAATGTTTTGGCGAAGGGCTGCGCAAGGCCTGGGATCGGCGGGGACGCTTCCGGGAACTCCGAAGCAGGGATGCGAAGGGCCCCATCGTCATCGAGCTACAATACCGGGAAAAGCGGGGCACCCCGCTCATCACCTACCACCTGGAAATCGATGAAAAGGATAGGGGGCCGGTGGTAATACATGAGTTTTTGCGCTGGAAACGGACCCATCCCGGGGCCCCTTTCCATTTCCTCGACTATTCAGAGGGCAGGGGCAAGGTCATCACCGGCGAACAGCCGGAGGCGCAGGACCAGCGAATTGAAAAGCCGCTTTCTGGGCCGGATGTGCTGGCGGTGAACACCCTTGGCCAGCTTGCCGAGAACCCGCGGGTGATCGCCCTGCGCAACTTCATCACCGGTTGGCATCTCTCGTATCTTTCCGCAAACGCCACCCGTGGCAACCCCGAAGCAGGGGCGGAAGAACGCCTGTCGCAGACCGGCCACAACCTGGCCAATGTCATCCAATACCTGGCAGAAGAACATCCGGATCGCCTCGAGCAGGTCTTCGCGACCCTGCGGCGTCGCATCCCCCGCATTGAGAAGGTCACCTCCCGACCCCTGGACGACGGCCGCCTGCTCTTGCAGGTGAAGGACGCCCCCTTCTCCACCCCGGTGCTGGCGCGATTCGTCTCGGACGGCACCCTGAAAATGCTCGCGTACCTGACCTTGCTCTATGATCCCGCCCCGCCACAGCTGATCGGCATCGAGGAACCTGAAAACTATCTCCATCCCCGGCTCCTGCCGGAACTGGCAGAAGAGTGCAACATGGCCTCGGACCGAACCCAGCTCATCGTCACCACCCACTCACCGTTCTTCATCGACCGGCTGCAGCCGGAACAGGTGCGGGTGCTCTACCGAGACGACCGCGGCTACACCAAGGCGAAACGGGTAGCAGATATGCCCGGGATCAAGGAATTTTTGGCGGAAGGGGCCTCGCTGGGCGACCTGTGGATGGAGGGCCATTTCGAAGTGGGCGATCCCCTAACACCGGAGGACGGTATATGATCCAGCTTGAGGTGCTTGTGGAGGAGCCGTCCATGGAAGAGGCTCTGCGTCACCTATTGCCGAAAATCGTGCAGGGTCGCGCCCAGAGGAAGGTGATCAATATGCGCAGCAAGAGTCGTCTTCTGAAGGAATTGCCCAATCGGCTGCGTGCCTACAGGCAGCGTATGGAAAAGGGCGAGCAGATAAAGGTTGTTGTGCTCGTTGACCGGGACAAGGACGACTGCCATGCCTTGAAGCAGCGGCTCGAGCGCATGGCCCGCGAGGCCAGCTTGCAGACCAGAACGGCGGCAGGCGGAATTGGGTTTCAAGTGGTGAATCGCATTGTCATCGAAGAATTGGAGGCCTGGTTCATGGGCGATACCGAGGCGTTGACCAAAGCCTTTACCTCTCTTCGTGGTGTCAGATTCCCGAACTGGTTCAGCAACCCGGACAGCGGTGGCACTTGGGAACGGCTGCACCGCTTCCTCAAACAAAACCGCATCTACCCCAAAAGCTTTCCCAAGATAGACGCGGCACGCAAAATTGCGCCATACATGGACCCCGCACGCAACCGTTCCAGGAGTTTTCGCATCTTTTGCCAGGGGGTGGAAGCATGCCTTGCGTGAGCGACGCCAGACCATCGGCGGCGGACTGCGCCTGTGCGTGAACCAGGAAGGCCAACGGGTGTGCGGCTTCGAGGTCAACACCCTCACGGTCGTGGCGAACGAGAGCTACGAGGAGTTCGCCGAGAATCTCCAGCGCGAGATCGAAGAGGAGACCGGCGTTCGGTTCGGTATCGTCGAGCCGCACCAGTTTGCCCGCGTGCCGGTGACCAGCGAGGGCGGAATGCCGTGAAGGTTCAAAGAAGACCCGCGCGATAGCGAACGCGCCAAGATCGCGTGTGGAAAAGCGCATTTTGCCGCGCTCCAGGTTGGAGAGTCGCCCGGGCACTACGTCGTGGACCAAGCCAAGGGATCGGCGCGGAAGTACGACCAACTGGAAAAAAGTTAGTTTCCTCTTGGAACACGCGCTTTGGAAACAACAACGTTAAATGGGGCTGTCCTTTTTCTGGTATAATTTCCCATGGGCAGAAAAATGACGAACCATCCTCTTTCTTTGCGTGTCTCCATGGTAGTATTTTGGGGGCTCCTTTTCGTGGGGAGTATCGCCGTTGCCCAACCAATGTCCACGACGCAAAACGTGCTGGTGCTTTCCTCCTACCACGATGGAATGCCTTGGACGGATCGTTGCCTTTCGGGGTTACGCCAAGCTTTTTCCGATCGGAAGGCCGACGTGGAGTTGTACGTGGAGCACATCGATTCCAAGAGGTTCGCACTGCAGCAGGTTTCCGAGCCATTCATGCGTTGGATGCAAGTTCGGTACTCCGGCATGCGGATCGATGTCATCATAGCTTTGGACAACAACGCCTTGGAATTTCTACTGGACCACAGGCAAAGCTTTTTCCCCGGGATACCGGTGGTTTTCGTCGGGATCAACGATTTCTCTCCGCAGATGCTGCGCGGGGAAACGGGGATTACGGGGGTCGTGGGGCACCACAGCATTTCCGAGACGATCGATATGGCCCTTTCGCTGTTCCCCCAAACCCAGCAAATCCTGGTGGTAAACGACAAAACCGAGACCGGGATCCGTTTCCAAAACATCCTGGAAAGAATCCTGGACGAAAGAGAGGACTCGGTCTCCTACGAGTTTGCCGTGGGTCTTTCCACGCAGGAGTTGACCCAGAAACTGCAGCAACTTCCCGAAGATGCGCTGGTGCTGCTTCTTTTCTTTCACATCGACGCGCTGGGGGTTCGCGCCTCCATTCCCGCTTTCGTGGAACTCGTGGTGGACCATTCCCCCGTTCCGGTTTTCAGTTTCTGGGACCATTACTTGGGGTTGGGTATCCTGGGGGGAGTGTTGGAAAGTGGATTCGACCAGGGATTGGAAGCCGGAAAGATGGCACTTGACATCTTGGCAGGGGCGCCCCCCGAACAAGTTCGGTACCGGGTCCATGGTGCAAATGTTGCGATGGTGGATTTCGCGGTTCTTCAATCCTTTGGGGTTCCGCGTTCCCGGCTTCCAAAGGGAACGGTGGTAATCAACGACCCCGGAGAACCATTCCGCAAATTCCTTCCCTGGCTGCTTTCCCTCTCCGCGTTGTTGCTCGTTGCCGTGGCGCTTGTGATTCTCCTACTCTTGCACCGTTTTCGCCTGAAGAAAACATCCCACAGTTTGCAGCAAAGCAAGGAGCATTTCCGTACCATTCTGCATTCCATCGACGACGCGGTGATCACCACGGACCTGGAAGGCAACGTGGTGGAAATGAACCCCGTGGCGTGCCAAGTCACGGGTTTTTCCTTGCAAAGTGCCCGGGGGAAAGCGTTCTCGTCCGTGGTTCAACTTCGGAACGAACAGACGCGCCAAGTACTGGAAAACCCAGTACAGAAAGTTTTTTCCACGGGTTCCTCCCAAGTGATTCCTTCGTGTTTCATCCTTTCGTCGGAAGGGGTATTCTCGGGGGTTTCCGGGCGAGCTTCTCCCATCTTCGACGAACACCAAACCCTTCGTGGGGTTGTATTGAGTTTCCGCGACATCACCCGCGAGAAACTGGCGTTGGAGGAACTCAAGAAAAGCGAAGAGAAAATGCAGTGGATGTTGCGCGCGATCCCCGACGTGGGGGTGTTCGTGGTTTCCCTGGATAGCCCTGTACCTTCCATCGTGGAATGCAACGAGGGAGCTTGCAAGATTCTCGAATTCCACCGCGAGGAGATCCTCGGGAAGCCCGTTTCCTTCTTCCAAAAACGCCGCGAACCCTTGCTTTTCTTTCCGAAAACCGTCCCGGGTTCCCAGAGCCAAGAACCATCCACGACCCAGGTAGATCTTTTGCGCCGCAGTAGTGATCCCATTCCGACACGATTCCACGTTCTTCCGTTCCCGAACGGGGACAACTCCCTTTCCCGTGCACTTGTGGTGTTCCTGAGCCTGGAAAAGGAAAGAAAACTGGAAAAAGCCTTGGACGAAAACGAAAAGAGAACCAAGCTCCGTCTGGGTTACCTGGAAAGGACGGAGATGGAAACGGATGATGTTTCGCTGAACCAGCTTTTTTCCATGGAAGAACTGCAGCGAATCCAGGATCGTTTCCTGAAGAACAGCGGTCTCTTTTCAGTGATCACCGATCCTTCCGGAGAATTCCTCACCATTCCCCGCAACTTCCCACCGATTTGCCGGCTGGTACACTCATCCGTGGAAGGAAAAAGGAGGTGCGCGCAGTTCACCCAAAAACTGGGAAGCCTGGCAACACAGACAGGTTCAGCTCAAGACGGACCCTGCGAGGTCTGCGGGATGATCGAAACCTGTGTACCCCTCTTCATTGGCAAACGCCACATGGGCAACTGGATCCTGGGGCATGCCACCCCGGATGGCTCTGCCCCCCTTCTGCCACTTGAAATCTCCCAGCAACTGGGGTTGGATGCTTTCGATCTGCAACAGGCCGCCCTTCACTCGCCCTTATCACCACTGGAAAAAATCCATGAACTCGCGGGGTTCCTGGAAAGCCTCTCCCAAATCCTTTCTTTGATGAGCCTGAGCCACCTTCGCCTAACGCATGACATGGCGGAACGGAAAAAAATGCAGAACGAGCTTCGAAAAATGAACGAAGAGTTGCAGCAAAAATCCCAGGTGGCGCGAAAGCTCGCCCAGCAAGCACAGGTTTCCAGCCAGGCTCGCGAACTTTTCCTGGCAAACATAAACCATGAACTACGGACACCTTTGAATGGCATCACGGGCGTACTGCAGCTTTTCGAAAGGGAAAACCTGTCTCCCCAGCAGCAGGAATTGTTCCTGATGCTCCACAAATCCACGACCCGGTTGAAAGAACTGGTGGAAAACTTGCTCAACCTGGATGAGATCGATCGAAAGGAAAGCAGTTGCCACTCGCTCTGGTTGACTTTGGAAGACTTGTTACGGCAAGTGATGGACTATTTCCGACCCCGCGCGGAGGAGAAGCAGTTGGAACTTTCGCTTTCCATCGATCCAGAGGTACCTCGTCTCCTTCACGCAGATCCCTTCCACCTGGAACAAATCCTGGGAGGACTCGTCTCGAACGCCATCAAGTTTACGCTTCGCGGACGCATTTCCCTACTGGTAAATCGCTTGGCAGACCAGCTTCGTTTTGAAATTTCGGACACTGGGATTGGAATGGATGCACAACTGCAGCAAAAGGTGTTCGGCAAATTCGAACAGGGAGATCCTTCGTTCACCAAGTCCTTCCAAGGCGCTGGGCTGGGGCTCACCCTTTCCAAGTTCCGTACCGAAGAAATGGGGGGAACGTTGCAGCTTTTCAGCGAACCCGGAATGGGGAGCAATTTCGTGCTTTCCTTCCCGCTGGAAACGTTCTTTCCCTTTCTGCAGAAGATCCGGGTTTTGCTACTGGATCCCGCAGAAGATGCGTGCCCCAACTTGCCCCCGGTATTTGCGAAAAGACCCGGGGCATTCCAGTCTTTTCAAGATCCGGAGCTTTTCCTGGAAGAAATTTCGCGAAACGGGGCCGATGTTGCTATAATGGACCTGGGAGCCTTGGTCGTCTCGAAAGAATGGCTCGAAAAGCTCTCTGCCTGCCGCGAAAAGAACAACGCGGTTTGGATTGGGACGTTCCAAGAGGGATTCTCCCTGCGGAAATCCCCTTTAAGCAAGTTACACATGGATTTCTGGATCGAAAAACCGGTGTCTTCCCGGGAAGTGCTGGAAATCCTGGGGCAAATGCGCCAGTAACCCGGATTCGATCAAGAAAGGAGGAAAAAAGATGGGTGATTTTTCTGTGCAAAAGGTCTCCAATTCTCCGGTTTTTCACCCGGCACAATCCCAACCAGCCGCACATCCCCAGCGCGAAAACCCCACCCATTCTCCCGTTTCCCCGGAAAAAGGCACAGCCCTCGCCCGGCAAGAAACGCCTCGTTCCGTCTCGGACGTACTTCGCATGGTGCACGAGGGAAAGGACCTGGAACGCTTTGCGGGAAATCCCGTGGTAAAACTTGCCAAGCGAAACGGCGTGGTTCCCTGCCAGACTTGTGCAAGCAGAAGGTACCAAGACGCCTCCACCGACACGGGGGTTTCCTTTAAGAACGGTGGCCACATTTCCCCGGATTCCGCTTTTGCCGTGGTATCTGCTCACGAGCAAGAACACGTGCAAAAAGCTCACCAACGTGCCCAGGAGGGGCAAGGGAAGGTGGTTTCCGCCTCCGTGCGTATTTTCGTGGACACCTGCCCGGAATGTGGAAGGGTGTACGTTTCCGGCGGGGAAACCACCACGCGCATCTCGTCGTCCCCGGAAAAAAGCTACCAGAATGACCCTTTTGCAGCTGTGTACCGTACCGACCCTTCTTTTGCACCTTCCGAGGGAATCAGCCTCGACACCCGGGTGTAATCAAGAGTAACTCCGATCCCTGCGGCGAAGGAACCATTTTTCCGTCTCCTCTGCGAAGAAACCAATGCTTCCCACCAGGACTGCCGTCGTGAATTGCCAGAAGCTCAACGGCACGGTTTGGAAGATCCCTTGAAGGAAAGGCACGTACACCACAAGCACTTGGAGCAGGAAGGTAAGGCCCACCGCCCCAGTGAGCGCGAGGTTGGACGTCAACCCCATCGAAAAGGCGGACTGCACGCGGGATCGGCTGGAAAAGGGAAGCCCCATCTGCCCCACGGTCAGCGTGGTGAACGCCATGGTTCGGAAAACCCCCACATCTTGTCCACTCTCCCGGAAAAAGTAACCCGCCACCAAGAAGATCAAGGTGCCCATGAGGCCCCCCAACCAAGCAATGTCCAGCACGGTGCGCCGGTCAAAGATTCCCTCGTCCGGGCGGTTGGGTGGGCGTTTCATGATGCCTTTTTCTTCCTTTTCGATCCCCAGTGCCAGCGCGGGGAAGCCATCCGTCAACAGGTTCACCCACAGGATCTGAAGCGGGATGAGGGGCAACGGCATTCCCAGTACCATGGCAATCACCATCACGAAAATTTCGGCGATGTTCCCGGTCAGAAGGTACTTCACGAACTTGCGGATGTTCTCGAAAATCATCCGCCCTTCTTTCACCGCTGCTACGATGGAGGCGAAGTTATCGTCCAATACCACCATGTCGGCCACTTCCTTCGAAACATCCGTGCCCGTAATCCCCATGGCCACGCCAATATCTGCTTTCTTCAAGGCTGGTGCATCGTTGACACCGTCTCCCGTCATGGCAACGATGTTCCCCTGGCGTTGCAGCGCACCCACGATGCGCAGCTTGTGCTGCGGTGAAACGCGCGCGAATACCCGGGAGGATTGCAGCGTTTTTTCCAGCGATTGCTCGTCCATTTCGGAGAGCTCCATGCCGGTGACGGGAGGGACGTTGGCCTTGGGGTTGGAGATTCCCAGCTCCCCGGCGATGTTCTTCGCGGTGAGGGGGTGGTCCCCGGTGATCATGATCGTGGTAATACCCGCCTGGTTACACTCGTTCACCGCGTCAAACACTTCCTGGCGGGGCGGGTCGATCATGCCCGACATGCCGATGAAAACGAGGCCGGTTTCCAAGTCCCCCGCTTCTTGCTCGGGAGAAAAGTCGTCCATCTGCTTGAACGCGAAACCCAGAACACGAAACCCTTCGCTCGCCCACTGTTGGTTCTGCTCCATCAGCTTTTGTTTTTCCTTGCGGGATAAGGGTTTCACAGCATCGGGCCCCAGTACCTGGTCACAGCATTCCAAGAGGCCATCCACCGCTCCCTTGGTCCACACGCTGAACGGCCTTTCCTGCAGCAAAGCATGCAGTTGTGCAGGGACGTTTTGGTTTCGGTGTACGGTACTCATCCTCTTTCGTTCCGAATCAAAGGGAGCCTCTCCCACCCGGGGAAACGCGTCCTGGTAGTTTTCCGGGGAAACCCCCGCCTGCAAGGCAAGCTGCACAAGCGACGTTTCGGTGGGGTCCCCCGCCAGCTTTTGACCCGTATCGTTGCCCGACCCCAGGAACTGGGTGTCGTTGCACAAGAAGCCACATGTCAAAAGCGGAACCAGCGCGGGGTCTTTCACCTGGTCTTCTTGGTCGTCACCCAGGAAATCGAAACGTCTCTCCCTCGACAGCGCCCGGGTAACTTGCATGTTGTTTTCGGTGAGTGTGCCGGTTTTGTCGCTGCAAATCACGGTAACCGATCCCAGCGTTTCCACCGCCTGCAACTTGCGAATCAGGGCGTTTCGCTTCAGCATGCGGCGCGTCCCCAGGGCAAGTGCAATGGTCACCGCCGCGGCAAGACCTTCTGGTACCGCCGCTACTGCCATGCTGATGGCCGTCATCAGCATGAGTTGGACGCCTTCTCCCCGGAGCAAGCCCAGCAAGAAAATCACGCACACGAGGATCAACGCGAAGATTCCCAAGAAACCTGCCACACGGTTGAGCTTGAGCTGTAACGGTGTCTTGGTGTCGGCCACGCCCTGGATCATGGTGGCGATTTTGCCCAGTTCCGTGGACATCCCCGTTTCCACGACGATGGCTTCGCCGCGGCCGTAACTCACCGATGTCCCCGCGAAAACCATGTTCTTCATGTCGCCGGGGGTGGGCGTCCGATCCCCCTGAAATGGAGATAGGCTCTTTTCCACGGGGGCAGATTCCCCGGTTAGCGCGGATTCCTGGACCTTCAAGTGCATAACCTGCGTCAATCGGCAGTCAGCGGGAACCACGTTTCCCGTCTCGAGGAGCACCATGTCCCCGGGAACCAGTTGGCTTGCGCGCACCGTTTGCACGTTTCCGTCCCGGCGAACCTTCACCTCGGGCACCGCCATTTTCTTGAGCTGACGGATGGTCTTTTCCGCTCGGTACTCCTGGGTAAATCCCAGCACCGCGTTGGCCAAGACGATGAAGAAAATGACCGTGCCGTCCAGGTATTCCTCCAGGAAGAGCGAAACCACCCCGGCGACGAGTAACAGGATCACCAGGTACGAAGTGAACTGGGTAAAGAAAATCTTCCAGGGACCTTTGCCCTCCTTTTCCACCAGTTCATTGGTTCCATACTGCGCCAACCGCTTGGAAGCCTCGGACGAAGCCAGGCCCTTCTCCACGTTGGTGGAAAGTTTCTGTTCGGTTTCTTCCTTGCTCAGCCTGTACCAGTCTTTCAAACCAAATCCTCCTTACATCGTGGGATACAACCGGTTCTTTTCCACGCGGAAACGCAACGGGGTGTACTCTTTCGCGAGGAAGATCGTATCCAAATCGTGGTAGGCAAATGCTCCCGTGCCGGAGGCAAAGTGGACTCCTTGCGCGATACCCATCCCCGTCTCGCTCATGCAACCGATCATCAGGGAAACATGGGCACTGCGGGCCATTTCCACGATGGCCAGGGCATCGGAGATGCCCGCTTTCATCAACTTGATATTGATGAAGTCCACCGCGTCTCGGCGAATGAGGCGAAGCGCGTCGAAGCGAGTCTTCACCATCTCGTCTGCTCCAACGGGGTACACGCAGTTCCTTCGCACAAGGCGGATACCCTCCACGTCCTCCACACCCACCGGTTGTTCAAACACCGCGATGGGCACATTGTTTCTTGCCATTTCCTGCCCAAATGCAATGGCCTGCTTCGGGGTGAACCCCAGGTTGGCATCCACGATGAACCGGGCCTGGGGAACCGCCTCGTAAACGGCCAGCACCCGCTGGATGTCGGAGGCAAGATCTTCTCCCACCTTGAGCTTGAGAACGTCAAAGCCCGCTTCGAATGCTTCCCTTGACCGGGAAACGGTGTTCTCCAGGGTATCGATCCCAATGGTGAGGTCTGTTTCCACGTACTCTTTCTTTCCACCAAGCAAGGTGGACACGGGAACGCCCAAGTGCTGGCTCATGGCGTCCAGAACCGCGTATTGCACCGCGGCTTTGAGGCTGGGTGCAGAACGAGAGTATCCATCAAGTACATCGAAAAGCCGTCGGTAGGCCAAGACATCCATTCCGCGGATCGCATCCAGGATGTCCTCCCGGTAACCCATCAACGCACGGATTTGCTCGCCGTTCACCCGGAACGACGGAGATGCCTGCCCCAAGCCCACCACACCGTTCTCCAATTCCAGGCGCACGTCGATCATGCTGGAGCTGGAACGCACGCTGTTCGTGATGTGGAAGGGAACCCGGTACGCACTTGTGCTGATCGAAAAGAAAAGGTTTGCAACTGCCGTTTTCATAGGGACCTCCTGGGCGATTTTTTCTGGTATAATCAACGAAAGAGCCATGGACAATCGTGCCCCGATTATACACCAAAAAGTGACCCTGCTTTGTGTCGCGCCCAACAGGAGGAAGAAATGCTGCAATACATCGATACGCAATGGATGGTGGAGCAAGTACGTGTGGAGGAGCTGGCGGAGCGCTTTGGAACACCCCTTTACGTGTACAGCATGCAAAAAATCAACGACCAAATCGACCAGGTCATACAGGCTTTCGACAACGTTCCCTGCCTTCCGGGTTTTGCGTGCAAGGCGAACGGCAACATTCACCTTCTCCATTTCTTGGCGGGACGCGGGTTATGGGTGGACGTGGTCTCTATGGGAGAGTACCACCTTGCACGGGAAGCGGGGGTGAAAAACCATAAGATCGTGGTAAATGGAAACGCAAAAAACGCCGAGGAGATGGAATTCTTCCTTTCCGAAGGCGTATACTCCTACAATATCGATTCGCGGGAAGAGTACCGCTTGATCCAGGAACGGAAGATCACCCCGAACCCTGCCACGATCCTTTCGCTGCGCGTGAACCCAGACGTGGACCCTCACACCCACCCCTACATCTCCACGGGTTTGCAGAAAAACAAGTTCGGCATCTCCACGGAAGTCGCAGCAGAATTGCTGGCAGAAGACACGCTGGGCATTTCCGGTCTACACAGCCACATCGGTTCCAACATTTTCGACGTGGACGCCTACCTCCAAACGGTCACAACCCTTCTGGATCTTGCCCGCAAGTTCCCCAGCATTGGGCACCTCAACCTCGGTGGGGGCTGGGGTATCGACTACGGCCACGACGGGAAGAGTTTCCCCGTGCGCGAATTTTCCGAGAAAGTGGTTCCGTTGCTGCGGGATGCAGGCCTGCCGGTGATGGTGGAACTGGGCCGCTTCCTGGTAGGACCAGCGGGCATACTGCTTTGCCGCGTGTTGCTGCGAAAGAAAAACCCCCTGAAGGAATTCGTGGTGCTCGACACCAACATGGCACACTTGATTCGGCCCGCGTTGTACCAGGCGAAGCACCATGTGCAGCCCTTGATTTCCGAAACCCGAAAGCAAATCCGGGCAGACATCGTGGGTGGCCTCTGCGAAACGGGGGATGTGCTTGCCCTGGATCGGGACTTGCCCGAAGTGTTCCGGGGGGAACTGCTTGCCATCGAAGACGTGGGGGCCTACGGTTTTTCCATGTCCTCCAACTACAATGGCACACCCCGCCCTGCCGAGGTTGCAGTGCTGGGAAGCAAGTGCAAGTTGATTCGCAAGCGCGAAAGCTTCTCCGACCTGTACAGGTTGATGGAATGAGCCTTTCCCCGGTTCCCGTATTTTTCCAAGAATGCTCCGAGTATGCGCAAGTATCCCGAGCGGTGTCTTCGCTGCTTTCCCCCTTTTCCGAGCAGTTTCTTCCCGGAATGAAAGTGCTCCTCAAACCCAACATGCTGGCGGGTTACACCCCGGAAAAGGGCGTAACCACGCATCCTTCCGTGGTGGGGGCTGTTTGCCAATGGTTGCAACAGAAAGGCTGCCAACCCGCTGTGGGAGACAGCAGCGGAGCACCAGGCTTTTCCAGCGTGGCCCGAAAAACGGGAATGGAAGCCCTGTGTAACCAACACAACATCCCCTTGCTGGAACTTTCCCAGCCCCAAACCCGAAAAGGAGAGATCTACCGGGAAATCCAACTCTCCGGGGTACTGCAACAGTTCGATCGGGTCATCAACCTCCCCAAGCTCAAAACACATGCGCAAATGGGAATCACGATGGGCGTGAAGAATACCTACGGTTGCGTACCCGGTTTTCACAAGTCCAAGGGGCACCTGCGCGCACAGAACTCCTCCGGGTTCGCCGACCTGCTCATTGACATCCACAACCTTGTCAACCCTTCGTTGACCTTGTTGGATGGCGTGGTGGGCATGGAGGGAAACGGCCCGGCGAACGGTAGTACCCGTCGATTTGGAATTCTTGCAGCGGCACCAAACGCGTATGCCCTTGACATGGCAGTGTGTAAGCTCCTGGGCGTGGAGCCACAGAAAATCCCCGTTTTGCAGCGCGCCCAGCAAAGGGGATACATCCCCCCCTTTACATCCCATTGGCTGGAAAACCCGCAACACCCACCACGCATCCCAAGAATCAAGCTGCCGGCAACATCCCCCGTGCTTCCGCTTCCTTCTTGGCTACTCCCCATTGCCCGTAGGCTTTCCCGTGTGCCTTCCATCGATCCCGCCCGTTGCGTGGCTTGTAAACTTTGCCAAACGCATTGTCCCGCGGAAGCAATCGACATCGACAAAGGGCATCGCATCGATCGAAAGAAATGCATCCGTTGCTACGTGTGCCAGGAATTGTGTCCAGAGAATGCCATTCGCTTGCATCGGAGACTGATGGGGTGAGTTGGATGGCGGAGAAGGCCAAATTTCCACGGAAAAAGGCAACAAAACGGGTAAAATTCCATTTTTCTGTCTTTTTCTTTCCCAAGCGCGTTTTTTTACGCTTTTCCACCGGGTGAAATTCCGGGTGGTTTCGCGTATACTAATCCATCCAAAATTTCAACAACGGGGTGTAAAGAGTGAATCCAGATGGTTTGGAAAAGCGGGACCCCTCATCCAATCCCCCCCCTGTCTCCCCGCTTCCGGAAGAAAGAATTTTCCTGCTCCGAAAGATGCTCAAAAGCAAGTACGTGGACCAAAGATTGAAAGCGTTGCAAGAAATTAACGCGCTTTCGGAAGTTCCGCACGCCATCATGTCGGACATCAAAAACCTGCTGTGGCAGGACACGATCCAGGACAGCGAAATCGTGGAACGCATGATGGTCCTCTTCCGCACGCACGACGAAAAAGGCTACCAAACGTTTTGCCTTCTCAAGAACAAGGCAATGAGCTCACCAAAGAAAGAAAGGCGTGATCCCCGGGAGATTTCCTTTGGCGAAGGCCAGGAAATCGGGGAAATGGACCCCACGCTGGAGCTGGTCGAAGAAATCGGCGACGATGGTGATGACGATCCGGAGTAAACCAAAAGCATGACTTCTCTTTCAAAAACTAACAAGGAGGAACAAACCCCATGAAGGGTAGGAGTTACTGTGGGTTAGACTGCCTGAGCTGCGCGATTTTCCAGGCTACCCAGAACAACGATGTGGAAGCGAAGAAACACTTGGCAAAAGAATGGTCGGAAAAGCTGGGAAGAAGCGTGGGGGAAGGCGAAATCCATTGCAGGGGATGCCAATCCGACGAACTGTTTTTTGCCTGCCACGAATGCCCCATCCGGGAATGCGCCCGTTATAAGAGCATCGAAAGTTGCGCGTATTGCTTTGAATTTCCCTGCGACATGGGGAAAGAGATATGGAAAACCATGCCCCGAGAATTTGAAGCCCTGCAAAAGCAAAACAACGAGTTCTTCGACGAAGAGGAGTACGGCGAAGAAATGTACGACGGTTTCGATGCACCGCACGGCAGTGTTGGAAAAACCCCACGCCACAAGGAAGGCGCCTACCACGAACCTTCCGGCAGAAGAAAACCGCAACTGGAACTGGAGAAGCACCTGAAAAAACTCCATTCCGTTAACCGAAAAAGTACCGTGAAAGAAGAGAACACCTGAAACCGGGGACATCCCCGGTTTTTTTTACACCGAAAGCATCCAGTAGGTGAAAACCCCCGTCAAGGCAAGCAGCGGCGCTACTCGAGTAAAGGTTGCCAACATGCGGGTTTGGAAGAAATGCGAGGTCAGCACCAGGCACAGGTGCACGGGAGACAAAAGAACGCCCGCAATGGCACTGAAGTAAATCCACACCGGGTTTGCATGCATGACCAAAAGTAGGGGGGCAGTGATTCCCACCGCGCTTTGCGAAAGCCCGGTGGATAGTCCCATGAGAAAAGGAAGAAGGAAGGCCATCAACGGTACGCTCAACCCCACCCCGTTGAGTTCCTGCGCGATCGCACTGGGAAAGCCCACTCCTTCCAGGTAAAACTTGTACACGAAAAACAAGAAAAGCAAGAGGAACACGTCCCATTTCTTCAGCGCTTCGCGCAGTGCACCGAAAAAATGGCGGTGGCGAAAGCCGAAGTACACCGCGATGTTGATCCCCAGGGCAAGGTATCCTTCCACCTGGAATCCCAGGATCAGCACCCCTGTCATCAGGATAAAAAGGACGATCCAAAACCCTTTCACATCTTTCCAGGAAGCCTTTCGAAAGCGTGGGAAGCGAAAGCCGTTGAAGAGCACCCAACCCGAAAGCAAGGACACCGCAAAGATAGGCAGCATCTGCAACGAAAAGTGGGAAACCGGTGTTTGGGTCATGGTTGCAAGAAGGAACAGCGCGGGGTACACGGGCCAGAAAAACTCCATGACGTGGCGAAACCAGTAATTGGTGTTCATCATGTACAGGTTGGAAAAACCTCCCGGTTTTCCCACGGCCTTGAGGATGGGTGCGGTAAACATCGCCCCTCCGGGCATTGGGAGGAATCCGATCACCAAGGGGAGAAAAGCCATCGCGGTGTGATCGTCGAAGACCGCTTGCGCGGAAGCCGCAAACCTTGCCGCATCACCCGAGGAAGAGAGCGCGCTGCTGAACAGGTAAATGAAAAACACCGTGAGGAGTAACTTGAAAAAGGCCCCATCGGCCAGGGGAGAAACAGCACTTTGCACAAGCACCCGCGCGTCAAATCGGAAGAGAACCACGACGATGACCGCCGCAACGAGCGCAACCGTGATCTTTTTCAACCAACGCTGCACGAGAACCAACACGGAAAGAGAAGCAACTACCGCTAAGACCGACATGCTCCACCCCTTTCTGTTCAATATCCGAATTGTACCACAATTCGTGGTATAATTCGTTGTTTTTCCGAATCATTTACTTCGTAGGTAGGAAAGGGAGTGGCGCAGTTGCGACGGATAAACGTTGCCTCCGAACCCATGCTGCACGGGTTGTTGAAGTTGGCTTGGCCCTCGGTAATCTCCATGCTTTTGCAAACGGTGTACAACCTCATCGACACGTTCTGGCTGGGGAAACTCGGGAAGATCGCCATCTCCGCGCCCACCATCGCCTGGAACATCATCTTTTTCTTCATCTCTCTTGGCTCGGGGCTATCCGTGGCGGGCCTGGCGTTGGTGTCGCAGTACACTGGGGCGCAAGAGCACGATCGCGCTTCCTTCATCGCGGGCCAGGTTATCTCGGTAACGTTCCTCCTTTCGCTGGTCATTGGTATCCTGGGAGGGTTGTTCACCGACACGCTGCTACGCTTGCTGCAAATCCCCCCAGAACTCATCCCCCAAACTGCCATCTACATGAAGACCATCCTGTTTGGCATGCCGTTTACCTTCCTGATGTTCGCCTTCAATTCGCTGTTTTCCGGCCTGGGCGACACATTCACCCCCATGTTGCTCACGTTGGTTTCGGTTTCGTTGAACGCGGTGTTGGATCCTTTGATGATTTTCGGCATCGGCTTCCCCCGCATGGAAGTGTTTGGAGCCGCCCTTGCAACGGTGATCTCCCGGGGAATCGTGCTGGTGATCGCCATGGTCCTGCTGCTACGCAACAAGGTTTCCCTGAAACTCAAACCACGCTACCTTCTGCCCCACTGGCACGAGGTGGTTCGCATCTTGAAGGTGGGCATCCCGTCTTCGCTGGGTCAATCGGTCACCGCGCTTGCCTTCGTCTTCATCACGTCCATGATCGCAGGGTTTGGGGCGGTCGCTACCTCCGCAGTGGGAGTGGGAAACCGGGTCACATCGTTTGCGACCATGTTCTCCTTCGGGTTGTCGCAAGCCAATTCCACGATGGTGGGGCAGTACCTGGGAGCAGACATGGAGCATCGCGCCTTCCGGGTGGTATGGCTCTCCTTTGCGTTGAACATGCTGGTGGTGGGAACGATTTGCGTGCTCACCTTCTTCTTCGGCGAACAAATCACGGCGCTGTTCATCAACGAACCCGAGGTTTTAGTGGAAGGCCGACGTTACTTCTCCATTGTCTCCCTCTCCATACCCTTTTTCGCCAGTTTCGCCATCTTCGACAGCGCACTTCGCGGCTCCGGGCACACCGTGCAATCCATGATCCTCAATATCCTGCGGCTCTGGGCGATTCGCCTGCCCATCATCTACCTTTTCGGCCAGGCACTGGGAATCGTGGGAATCTGGTACGCCATGCTGATCAGTAACCTGGCGATTTGCACCCTGGCAGGCATCGTCATCCTACGGAAAAAGTGGTTGCAAAGGGTCATTTAGAGGCGGAACCCTTTCACCAGCTGCTCCAAGGTTTCGGCCAGTTCCTGTAGCCCCCCCGCCGATTCGCCCACCTTTTGGGTTTCCTGTTGCTGCGCCAGGGTGGATTCTTTCACCTGCTCCATTTGCTGCGTCACCTGGACCATGGAGCGCGCGGAAGCATCCATCGCCGATGCCATCTCCTGTGAGGAAGCGCTTTGCTCCTGGGCCACACCTGCAAGGTTCTCGACCATGGATTGCAGCTTGGTCACCGTTTCCAAGATGTGCACGAAGTCCGAGCGGGTACCATCGGTCCCTTGTTTCACCTCGCGCACCATTTGAGCCGTTCGAGAGGTAGCCGCATCCGCTTCGTGGGAACCGTTTCCGATCTCTTTCAAGATCCCCGCGATGTTTCCGGTAGCCTGTTTGCTTTCTTCCGCCAACTTGCGGATTTCATCCGCCACCACCGCGAACCCTTTGCCTGCTTCTCCAGCCCTTGCGGCCTCAATGGCAGCGTTCAACGCCAAAAGGTTGGTTTGCTCCGCGATGGAGGAGATGGTTTCCAGGATTTCTTCCACCTTGCGCGAATTCTCTGCAAGGCTTGCCACCATGTGCGAAGCTTGCTGGGTTTGCTCGTTTGCCCTTTCCACGGTTTCTCCCACCTTGGCGAGCCCACTTTCTCCCTTTCGCGACACGTCCTCGGCTTCCTGGGCAATGGATGCCAGTTCCTGCGCCATGCGCGACACGTTTTGTGCCGAAGCGGCCACTTCCTCCACTCCGGAAGAAACCTGCTCAATGGAAGCAGAGGTATTTTGCACCAAAAGGTCCACCTCTTCTGCCTTTTGGAGCAGGGCAGTTCCCATTCGTTCCCCGGAGCGCGCCACGCTGGAGAGTTCGTGGGAAGCCGTGCCCACTTGGCTGGTGGACTGGGATACTTGTTGCATGGCTTGCCGTAGGGAAGAGGCCATGCCCGAGAGCGCCTGGGCCATGCGCGCCACTTCGTCTTTCCCGCGCGCGCGAAACTCCACCGTCAAGTCCCGCTCTCCGAAGCGTTGCACACCCTCGGCCAGAATGTGGATGGGCTTGGCGATGCGCCACCCCAAAAGGAAGGAGACCACGACCATTACCGCGATCACGCCTGCCACCATGAGTAACAGAACGAGTATCAGGTGATTGGTTTCCTGCATCATCTCGCCGCGGTTCACCACCACGCCCAGCGTCCAACCGGGGGTGGAGGGAACCGGGACATGAATCACCAACTCACGGGTCCCGTCGGGTTGCACGATCTCCGAAAAACCTTCCGTGCCTTGGGAAAGTTGCTGGAAACTGCTTCCCACCAAGGACATTTCGGGATGGGCGATGAGGATTCCATTTCCGTCCAACAAAAGGCCGTACCCTTTTCCGGAGGCCTGTACCAGCGAAACCGCACGAACCAACCGTTCCAGTTTCACGCTTGCCCCCAGCACTCCGATCACTTCCCCCGACCAAGAAGTCACCGGGCAAGCCACCATCACCACGGGATGCCCAGAGGTCCGCGATACCAGGAGATTACTCACCGAAAACGGAGCGCCGTTTCGGATGGCCTGGAAATACTCGCGGTCGGAAATATCCAACTGATCGCCCAATGTGTTCCAGGAAGTGCCATCCAGAGTGGCCAAGAAGAACATCTCGTAGCGGTTTTCCCGCGAGGCCGCTTCCTTTTTCAGCACATCTTCCGCCAGGAACCAGTCCATCATTTGAATGTCGGTGTTGGAAGAAAGCGCCTGGATTTCCAGTTGAAAGGCAAAAAGAAGGTTTGCCACCTCGTCTGCACGCCCGGAAATGACTTCCTTCCCGGCTTCCTGTACCATGGGAGCAACGGTGGAATTGAGTTGCCAGAACACGATCAGCGCCAAAGCCCCCAACGCAACGACGGTGGAAACCACGAAACCCAGTAGAATACGACCCCGAATGGTTTTCATTCCCTTTCTCCCCCTTTAAAACGAAATGATTTCACAAAATTATACCACGGGGATTTTTCGAAATTCCCGTGCCATGTTTTCCCCAAACAAATCATGTATAATAGGGTTTTGGAAAGCAAATGCCCTTTTTGGGAGAAACGGCTTGGGGCGGAAAGGAAGAAAATGGATCATTCCGAAAGAACGGATGTGCAACAACTCGTGATCGAAAAATTGGTTTCTGGAGGCCGCGGCCTTGCCCATGGGGAAGATGGGCGACCGGTCTTCGTGGAAGGAGCATACCCGGGGGAAATCGTGTGGGCAAGGTTGGAAAAATCCAAGAAAGATTTTGCCCTGGCAAAGGTGGAGGAGTGGGTCCATCGTTCCCCCGACAGGAAGGCCCCCGTCTGCAAGGTTTTCGACCGTTGTGGTGGGTGCGACTGGTTAGACCTGGACTACCGTGCCCAACTCGATGCCAAGCAGCAGATCGTGCTCGAACAGTTGCAGCGCATCGGGAAGTTCCAGGACCTCTCCATCGTGCAGTCCATCCTGCCTTCCCCTTCTCCCTACGGGTACCGGAACAAGATGAGCTGGGAGTTCGGTGTGCAAAACCAGAAAGTGGTGCTGGGGTTAAAAGCTCGGGACAACCGTCAGTTGGTACCCACTTTGGGGTGCAAGCTGGTCGATCCCCTGTTCGAGAAAATCCGCCAAGCGGTGGAGGATCACGCCAATGCATTGGGTTTGGTTTCGTCGGTGTACGATCGCAAGAAGAAACGGGGGCATTTGAAGCACCTGGTGGTTCGAAAAACGGAAAAAACCGGGCAATGGATGGTGATTTTCGTAACGCACAGCCCTCGTTTCGATCCGGTGAAGAAGCTGTCTCACGCCCTTCGCGAGAGATTCCCCATGATCAGCTCCATCATCCACGTAAAGAACCGCAGCGACACGCACACCTTGCGTGGCCCCTATTCAACCCTTTCGGGCGAAGGGGTCCTGGTCGAAAAGATCCAATGGTTCGCGTACCAAATCCCTCCCACCGCTTTTTTCCAGGTGAACGGTCCTTTTGTGCAGCCCCTTTTGGAAAACGCCAAGAAGCTCCTGGATCCAAGTTCATCGGAGATCCTGCTGGACCTTTTCGGGGGAGTGGGGCTGTTCTCCATCTACCTCTCTCCGCTCTACAAGGCGGTGGACCTGGTGGAAATCAACCACGTTGCGGTACGCGCAGCCTGGAAGAACGCGCGGATAAACGACCAAAAGAACGTGGGCGTGTTTGAAATGGACGTTCAGCAATTCTTTGCGCAGGAAAAACAAGCAAAATACCGCTCCATCCTTGTTGATCCCCCCCGAAGCGGCTTGGAGAAAGGGGTGCTCCAAGAGATCGACCGCAGCGAAGCACGAAAAGTGCTGTACGTTTCCTGCGATCCTTCCACCCTGGCAAGAGATCTGCACCTTTTTGGGCAAAAAGGATGGCAGGTTCGTACCGTCCAACCCCTTGACCTTTTTCCCCACACCTCCCACGTGGAAAACATGGTTCTCCTGGAGCGGGGTAAAGGAGGCGAAGTGTGAAAATCATCGTGAAAAACAAGAAAGCCTTCCACGATTACGAAATCCTGGAAAAACTCGAAGCGGGCATTTCCCTGGTGGGTACCGAGGTGAAATCCCTCCGAAACGGCCAGGTTAGCTTGAAGGAGGCGTTCTGTGTTTTTCGGGACAACGAACTCTTCCTCGTGAAAGCGAACGTTACCCCATACAGTCACGGAAACATCTACAACCACGAGCCCGAAAGGGAACGTCGGCTCCTGCTGCATCGCAGGGAACTCCGAAGGTTGCACGCCAAGGTTATGGAAAAAGGGTTGACCATCGTTCCCCTTTTGTTGTACTTCACCCAAAAAGGATTGATCAAGGTGGAAATTGGGCTTGCCCGGGGAAAACACCTCGTGGACAAACGGGAAGACTTGAAAAAGAAAACCATTCAGCGGGAAATCGAACGAAACCTCCGTTACCAGGAGAGACGCTAACCCTTTCGATTTCCAGATGGGAGGCAAAAAATGTCCCTGAAAGAGAGCATTTTCGAAGATTTGAAAAGCGCCATGAAGCAAAAGGACGAAGTGCGGGTACGCACACTTCGCATGGTAGTGGCTGCCATCAAAAACGCACTGGTGGACAAGAAGAACCTGTCCGACGAGGACGTTCTGGGCATTTTGCACAAGGAAATCAAGCAGCGGCAAGACGCGATCGCCCAGTACGAGAAAGCAGACCGCGACGACCTTGCCCAAGCGGAGGCACAGGAAAAAAAGATCATCCAGCAGTACCTCCCCCAACCCCTCTCGGAGGAAGAACTGCGCAAGATCATCACCCAGGCCATGGAGGAAACCGGTGCCAACTCCCCCCAAGACCTCGGCAAGGTCATGGCAATCGTCATGCCCCAGGTGAAGGGGCGTGCGGACGGGAAAGCCATCAACACAATGGTTCGCGATATCCTCTCGAGTTCCTAAACCCCTACGCGAAGGAGGACACGATTGAAAGTCGACCTGGTTACCGCGGAAATCGGCTCCACGACAACATTGGTCACCCTTTTCGGGAAACTGGGAAGCCGAAACGCAGCTCCCATAGACCAAGCAGAGCACTTCACCACGGTGCGCGAAGGAGACGTAACGCTGGGTATCGAACGCGCTCTGAAAAAGTTGGAGGAAAAACACCACGAGCCCATCAACTGGGAAGAGTTCGCCGCAACCAGCAGTGCTGCGGGTGGGCTGCGCATCTCGGTACACGGACTGGTTTTCGACATGACCGTTCGCGCCGCGAAGGAAGCTGCGCTCGGTGCGGGGGGAATCATCAAGCATATCACCGCCGGCAAAATGCAACCCCAAGATTTGAAAGAGGTTGCAGCGGTCAACCCCAACATCATCGTGCTTGCAGGCGGGGTGGACTACGGCGAGCGCGAAACCGTGGAACACAACGCCCAGCTTTTCGCCCAGAGCGACCTTGCGGTTCCCTTCGTGTACGCGGGAAACATCGCGGCCTCCGAGCGGGTTCGAAACATCCTGGAATCCGCGGGAAAGAAAGTGACACTCACCGAGAACGTGTATCCCCGGGTTGACGAACTCAACGTGCACCCGTTGCGCGCACTCATCCAGAACATATTCGCCGAGCACATCATCCACGCTGCCGGAATGGAAAAAATCCAGTCCATGGTGGATTTCCCGGTGCTCCCCACACCCGCCGCGGTGATGCAAACCACCGAGCTTCTCTCCGAAATGCACGGGGATTGCCTGAGCGTGGATATCGGGGGTGCGACCACCGACGTGGACTCCGTGACCGACGGTAACCCGGAGTTGCAGGAACTCTCCATCTCTCCGGAGCCTCGTTCCAAGAGAACCGTGGAGGGCGATCTTGGGGTATTCGTGAACGCCAAGAACGTGGTACAAGCCATGGGCCAACAGATCCACCAGTCCTTCCCCAACTACAAGAACCTCCTGGCTTCGATCTCCCCCTATCCCAAAACCGAAATGCTGGAACGCTTCGCGGCGCACCTGGGAAAGTTCTGCTTGGTTTCCGGGTTGCGGCGCCATGCCGGACGCATGCGCTACTTGTATGGCCCGCTTGGTCGGCAGAAAATCATCGAAGGCAAAGACCTGACAGCCGTTCGTTGCCTTTTTGGCACTGGCGGAATCCTCTCCCGTTCGCGCTTTTCCCGGGAAATTCTCCTGTCCACGCTCAACCTGTCCAAGCTCTACCGGGACAACTTACTTCCCGGCACGGAAATCAAACTGTACCGGGACAGCTCTTACATCTTTGCCCCCATCGGGTTGCTGTGCCAGCTAGATCGTGACTCCGCCATACAGGTTCTGCAAAAAAACGTGGAGCACCTCAACCCGTGATCCACTTGAAGAACGGGCCGGCTGCCCTGGTTTCGGATCTGTTGGAATGGGTTGGTGCGGACAAGGCCAATGGACGGAATTTCGTGCAAAACCACCCGGGTTTCTTCCTGCTTTCCGGCGTGGAACTCCGCCAAACGCGTACGGGCAAGGAGTACTACGAGGCCACCATCCACGACGCCCAAGTCGCGCAAAAGGTCAAGATCTGGGACTGGAAGCATCCGCCCCAGTCCGGGAAGCTGGTCGTGGCCGACTACGAGTATTCTCCCTCCTACGGGCTCTCGCTGCACCTTACCTCCGAACTATTCGAGTTGTCGCTCCTCGCCGAAAAGAACCCCGAGTTGCTTTCCCTCCTGGTTCCCGCGGCAAACACCGAGCAACTGTGGAAAGAACTGGAAGACCTTCGCGCGCAGGTCCACGACCCCTACTTGCGGAAACTTCTGCACCAGGTCTTTGCACCACCATGGAGGGAAAAGTGGCAAACGGTTCCCGCCGCGGTTCGGAACCACCACGTACGTGTTGGCGGGTTGTTGCAACACAGCGTGCAGGTTGCGCAGCTCTGCTTGCAGACCGCCCAGTTCGATTTTGCCCAAAACGTCGACAAAGACCTGCTGCTGGCAGGTGCATTGCTGCACGACCTGGGCAAATTGCAAAGCTATAGCAGCGAAAACGCGGTCGCCTTCGAACTCACGGACCAAGGCAAGCTGGAAGACCATATCGTGGTGGGCATCAAGATCCTCGCACGCTCCATCGACGCCATCCCAGGTTTTCCCGCCGAGCTGGAAAGCCTTCTCACGCACATCTTGGTGAGCCACCACGGGCTGAAAGAATGGGGCTCCGCGGTGGTCCCCAAGACCCTGGAAGCAATCATCGTGCACAACTGTGACCGATTGGAAGCGCAAATGGACGCCTTCCATTCTTCCTCCCGGGAACGTTCTGCGGAAAGTGGAAAGTGGTCCAGTTACAACCGGATGCTGGGTTCGGAGGTGCTGTTCCCGCAGTGCCCTTTCCCGGAAACGGAACAGGAGGAAACGAAGTGACTGCACCCCATTCAAGGACAAGTAACTGGCGTTGCGTGGAATACAGCTACGATAACCTTCCCACCGAGCTCGCGCAAGGTGTCGTAGAACTGTGCCGTGGCGTTTTCGGCGAAAACGAGGCAAACATGTGCGCGGACCTCTTTGAAAAATCACCCCGCCGGCACCTGCACCGCTGCTTTATCGCGCTCACGCAGCAAAAAGGGGAAGTGGTCGGATGCGTGCACCTTCTTGACGTGCCGTTCCGCTACGGAGACATTTCGCTCCACACCGCCGAGCTGGGTATCGTGGCCACGCACCCCGCTTTTCGAAACCAGGGAATCTCCCAGGAACTGACTCGGAATTTCCAGCAGCGGGTGCGCGAGGAGCATTTCGAGCTCGTGGAGTTGGAAGGAATCCCCCATTTCTACTTGCGCTACGGCTTTCACTACGCCATCCCCATGCGCTCCACGACAGCCACCGTGCCGGAGCTCGCGAGAGACACACAGAGCAGCCTGCAACTTCGCCCCGTGCAACCGCAAGACGTGGGATGGATCCAACAACTGCACCACGCACAGTTCCATTCCATCGGCGGCGGGCGGTATTTCACCCCCGAAATCCTCCACGCGAAGCTATTCTCCTTCCAGGCCCCGGACATCTCCCTGGAGGGGATTTGCACGGATAGCGCCTACCTGTTGTACCAGGTAAAGGAGGACACCCTACACGTGTTCGACATCAGCGATGGGGTCTCCTTTGCCGTATTCCAACAACTTTTGCGGGGGGTATTGGAAAAAGAAGGCACCTTCCAAAAGGTGGAAGCCCACGTTCCGGCAAAGTACCGCTTTTGCCGCTTCCTGGAAGGTTTGGGGGGGAAAACGGAGGGGAGCTATGCTTGGCAGGTTTGGATTCCCGACCTGTTCGCTTTTTTCCAGAAGATCAAACCCATGCTTCAGACCCGCCTCCAACAATCCTGGCTGGCCAACGAAAGCTTTTCCTTCCACTGGAACACCTACCACGAGCGCATTCGCTTCGATATCCGGCAAGGAAAGATCGAGGTGGCACGACTCCCCTTCGAAGTCAGCTGGGAGTGCAACGTTCCAGGCCCCGCAGCAGCCCGCATTCTCTTCGGGGATTTTTCCACCCACGATTTGCAACCTTTCTTCCCAGACCTCATCGTGAAAAAACACGTCGCCCAGGTTCTGGACGTGCTCTTCCCGAAAAGAACCTTTTCCTTTTTCGGAGGCTACTGAACTCAGAGAACGTCGCGTTCGGTTTTGCGAAGGGGGATCTGTGCCTTCTTGGCCCCGGGGACAGTGCGCATTAGAAGGTAGCGGGGAATGGGTTCGAACAGGTCCCGCGTGATGCGCCGGTTGATTCCCATGACTTTTTGGAAGAACACGGTGCGGAGCTTCACGTGACCCGTTACGGAAACCTTCCCCAGGAAGAAGAGCGAAATCAACCGCAGAACACCGGAAATCAGGAACAAGATCTGGATACCGTACATGGATAGGGGCCCCAGCGAAAAGGTGGTGGTGGAGACGGCCTTGGCAGCAAAACCTCCCACGAGCGAACCCGCGAAGCCACAAACCCCGTTGAACGCCGCGAAAAAGCCGAAAATGATGCTCGCGGACTCCCCACCCACCAAAAGCGGAAGGGTAAACATCGCCAAGTTGATGGCCGACCAGCCCACACCCGTTGCCACAGCATCCACCCAGAGCAACGTCCCCATGGTTTCGGGCGTCATGAAGAACCACATGAACGCCACCATCCCCGCCGAGGTGATGCCGATGCGCAGGATGTTCTTGTGCCCCACCCGATCGGCAACGCGGCCCCAAATCCAGTAGAAAAGGATAATCACCAGGCTTGCAACGATCGACAGGTAGCCCAGGAGCGTGAAATTCACGTTCAGGTTTTTCAACTGGTGCAGGGGGAAGAAGGGAGCGGTGAACAGGATCGAGAAGTTCCAGAAACCACCAAAAGCGAGCAACCGGCGGTAATTCTGCGAAGACTTGAGGATGGCGAACAGGTTGCCCTGTACCAATTCCTTCACGGGAGGCTCGTACTGGCGGCTCAAGATGAACAAGCTGGCAAAACCGGCACTGATCCCGATCAAAAGAACGAAACGCACACCGGTCATGTTGGGCCAGGTATCCAGGATACGCGAGAACACGAAGGTGAACACAAGGCTGGAAAACGAATGCACGAGGTTCCGCAAGCCGAAGAAGCGCCCCATCTTTTCCTGGGGCACCAGGTCTCGGATCCAGGAGGTCCAGGCATTCCCCGCGAACGCACCCGTGATGTAGCTCGCGCTTGCCACGATCAAAAAAAGGTTCGGGGAAACCCAGCCCAGCAGCGGAAAGACGAGGAACAAGATCCACATCCCCCTGGAAACCGAAATGAAAGAAATCACGAATTTCTTGCGATGGCCCAGGCGGGAAACGATGCGGGGAACGAACAGCTGGAACACCTGTGACAGCAGCTGTATGCCCAGGATCAACCCAAGCAAAACCTCGTCTGCCCCAAACTCCAGCGCGATCTTGGTGAACACGAAACCCTGCAGCAGAAGCGAGAACACCACCGCCCAGGTCCCTTCCAACACCGAAAGTTTCAGTGACTTGCGAACCAGTTTTTCTTCGTTGCTTTCCACGGTTCAAACACTCCTACTTCCCCGTTCGGGGATCCAACGTGTCGCGCAGGCCGTCCCCGATGATGTTGATGCTCAGTACGATCAATGCGATGATCCCACCCGGAAAAAGAGCGATCCAAGGTGCTGCCAACAAGAAACGCGAACCCTCGCCCACCAATCCACCCAACGTGGGAGTCGGAGGGGGAACCCCCAACCCCAGGAACCCCAGCGATGCCTCGGAGAGCAACGCGGTGGAAAAATTCGTGGTAAAGGTGACGATCAAGATCGACGAAATATTCGGCAAGATCTCCCGAAAAATCACACCGAGATGGGATTTTCCCAGCGCCTTGGCAGAGACCACGTACAGGTTCTGCTTCACCGAAATCGTGGAACCTCGCATCGTTCGCGCGAAAATGGGGGTGTACACGATCCCGATCGCCACCACCAGGTTGGGGACGCTCGCCCCAAAAAGCGCGATGATGAACAACGCCAGGATCAGCGCGGGGAAAGCGAACATCGCGTCCACGACCCGCATGATCACCCCATCCACGATCTTGCCGAAGTACCCTGCAATCACTCCCAGGAAGGTGCCGAGGGCCGCTGCAAGCAACACCGCGAGTACGGCGATCATCATGCTGTTCTGCACCCCGAAAACGATACGTGACAGGATGTCCCGACCGAACTGGTCGGTGCCAAACCAGTGTGCTCCCACCGGAGAACTCATGAAATACTCCCCGTCCATCTTCAGCGGATCGTAGGGAGCCACCAACCCCGGAAAGAGGGCCACAATGACGAAAAGCCCCAGCACGCATAAGCTGATCGCGTTTAGGGGATTGTGAAAGAATTTCTTGACCAGTTTGCGTGTTTCTCCTTTCATGCCATCCCCTCCCTATCCCAGCTCGATCCGTGGATCGATAAGGCTGTACAGGATATCCACAAGGATGTTCAACAGCACGATCAACACCCCGATGAACGCCACCACTCCTTGGACCACCGGGTAATCCCTCTGGTTCACGGCCTGCAGAAGCAATCTCCCCATTCCGGGTAGCGCGAACATGTTCTCGATGACGATGGTTCCGCCCATAAGGTACCCCAACTGGATCCCCGCGGTTGTTACCACCGGCACCAGGGCGTTGCGCAGCGCATGCTTGAGGATCACCTTTTTTGCGGGAAGCCCCTTTGCGCGTGCAACACGAACGTATTCCTGCGAGAGCACGTCCAGCATGGAATTGCGCGACATGCGCATGATCTGTGCCGCCACCATCATGCCAAGGGTAATCGAGGGAAACAACATCACCTGCAGGTTCACCCCCGGGTTCTTGAAAAGCGGCACGAAACCAAACAGGGTGAAATTCACGAAGGCTCCGGAAACCAGCACGATGAAGATCGCCCCAATCCAAAAGGCGGGGGCCGACAGCCCGACAAGTCCCAGTACCCGGATCACGTAGTCGGGCTTGGAATTCCGCTTCACGGCAGAAAAAATCCCCAGCGGGACCCCGAGCAACATGCTGAACACGATGGAAAAAAGGGCCAGTTCGAAGGTCACGGGAAACTTTTCCACGATCATCTTCGCCACCGGTTCTCCCGTACGTAACGAGGTTCCGAGGTTGAAGGTAAAGAAGTTTTTCAACCACAGCCCGTATTGCACCATCAGGGGCTTGTCCAGGCCAAGGCGCGAGTAGAGTTGCTGGACCTGCTCCTCGGAGAGGAAATTCTGGGTACCCAGCATGATGTCCACCACGTCCCCGGGAACCAGGTGCAACGCGATGAAAACCAGGAAGGTCAAGATTAAGAGCGTGGGAATCGCGGACAACAGCCGCCCCAGTATAAACGAGAGTTTCATGCTTTCACCTTGAAAAAACCGGCATACCCCGAAAGGGGCATGCCGGAAAAGTGGTCATTGATTATTGAATCTCGGTCACGCGAAGTTCGGTCAGGCTTTCGTTGGGCATCGGTGAAAAGCCCGAAACGCGCAACGTGGAAGCGAAAAGGTTGTTGGGTGAGTACAGGAAAATGAACGGGGACTCTTCCACCAACAGGTACTGCAACTCTGCGTAGATCTCGTACTGTTTCTGCAGGTTCGTTTCCAGCCGTCCAGCTTCCAACAGCTCGTCCACACGGGCGTTGGAGAAATGGAACTTGTTGGTCGAACCTTCGCTGTGGAACGTGCGGTAGAGCTGCTTGTCGGGATCCACCGAGCCGCCGTTCATGGAAACGAACGAATCAAAGTCAATGTCCCGCCATTTCTGGATGAAGATGCCCCATTCCACCATGTCCAGGTTGGCCTGGATGCCCACCTGGGCGAGCTGCGCCTGGATCACCTGCGCCACCTTATCGAAGTTGTAGCGCGCGGCAGCGGTGATGCTGAACGAGAAACCATCCCCGTATCCGGCCTCTTCCAGCAGTTCCTTTGCCTTTTGGGGGTTGTAAGAAAATTCGGGGAAGGCCGAAGGAGGAACTGCCCAAGCTTCCACGGTGGGGTTCATGACACCCGTCACCGCGGCTTCGCCGAAGGCAACCATCTTGATCAGCGCTTCGCGATCGATGGCCATGCTAATCGCCCTGCGTACGCGTGGGTCGGCAAGCGCACCCGCCTGATCGTTCAGACCCAGGAGGTAGTAACTCAAGACGGGTTGGCGGTAAATGGTGAAAGCATTGGCGGAAAGCATGTTGAGACTCACCGGTTCGGAGATCTTCGCCAGGTGTACATCTCCGTTTCGAAGCGCGGAAACACGCCCGATCTCCTCGGGGATGATCACGAAGGTGATGGAATCCAGCTTCGGAATGCCCTGCTCGTAGAAGTTGGCACACTTCTGCAGCGTGATGTGGTCGCCAGCAACGTACTCCGCGATCTGGAAGGGTCCCGTACCGTTGGTTTGCAACTGCATGTTGGCACCCGATTCCACGAATTCCTTGGACACGATGGAGCTGTTGACTCCGGCGAGGTTGTGCAGAAGGGGCGCAACCATGGGAACATTGAGCTTGAACTCCAGACGGTTGTCTCCCAGGTCACGGATCGAAGACACCTCGGTGTAGTAGGAAGCTGCGGGGGACCCCATATTCGGGTCACGGATGCGCTCGAAGGAGTACAGCACGTCCTCCATGGTCAGCGGTGAACCGTCGTGGAAGGTCACGTTCGAGCGAAGGGTAAACACAACGGTGTTGGGATCCACGATTTCGAAGGATTCGGCAAGAGCAGGAACAAGATTCATTTCCGCGTCGTACATCAGAAGTCCGTCGTACACGTTTTCCAAAATGCGGTGGGAAGCAAAAGCCGTAATCAGGTGGGGATCAAGCCCAACCGGTTCGGTTTCAATGGCAAACTTGAGGTTTCCCGCCCCGAAACCCAGGGCCAGAACCAGGACCAAAAACACCAAAAGTACACTCCATGCTCGTTTCATCAAAGAAGCCTCCTTTTTTTTCCTTGTTCTCTTCGCAAATGACACACCGGTATTATACGCCCAATTTTTAGCCGATAGCAGAGGAAAGGGAATTTTTACCCTTTGGTACCCTTCCGTTAAAAAAAGGTTCTCCCCCCAAGACTCCCAGCCCCAACTGCACCGCTTTCCGCTCCTTGGGACCGCCGCAGCCCACTGCGGCTCTTTTCGTGCCCTTGGCGCACCCCCTGCCGCACTGGGGTGCGGGGTACCCATCCCCCTTGACACAGGGGGAGAATTTTGGGACCGCCGCAGCCCACTGCGGCTGTTTTCGTGGCCCTCGGCACACTCCTTGCCGCACTGGGGTGCGGCGTACCCATCCCCCTTGACACAGGTAGAATTATTTGATATACTGTGTATATAGTATATATACAGGAGGGACTGCCCTTGCTCATCTCGATTTCCAATGCCAACCCCGATCCGTTGTACCGCCAGGTAAGCGAACAAATCAAGGAAGCCATTGTTTCCGGGCAGCTAGCGCCGGGCACGCAACTTCCTTCCGTACGCCAGCTGGCGATGGAATTGCAGATTTCCGTGATCACCATCAAAAGGTCCTACTCCGACCTGGAAAGCGAAGGTTTCCTATTCTCACGAGCCGGCCAGGGAACTTTCGTATCGAATATCCAACCGTCGGATGTTGCGGAGCAAAAGCGGGAAGAGATCAAGCAACGGTTACGGAAATTGCTGCAAGAGGCCAACAAGTTCGGGATTTCAAGGGAAACCCTGGTCACATTGCTCCAAGAATGCGAGGTGGAAGAATGAAAGAAGCACCCATTTTCGAATTGAAAGAAGTTTGCAAGGCGTACCCCGAATTTCACTTGAACCACGTTTCGCTTTCGCTCCCACGGGGGTACATCATGGGATTGATTGGGCCCAACGGGGCTGGAAAGTCCACCACTCTTCAGATCCTGATGAACCTCCTTCCCCATGATTCGGGAAGCGTGCGCGTGATGCAGATGGAATACCCCCGGGACGAGCGCAGCATCAAGGACCGGGTTGGGTATGTCGGAGAGGTCCAGTACTTCTACGAGAACCAAAGTGTGCGCTGGATGGGGCAATTCGCCTCAGGATTCTTCTCCGAATGGGATGCCCCACTGTTTTCGCGCTACCTGGAACGTTTTGACATCAGCCCCACGAAGAAAGCCCGCCAGCTCTCCAAGGGAACCCGGGTGAAATTGTCACTGGCCATTGCACTTTCGCACCACCCCGAGCTGCTGGTGCTCGACGAACCCATGTCCGGGCTGGACCCCGTGGTGCGCCGTGACTTGCTGGGGGTTTTCCTGGACACCATCCAGGATGAAAAGAAATCCGTGCTGTTCTCCACGCATATCACCTCCGACGTGGAACGCATCGCGGATTTTGTTGCCTTCCTGGTGGAAGGAAAAATCGTGATTTCCGCACAGAAAGACAGCCTGCTGGCAAACTACAAGCGAGTTCACTTCGCCGATGGCGCGATCCCTGATCCACTCGTGGCCCAGCTCAAAGGGCTTCGCCAAAGCCTTTTCGGAAACGCAGGCATCACCACGTGCTTTGAAACCCTTCGACCCGAGTTGGAAGCCTTGATGGCAAACGGCAAGGTGAAGGTGGAAAACCTCAACCTGGATGACATCCTTGTGGGTTTGGTGAAGGGGTGGTCTGCATGAAGCGTTTGGTTGCACAGGAAATCCGCACCTGCAGGGTTCTGTGGGCTTTGTTGGTGCTTTTTTTCCCCGTTTCCCTCGTGGTGCGGAGCTGGTTGGGGAGCGACCACGTGGCCTCGGTTCTACTGGAATTTTCCCTTTCGCTGGGGGTGGCCTTTTCCACGCTGGGGAGTTTCTTCCTGTTGGAGAGCCAGAGCGAAGTCCAACACCTGTACCGTTTCTGGATGTACCACCCTCTTTCGTTGAAAGAAGCCATCCGCTTTCGCTACTGGATGGTTTTCCTCCCCGGGGTTGCGTGGATCGGAGTACATCTCTTGTACGGAACGCTTTTGGGAAAGAACCCAAGCGACCTTGGGTTTCAGCTGCGGCTAGACCTGTTTATCTGGTGTCTTTCGTTGGTTCTCCTACCCCCTTCTTTCCTGCTGATTTACCGGATCGGGTTTTCGGCATATTCCCGGTACTTCCTGGTCTTCATGGGTGTGCTTGGGATTCTGCTCCAAGTTTCGATGCTTCTGCTTTTCCGCTCGAGAACGGGAGATTTCTTGCGCTCTTGGGAATCCTTCTTGCGGGGAAATTCCTTGTTGTGGATGACACCCGTCGCGGTTTCTTTCTACTGGCTGAGCTTGCGTTTTTCGCTGGCGATCAAGAAAAAATGGCTGATGGTACATTAGCTGGCTGGAAAAAGGAGGAACAAGTATGAAACGAAGCTTGCATTTCCTGTTATTCGAAGTTCGAAAAGGTTCCCTGCTCTGGCCCATACCCTTCCTGCTTTTTGTTGGCCTGTCTTTTACCGGCCTGGAAACATCGAAAGAGCCCTTCTTTTACACGCTGATCTTTTCTATGGCGGTTTTCGGGGGTTGCATCCTCATCGGGGAGAAAACGGATGTGAAAATGCACGGCTACCGCATCTACCGAGAGCTGGGGGCCACTTTCGGGGAAATCGTGCGCGCCAAGTACCTGTTCGCGTTACTGGTCGTCGGGATGGTTCTCGGGGTGGAGCTCTTGATTCCCTTGCTTTCCGGCAACCCCCCCATTCCTTACGCGTGGTACGTTCGTTTCCTGCTGATGGCCGCCAGTGCCAATCTTTTGGCAATCGCCCTGAGCTTCTCGCTGTTGTATTTCTTTGGCCCAAGGGGCAGCAGCGCCTGGCAAACCTTGTTGTACGTGGCTTTGATTTTCTTCCCCATCTTGCTGTCCCCGGAGGAAGTGGGCAGTTTCCCCATGGAAAACGTCTTTTTTTGGAGCTTGTTCCTCTTCTCGTTTTCGGGAATTTTCGCCACGCGCTTGTTGCGCTCCCACCAACAGAAATTCCGGTAATGTGCTGCACCCTGCGAAACAAGGAGCTGGGGGTTGACAACCCCGCGATCGTGTGGTATTATGAGAAATGAAAGCCCATTCGAAAGAGGGGCTTTTTTTTTTGCCGATTTTGTCTCCTTCTTCGAGATTCTTCCTTTTGCTTCATGAACATCTTCCAAATCGAGAGCTTTCGGGCGCTGGTTTTTCCTTCACGTTGGAAAAAGCCCCATATCCGCCCGATTTGCGGTTCTGGATTTTTGTCCCAAAAAAGTATAATATTATGATATTTCAAACGGGAAGGACGTTGCCATGCACAGCCAGGAACCCAAGCTTTTCATTTTCGACGTGGGGCAGGTGGTGTACACCCGCACCGCAGTTGTACCCCGAATGGCGGAAGAACTGGGGTTAGATCACCACCAGTTCCTTCATTTTGCACGCCCATCGGGGTTGTTTGAGCTCCAAGTGGGCAAGATGGAAGAGGAACAATTTTGGAAAAACTTTCAGCACCATTCCGGACTGGCCGTGGGAAGCACCACGTGGGGACGTTTCTTCCAGCCCCAACCCTTGGAGGGCACGTTGCACATCATCGAGCAGCTCAAGAAAAAGTTCCGGGTTGTGGCAGGAACCAACACCATCGAGGCCCATTTCCAAGTGCACATGGCCAGTGGCCATTACGAACCATTCGACAAGGTGTACGCTTCCCACCAGTTGGGTTTGCTCAAACCCGATCCGGCGTTTTACCTCTACATCCTGGAAAGGGAACACACACCCCCTTCGCAAGCCATCTTCATCGACGACAACGCGGATAACGTGCGAAGCGCGCGGGAAATCGGCATACACGCCATTTTGTTCGAAGACCCCTCTTCGCTGAGGGAAAAATTAGCCCCATATTACCCATCCATTGGAAAGGAGTGAAGCAACGTGAAGACAAGAAAGGCTGTTGTGCTTTTGCTTGTTCTGCTGTTCAGTGTCTCCCTGTTGATGGGAGCGAAGATGACCATTACCTGGTGGATCAACCCCTGGAGAATTGCCCCCCCGGGCTTCCCCTCCGACCAGGCCCCGACCTCGGAAGACTTCCCCAAGTGGGCCTCCGAGGAATTCATGAAACTCCACCCCGACGTGAACGTGGAGTACGTGGTGGTAGGAAACCAGGAATACGCGCAGAAAATGGCGGCTTCCATCGCCACCCGCACCCAACCCGACCTGTTCAAGGGCCCGGTTTGGGACAGCCGATGGGCCAAGAATGGCTTTTTGGAACCCATCGACCCCTACTTGACCGAGGAAGAACTGGAGGATTTCTACGAAAAGATCCTGGACGAAGGCCTGATCGACGGCAAGCGCTACATCTGGCCCTGGAACTTCGGAACCAACGGCATGGGAACCTCGATGCTGCTCTACACCCCCGACTTCGAGAAGGCCGGCGTGGACTGGCAGAAAATCGTCGACGAGGGCTGGACCATGGAAGAATTCGTGGACATCGCCCAGAAACTCACCTGGGACACCGATGGCGACGGGGAAAACGACCACTTTGCCATCAGCTTCGGTGCCAAAGACACCCACAACATCCTCAACTTCCTGTACGCCTTCGGCGGCCAGCTCACCAACGCCGATGAAACGCAAGTCACGTTCAACACCCCCGAAGCGGTGGCCGGCCTGCAATACGTGCTGGACCTGGTAAACAAGTACGGCGTAGCCCCCAAGGGCGTGGAAGCGCTCGGCGTGTACGACGTGATTGGAAACTTCCATGCGCACAACACCAGCATCGGTTTTGGTGGTCCCTACGAGATCGGGCGTATCACCCGCTACCTCAAGGAAGGTCGCATCTCCGAGCAGTTCTACCCCGTAATCGCCCCCTTCCCCCACGTGGACGGCAAGGATCCGGTTGCTTACACCTCCGGAAGCGGGTTCGTGATCTTCAAGCAGCAAGACCAGGCCAAGCGGGACATGGTGTTTGAATTCGTGAAGTTCCTCACCAGCTTCGACAACCTGGCATTGCTGGAGACCCTCAACTACCTCACCGCCAGCAAGGCAGTGAACGCCACGCTGTACCAAAACGATCCCTACATGAACGAGCAAGTCGCCACCTTCGGCCGCATCATGGGAGAATACGGCATGCCGTTCTTCGGCTCCCAGGAATTCCCCTGGAGCCAGATGGACAAGTTCTTCATCAGTGCACTCGAGGCAACCTTCGCGGGTTCCAAGACCCCCCAGCAAGCGCTGGATGGTTTCGTGGTCGAAGGCAACCGCGTGTTGAAACAAATGCAGTAAGTTTCTTTCCCTTTTCCGCCGCTTCCCCTTCTGGTAGGGGGGCGGCGGATTTTACTTCGAATCCAGGATGGTGATGGCCGTGACGGTCTGGAAAAGGATGTGGAAACAACGGGCGGGTTACTACTTCGTGCTGCCCCACTTCGCCTTCTACCTGATGTTCTTCCTGATCCCCGTGGGTTGGGGGGTGTACCTGAGCTTCTTCAAGTACGACGTGTTCACCCAGCGCTTCATCGGTTTCGACAACTTCGTCAACCTCTTCACCGATTGGCTCTTCCTCAAGGCCCTGGGAAACACCTTCCTATACACGTTCGGGGTCGTTCCGCTCTGGCTGGGCAAGGCGCTGCTGGTCACCGTGCTGCTCTACCCTTTCCGCAATTCCATCAAGACCTTCTACAAGGCGCTGTTTTACTTGCCCCACGTCACCTCGTCGGTCATCATCTCCATGATCTGGTTGTGGGTGTTCAACCCCACCTACGGGCTGCTGAACTACTTCATGCGCTCGGTGGGGCTCGAGAAGATCGCCTGGCTGGGCAACAAGTTTTTCGCAATGCCCTCGCTGATCTTCATGCAGTTCATCATGGGCGGAGGGTCCACCATCGTGCTGCTCTCCGCGGCCATGGCATCCATCCCTGAATACTACTTCGAGGCTGCGAAGCTGGAAGGCGCTTCCTCGTGGAAAGTGTTCACCCGCATCACCGTCCCCCTATTGAAACCCACTATCTTGTATGCGATGATCATGGGAACCATCGCCAACTTCCAGACCTTTTCCAACATCTACATCATGACGCAGGGTGGACCGGAGTTCTCCACCATCACCATCGGCTACCTGGTGTACACAACCGCTTTCCGGGATTACAACCTGGGGTTAGCTTCCGCGATGTCCATGGTGATGTTTGGCATCTTGGCCGTGTTTGGATTCATCCAGTTCAAGTGGCTTGGATCCAACGTGGAGTATTAAGGGGGGTTGGGCATGGACTGGAAAACCAAGCTCCTCATTCGGCGCATCATTTCGCTTGTGATCCTTTCGATCTTCGGGCTTTTGGCCTTTATCCCGCTGTACTGGATGGTCATCACCGCGATCAAGCCGGCGACGCTCACGCTGCAATTCCCGCCGGAACTTTTCCCGAGGAACCCCACGCTCCAAAACTTCAAGGACGTGTTCCAACGTCCCATGCTCTTCCGCTGGACGTTCAACAGCCTTTTCGTGGCCGGGGCGGTGACCACGCTGCAACTGCTGTTGTGTTCCATGGCGGGGTACTCGCTTGCCAAGAAGAAGTTCCCCCTGGGGAAGCTGCTATTCTCGATTTACATTGCCTCGATGATGATTCCGAGGCAAGTGACGCTGGTTCCGCTGTACATCCTGGTTTCGAAGTTCAGCATGATCGACACCTACTGGGGGCTCATCCTCCCGGGTGTGGCCGCGCCGTTCGGGGTATTCCTGATGCGCCAGTTCATGGTGTCCATCCCCTCGGAAATCATCGAAGCCTCGCGCATCGATGGCGCCTCGGAATGGGGGACCTACTTCCGCATCATCCTCCCCATCTCCAAGCCGGCGCTGGCAGTGCTGGGCATTTTCACCTTCGTGGGAGAATGGAACAACTTCCTGTGGCCTCTCATCGTAACCAACACCTCCAAGATGAAAACGCTACAAGCCGGGCTAGCATTGTTGCAAGAAGAAGTCCCGATGCAACATGCGTTCCTGATGGCCGGTGCCACCTACGCCGCTATCCCCATGATCATCATCTTCTTCGCCTTCTCCCGCTACTTCCTCAAAGGCGTCACGGTGGGCGCAATCAAGTAGGGGCAGGCCAAAGTGCCTGCCCATCTTTGCCCCCTGGGACCGCCGCAGCCCACTGCGGCTCTTTTGCTCTACGTTCCGAT
>ERZ795053.959-NODE-959-length-37002-cov-12.257964_pt1 | contig 37002 bp, 38 predicted proteins | sample MGYA00375137_ERZ795053 | MGnify/ENA primary metagenome ERZ795053 (study PRJEB30182, sample SAMN05720284) | activated sludge metagenome | isolation source: Anaerobic digester | place: Hong Kong | collected 2014-12-17 ...
CCTCACCGACTGGCAGCGGCAGGCCAGGCCCTCGGCTGGCATTGAGAACGATTGAACTAGGGCCTGTTAACGCTATTTTTGGGTGTGCGAACAGGCTTGAAACGGTGCCAATCTAGGCGCCGGGCGCCGTGCAGACCGGGTGTCTGCACCAGGAGCGCAAGGGCGACTGGCGCCGCTTCAAGCCTGTTCCCTGCGGGTTGCGACCCGAAAGGGCCATCGCCGGCGTTGCCATCCTTGGCAAGGTACCTACCTTGCCTGCGGCTGGCGCCTTGGCGCTGGCCCTTTCGGATCGCAACGCATCACCCAAAAATAGCGTTAACAGGCCCTAATCAACCCTTTCGTGGCGGGCGCAGACAGCTATCAACAAAATAGCATTGGTCATGCCACCGCATCCCACACGAGCTTGATGCCGGTCAGCAGCATGCCCACGTAGATGAAGCGGTAGAACAGCTGCTGGTCGATGCGCCGCGCGATCCACACGCCAGCCCACACGCCCAGCGGCGCCAGCGGCAGCAGCACCAGCGACGTCGCCAGGTTGCGCCAGTCCAGCAGCCCGAGCCAGGCGTAGGGCACCCACTTGGAGAGGTTGATGGCAAAAAAGAAGAACGCCATCGTGCCGGTGAAGCGCACCGGCGACAACGCCAGCGGGATCACGTAGGCGTTGACCGGCGGCCCGCCCGCGTGCGCCACGAAGCTGGTGAAGCCCGAGGTGATGGTGAGCAGCGCACCCACCCAGCGCGGCGGCGCCGGCTGGTCGGGCCGCGGCGGGAACAGCAGGCGCTGCGCCAGGAACAGCAGCGTGAACAGCCCCACGATGCCCGCCACCCAGTGCGGCTGCAGCAGCTTGAACGAGAGCGTGCCGATCACCGTGCCCAGCAACCCCCAGGGCAGCAGGAACTTCAGCAGCGCGCCGTCGAAATCGCGGCGGAAAGCGGCGATGCCCAGCAGGTCCATCACCAGCAGCACCGGCATCAGGATGGCCGCCGCCTGCGGCACCGTCACGGCCAGCGCCATCATCGGCACCGCCAGCGAGCCAAAGCCCGCGCCGAAGCCGCTCTTGCTGATGCCCAGCAGCAGCACGGCGGGCACGGCGGCCGCGTAGAAATGCCAGTCGGTGATGGGATTGAAGATCAAATCGGCCTCCGGCCCTTGCCTGACGGGCGCAGACAGCTATACTTAAGATAGCAATGGTTGGGTGGCTGTCAGGCCAGCGCGCAGGCTTCGTCAAACGACAGGCGCGGGTTGCGCGGGAACAATTGGGCGTCGTCGCCGTAGCCCAGGTTGATCAGGAAGTTGGCCTTACAGCGGCCGTCGGGGAAGAAGGCAGCGTTGAGCTGGTCGGCGTCGAAGCCGCTCATCGGACCGCAGTCCAGGCCCAGGGCGCGGGCGGCGATCAGCAGGTAGGCGCCGCCCAGCGTGCCGTTGCGCTGCGCCGTGGCGGCCGCCAGCGCGGCGTTGCCGGCGAACATCTCGAGCGCGCCCTCGCCGTGCCAGACCTTGGGCATGTGCTCGAAAAAGCGCGTGTCGGTGGCGACGATGGCCGTCACCGGCGCGGCCATGGTCTTGTCGACGTTGCCGGGCGACAGGCAGGGCTTGAGCCGCGCCTTGCCCTCGGGCGTGCGCACGAACACGTAGCGCGCGGGCTGGGTGTTCATGGAGGTCGGCCCCATGGCCGCCAGCGCGTACACCTGGCGCAGCAGCTCGTCGGGCACGGGCTGGTTGGTGAAGCCGTTGGCGGTGCGGGCCTTGCGGAAGATCTGGTCGAGAGCCTGGTCGTCGAGGTGCATGGGAACTGCCTGGAACCTGTGAAGTGGCGGACCACGGCACTTTAGCCCACGACCATGGCCCACGCCTCGGCGCGCCTCCCATAATCACCGCCATGGAAGCCTATGACATCGAACGCTGGGGCACGCCGCTGCGCTACGCAGTGGAGCTGATCGGCACCGTGGCCTTCGCGCTGTCGGGCATCCTGGCCGGCATGCGCAAGCGCATGGACGTGTTCGGCATCTCGGTGCTGGGCTTTCTGGCGGCCTTCGGCGGCGGCACGCTGCGCGACATCCTGCTCGACCGGCGCCCCTTCTTCTGGGTGGCCGAGGTCAGCCTGCTGTGGCTGGTGCTAGGCCTGTGCGCGGCCTCGCTGGTGCTGTTGCGCGGCGAGCGCCGGCGCGTGAGCGACAAGGCGATCCAGGTGGCCGACGCGCTGGGCCTGGGCCTGTTCGTGGCCACCGGCGTGCAGTACGCACTGGTGGCGCAGATGCCGCTGCTGGTGGCGGTGCTGATGGGCGTGGTGACCGGCGTGTTCGGCGGCGTGATGCGCGACATCGCCTGCAACGAGATGCCCACTGCCTTCGCCGACCACCGGCCCTACGCCGTCTGCGCCTTCTTCGGCGGCTGGGTCTACGTGGCCGTGCAGGCGCTGAACGCGCCCGCCTGGCTGGTCCTGCTGGCCAGCGCCGGCGTCACCACCGGCCTGCGGTTGCTGGCGCTGCGCTTCGACTGGCGGGTGCCTGGCTGGAGGGCATAGGCCCACCCCCGTGGCTCCACACGCTTCGCGTTTTTTCGCTCTCCCCCCTCAAGGGGGCACCGCCAGTGTCCGTGCACAGCACGGCCACGGCGGTTGCTGGCCTGGCCTGCTCCGCAGCCATCTGGGGGTACCTGATCCGCGTGGATGGCCAATTGGTTGCCAAATTGGCTTGCAGACCTTGCGCAGCGGGCGCAGGCAGCTATTCAATCAGGAGCTTCTGGAGCGATAAGGGCTGCACCCCAACTTTCTCCCATGACAGAGAAAGCAGCCCATAGGCCGCGGGGCAGGCCATTCGGGTGGACGCCGTGGCCGGGCTTGTACCGGCCAGCGGCGTCGTCCCCCTTGCGCAGGAAAGGGGGCTGAGGTCCGCGGCTCCAGCCCTACCCGCGCTGGGCTGGACGGACCGAAGGGCCGCGGCCTCTGGCGGCGAGCATCGGGCGCGTCAGCGCCTCCGGGGGTTAGACCTTCTCGACGATCAACGCGATCCCCTGCCCCACGCCGATGCACATGGTGCACAGCGCGTAGCGGCCGCCGGTGGTGTGCAGGCGGTTGATGGCGGTGGTGGCCAGGCGGGCGCCGCTGGCACCCAGCGGGTGACCCAGGGCGATGGCGCCGCCCCAGGCGTTGACGCGGGCGTCGTCGTCCTTCAGGCCCAGCATGCGCAGCACGGCCAGGCCCTGGGCGGCGAAGGCTTCGTTGAGTTCGATCACGTCGATCTGGTCGAGCTTGAGGCCGGTGAGCGCCAGCACCTTCTCGGTGGCCGGCGCCGGGCCGATGCCCATCACGCGCGGCGCCACGCCGGCGGTCGCCATGCCGACCACGCGGGCGCGGGGCGTCAGGCCGTACCTGCCGGCCGTGGCCTCGTCGGCCAGCAACAGCGCGCAGGAGCCGTCGTTGACGCCGCTGGCGTTGCCCGCGGTGACGCTGCCGTCGGGCTTGACCACGCCCTTGAGCGAGGCGAGCTTTTCCAGGCTGGTCTCGCGCGGGTGCTCGTCGGTATCGACCACCACCGGATCGCCCTTCTTCTGCGGGATGGTCACGGGCGTGATCTCGCGCGCCAGGTGGCCGGCCTTCTGCGCCGCCACCGCGCGCAGCTGGCTGGCCAGGGCCATCTTGTCCTGCGCCTCGCGCTCGATCTTGTAGTCCACCGCCACGTTCTCGGCGGTCTCGGGCATGGAGTCGACGCCGTACTGCGCCTTCATCAGCTTGTTGACGAAGCGCCAGCCGATGGTGGTGTCGTACACGGCGTTGGCGCGGCTGAAGGCGCTCTCGGCCTTGGGCATGACGAAGGGCGCGCGGCTCATGCTTTCCACGCCGCCGGCGATCAGCAGCGTGCCTTCGCCGGCCTTGATGGCGCGCGCGGCGGTGCCCACGGCGTCCAGCCCGGAGCCGCACAGGCGGTTGATGGTGGCGCCGGGCACGTCGATCGGCAGACCGGCCAGCAGTGCCGACATGCGGGCGACGTTGCGGTTGTCCTCGCCGGCCTGGTTGGCGCAGCCATAGAGCACGTCGGTGAGCGCGGCCCAGTCGACCTTGGGGTTGCGCGCCATCAGCGCCTTGATGGGCACCGCGCCCAGATCGTCGGTGCGCACGCCGGAGAGCGCGCCGCCGTAGCGCCCGAACGGGGTGCGGATGGCGTCGCAGATGAAGGCCTGGTTCATGGTCATGTGTCTCCTGGGATGTATCGAATCCGGTGGGTAGTCGGCGGGCGCCTGCGGCGGCCAGAGGCCGGAACCTGTGATCGTATGCGATCGCGCCGCCTGCGCGTGCGCCATGCGCGACCGCGCTGCGGGCGCCGCGGCCGGCGACTCAGGCGGGCGCGGCCACCGGCAGCCCGATCAGCGCCTCCAGCGCCTCGCGCGAAAGGCCTTCCACCGCGTCGATCAGGCGCAGCCCCTGCGGCGTGCAGGCCAGCGTGGCCAGGTCGGTGTAGACGCGCTTGACACAGGCCAGCGCGGTGAGCGGGTAGCTGCATTCGGCCACCAGCTTGCTGGCGCCCTGCTTGGTCAGCAGGTCCATCATCACCCAGGTCTGGCGAGCGCCCACGGCCAGGTCCATGGCACCACCCACCGCGGGGATGGCGCCCGGCTCGCCGGTGCTCCAGTTGGCCAGATCGCCCGTGGTGGAGACCTGGAAGGCGCCGAGCACGCAAATGTCAAGATGCCCGCCGCGCATCATCCCGAAGCTGTCGGCGTGGTGGAAGTACGCGCCGCCCGGCAGCAGCGTCACCGGCTGCTTGCCGGCGTTGATGAGGTCGTAGTCCTCGGCACCTTCCGCGGGTGCCGGGCCCATGCCCAGGACGCCGTTCTCGCTGTGAAGGATGACCTCGCGCCCGGCCGGGATGTGGTTGGCCACCAGCGTCGGCTGGCCGATGCCGAGGTTGACGTAGGCGCCGTCCGGAATGTCCTGCGCCACGCGCCGGGCCAGCTCGTCCTTGCTTCGTTTCTGATAGCTGCTCACGCCTGTCTTTCCTGGGCTGGAGGCTCAAAACATATGGAACATATGGAACTTCAGGCCGCGGCCTTGAAGCCGCCGGCCTGCGTGGCCACGCGCGGCACGCGCACGATGCGGCTGACGAAGATGCCCGGCGTGACGATGCTTTCCGGATCCAGCGTGCCCAGTTCGGCCAGTTCGTGCACGCTGGCCACGGTGAACCTCGCCGCCGTGGCCATCACCGGCCCGAAATTGCGCGCCGCCTTGCGGTAGGTCAGGTTGCCGAAACGGTCGCCGCGCTCGGCCTTGATCAGCGCCACGTCGCCGTGGATCGGGTATTCGAGCACGTAGTCGCGCCCGTCGATGCGGCGGGTTTCCTTGGGGCTGCCGTCGGCGTTCTTCGCCAGCTCGGTGCCGAAGCCGGTGGGCGTGAAGAAGGCGCCGACGCCGGCGCCGGCTGCGCGCAGCCGCTCGGCCAGGTTGCCCTGCGGCACCAGCTCCAGCTCGATCTTGCCGGCGCGATAGAGACCATCGAACACCTGGCTGTCGGCCTGGCGCGGGAAGCTGCAGATGATCTTGCGCACCCGCCCGGCCTTCAGCAGGGCGGCCAGCCCCGTCTCGCCGTTGCCGGCATTGTTGTTGACGATGGTGAGGTCCTTCGCGCCCTGCGTGATCAGCCCGTCGATCAGCTCGCCCGGGATGCCGGCGGTGCCGAAGCCGCCGATCAGCACCGTGGCGCCGTCCTGCACGCCGGCCAGGGCCTCGGCCACGGAACCGGCGATCTTGTCGATCATGCTTGCGGCCTCAGGGTTTGCGGGCGCCCAGCACCAGCAGCACCACGCCCAGGGCGATGGCGCCGCCGCTGGCCCACAGCGGAATGTTGACGCTCTTGCGTTCCTGCACCTTCAGCTCCAGCGGGCCGATCTTGGCGGCCGTGGTGTCCTTGGTGAAGCTGAAGCCGCCGGTCAGCACGCCGGCCAGGCCGGCGACGATGAGCAGGATGCCGATGATGCTGCTGGCTTTCATGGTGGGTATCTCCTCGGAATTCGCGGTCATGGGCGCCGCGTGCCAGGGGCATGATACCTGCGCGCGCCCAGCTTCCGCCGTCGGACATTTGCCATGGTTTTTGTAGCTACCTGCGCCCGCCACGATTGGCCTGGAGCCCGAAATGTCTTCCAACCCGGGCCGCGCCTGCCCTGCGATCACAGCAACTCGTCGCGCCGGAACATGGTCCTGCGGGTGTTGCGGAAGGCGGGGCGCACGCGCGAGCTCCAGTCGGTCGCGCGCACCGCCAGCCACTCGGGGCTGCCGACCACGTCGGTGGACGTGAGGTCGTAGCAGGCGTAGTAGCGCGGCGACTGCCCGGCGGCCTGGTAGCGCCTGGCCCGGATGGTGCCCGGCACGCGCGCCAGCCCGGGCAGGTGCTCCTGGTCGTACCAGGCGTTGAGCTCGTCCTCGAACTCGGGCAGCACGTCGGTCTCGACGATGTAGTGCACGGCCACGGGCGCGCCGACGGCAGCGCCGGGCAGGTCGCAGGTGGGGGTGAGCGCCACGCACTCGATGGCGGGGCCATCCTGCATGGCCGGTGCGGCTGCCGAATAGGCGTACAGCCAGAGGCCGTCGAGTGCGCGCCAGCCCTCGGCGCCCTGCCCGCGCAGAGCCTGCAGGCAACGCGCCAGCGCGGCTTCGTGCAGGCGCGGCAAAGCCAGCTTGCTCAACCAGACAGGCATGGCGCGCCCTCAGTGCGAAACGCGCAGCGCCACGAGAAAGCGCGACACCATGTTGTAGGCGGCCACCGTGGCCACCAGCTCCACCAGGCCCTTGGCGTCGAACTCGGCGCGCAGGGGCTCGAAGACCTCGTCCGGCACCTCGACGTCGCGTGTCATGGCGTCGGTCAGGGCCAGCACCATGCGCTCGGTGGGCGTGAACACCGGGTCGATGGTGCCCGCCTGGCGGATGGCCACCAGTTTCTCCGGCGAGACGCCGGCGCGCTCTGCATGCGGCACGTGGGCGTCGAACTCGAAGCTGGCCCCGTTCAGCACCGCCACGCGCAGGATGGCCAGCTCGCGCAGGTCGGCCGCCAGGTCGGTGCGGTTGCGCACCGCGGTGAGCATCTGCTCCCAGCCGGCGGCGATCGGCGCACTGTTGAGCAGCACCTGGTAGAGCAGCGAGATGCGCCCGCGCTCGGCGCGGATGCGCAGCTCCAGCGGCGCCAAGTCCGGGCGGGTGCCCGGGGTCACCAGCGGCACGCGCAGTGCTGAGGCCTGGTCCACGTCCACGTCATTCCGCCTTGATGTTCTTGGCCTTGATGAGCTGCGCCCACTTGGCCATGTCCCTGTGCAGCAGTTCGCGCAGCTCGGCCGGCGACGAGGCCATGGGGTCGGTGCCCGACTTGCGCAGCTTGTCCAGCACCGCCGGGTCGGCCAGCGTGCGGTGCACGGCCTGGTTGAGCTCGGCCACGGTGGCCGCCGGCACCTGGGCGTTGGTGAACAGGGCGTACCAGTTGTTGGAATCCACGCCGGCCAGGCCCTGCTCCTCGAAGGTGCGCACGTCTGGCAGCGCCGGGTGGCGCTTCTTGGCGGCGATGCCCAGCGGCTTGAGGCGGCCGGCCTTGATGTGCGGCAGCACCGCCGTCACGTCCAGGAAGGTGGCCGACACCTGGCCGCCGATCACGTCGGTGATGGCCGGCGCCGCGCCCTTGTAGGGCACGTGGATCATCTCGACCTTGCTGGCGTCCTGGAACTGCTCCATCGCCAGGTGCGGGATGCTGCCAGTGCCGGACGATGCCAGCGACACCGGCTGCGGCTGCTTGCGCGCCCAGGCGACGAACTCCGCCGCGTCGTTGACGGGCACCTTGGTGTTGGCCACCAGCACTTCCACGTTGTTGGTCACCAGGGACACCGGCGCGAAGTCCTTGTCCATGTCGTAGGACAGCTTGGTGTACAGCGCCGGGTTGATGGCCGCCGCGCCCACGCTGGTCAGCCAGAGCGTGGTGCCGTCCGGCGGCGAACGCATCACCTCGGCGGCGCCGAGCGCGCCGTTGGCGCCCGGCTTGTTCTCGACGATGAAGGTGCGGCCCAGCTCGGCGCCCAGCTTGTCGGCGATGGAGCGCGCCACGAAGTCGACCGGGCCACCGGCGGAAAACGCCACGATGATGCGCGACGACTTCGGCTGCGCCATCGCGTAGGGTGCGGCCAGCCCGCAGGCGGCGGCCGTCAGAACGAGCCTTCTCTTCATGCTGTGTCTCCTTGTTGGCTTGCCAGAAAACTCAGTCGCATCGCGCGACCATCCCACCGTCTACGACGATCTCGGTGCCGGTGATGAAGCGGGCCTCGTCGCTGGCCAGGAACAGCACCGCTGCAGCGGTGTCGCGGCCGTCGCCCATGAAACCCAGCGGAATGCGCTTCTGCCGCTGCGCGAGCAGCGCCTCGACGTCGCCGCCGGCGCGCTGGCGCGCCAGGCGCGCCTCCACCATCGGCGTGTGCAGCTGGCCCGGCACCACGGTGTTCACGCGCACACCCTGGGCCGCGTGCTGCACCGCCACCACGCGCGAGAGCTGGATCACCCCGGCCTTGGTGGCGGCGTAGGCCACCTGGGCGCTGCCCGTCCAGCGCAGGCCGGAGGTGGAGGCCACGTTGACGATGGCGCCGCTGCGCCGCGCCAGCATCACCGGCAGCACGTGCTTGCAGGTCAGGAACACGCTCTTGAGGTTGAAATCCACCTGGGCGTCCCAGACCTCCTCGTCCATCTCCACCGGGCCGCCCGCTGCGGAGCCGCCGACGTTGTTGACCAGGATGTCCACCGTGCCGAAGCTGGCCATGCAGCGTTCCACCGCGGCGGCCACGCTGGCACTGTCGGTGACGTCGCACAGGAAGGTTTCGATGGCCGCCGCGGCCGCGCCGGCCAGGGCCAGCGTTTCCTGCAAGCGGTCGGCATCGCGGTCCAGCGCCAGCACGCGGGCGCCCTCCTCGGCCAGGCGCACGGCCGCCGCGCGCCCGTTGCCCCAGCCAGCGCCCACGCAGCCGGCGCCCGTGACGATGGCCACCTTGCCTTCGAAGCGTGGCTTCATGCGGGCTCTCCGAAACGGTACAGGCGCTGCGGGTTGCGCACCATCAGGCGTTCCAGCGCGTCGGCCGTGGGCGCGATCTGCGCGATCAGGCGCACCAGTTCGTCCTCGTCCGGTACCGGCCCGGCGTGGTTGGGGTGCGGCCAGTCGTTGCCCCAGACCACCCGGTCGGCAAACGCTGCCATCAGCGTGCGCACGAAGGGCTGGGCATCGGCATAGGGCGGCCCGGCGCGGCTGATGCGGTCCATGCCGCTCAGCTTGACCCAGAAGCGTTCGTCTTCCATCAGTCGCATCAGCTGCCTGAACGCCGGCTGGTCCAGCCCCAGCGCGGCGTCGACGCGGCCGATGTGGTCGATCACCACCGGCACCGGCGACGCCGCCAGCGCCTCCGCCTGGACGCCCAGCATGGCCGGGTCGCCGTGGATCTGCAGATGCCAGCCGAGCGGCTCCAGCCGTGCCGCCAGCGCCAGGATGTCGGCCACCGGCGTGTGCTGGCCCAGGTGGCCCATGAAGTTGAAGCGCACGCCGCGGAAGCCGCGCGCGTCGAGGCGGCGCAGCTCGGCATCATCCACGTCGGTGGGCAGCAGGGCGATGCCGCGGTAATCGTCCGGCCGGGCGGCCACCGCATCCTCGGTGGCCCGGTTGTCGAAGCCGTGGCAGGCCGACTGCACCACCACGCAGCGCTGCAGGCCGAGCCGGTCGTTCAGCGCGAACAGCGCCTCCTTGGGCGCGTCCTGCTGCGGCACGTAGGCCGCGTCGGGCGCGTAGGGAAAGCGCTCGCGCGGCCCGAACACATGGCAGTGGGCGTTGCAGGCGCCGGCAGGTAACTTGACCATGGCGCCAGTATGGGCGCGCCGCCCCTGCGCAAACCACCGTTCTTGGCCTATATCAGCTATGCTTTCCAGCTATGGATCTGCGCCAGCTCGAATCCTTCGTCACCGTGGCCAACCTGGGCGGCATGAGTCGCGCGGCCGTGCACCTGCAGATGGCGCAGCCCAGCGTCAGCCGGCAGATCGCCCTGCTGGAAAAGGAACTCGGCCAGCGCCTGCTGGAACGCCATGGCCGCGGCGTGCAGCTCACCGAGGCCGGGCGCGTGCTGGCCGGCCATGCCCGCCAGATGCTGGAACAGTCGCGCCGCGCCCGGGACGAACTGCAGGACCTGGGCGCGCGCGTGGCCGGGCGCTGCGTCGTCGGCCTGCCGCCGCGGCTGGCGCTGGCCCACGCGCCGGCGCTGGTGATGGCCTTCCGCGAGCGTTTCCCGGGCGCCGCCATCACCGTGCTGGAGGCCCTGAGCGTTTCGCTGCGCGAATCGCTGATCGCCGGCCACATGGACCTGGCGCTGCTGTTCGATCCAGCCCCCACGCCGCTGCTGCGCTACGAGGCCCTGCGGCGCGAACGCCTCTGCCTGGTGGCGCCGGCGGGCAGCCGGCTGCCGGCGGTGGTCAGCCTGCCCGCGCTGGCCCACTACCCGCTGATCCTGCCGAGCGAGCCCAACTCCATCCGCCGTCTGCTCGAGCGGCAGCTGCGCCCGCGTGGCATCGCGCTCGAGGTGCTGGCGGAAGTGGGCGCGGTGCAGACCACGCTGGCCCTGGTGGCCCGCGGGGCCGGCTGCACCATCGTGCCGCAGAGCGCGCTGCAGCTCGGGCCGCCTTCGCTGGTACACGCGCCGGTGGGCCCGCCGGCGATCTGGAACCGCCTGGTGTTGGCCACGCCCGCGGCGCGGGCGGCCACACGCGTGATCCGCGGGGCAGAATCGCTGCTTCGGCAACTCGATTTCACCGGCGAGGCGCATTGAGCGCCCGCCCCTCCCCGACCCATGTTCAACCCCTCCCAGGAAGACGTCCGCCGCTTTTTCTGTAGCGCCTGGTCCAAGCAGAACGCCGGGCAACCCATGGAAGCGCTGGAAGCCCTGGCGGCCGGCTGGATCGCCGAGCACCCGGAGTGGCACGCCGACTTCGCCGACGCCGAAGCCGCCGTGGCGCGCAGCTACCCCGACACCACCGGGCAGAACCATCCATTCCTGCACATGTCGATGCACCTGTCGATCAGCGAGCAGTGCAGCATCGACCAGCCGCGCGGCATCCGCCAGGCGGTGGAGTTGCTGGCACGCCGCCTCGGCAGCCTGCACGACGCGCACCACGCCGCCATGGAATGCCTGGGCCAGATGCTGTTCGAAGCCCAGCAGGCGCGCCGCCCGCCCGACGGCAACGCCTACGTGGCCTGTGTGCAGCGCCGCGCCACACGCGACTGACTGAGAAGGTGTGAGTGCTCGGCGCACTTCGCAGCCCGCTTCAATCTTCATAGCTGCCTGCGCCCGCCACGATTGGTCTGGAGGCCGATTTGGCCATGAAAAAGCCCGCACGCGGCGGGCTGGTGGCGGGCCGGCGGGCGGCTTACTTGAAGCGCGGCTCGGGCACCGTCATGACCTGGCCGGGCAGCGAGCCGACGTAGTAGGCGATGGCCTTCAGCTCGGCGTCGGAGAACTGCTTGGCCATGCCGGCCATGATGGGGTTGCCGCGGCCCCAGGTGCGGTGGCGGTCGTCGCGGTAGGAGCGCAGGGCCACGTACAGATAGTCGGGGTACTGGCCGGCGATCTTGGGGTAGCTCGGGTCGATCGGCTTGGAGAAGTTGTCGCCGTGGCAGGACACGCAGGCGCCCTTCTTCAGCAGCTCGGCCACCTTGGCATCGGGCTCCTTGGGTGCCGGCAGATCGGCAGCGCCTTCCTTGACGCCGTTGGTGGCGTAGAAGGCGGCCACGTCGGCGATGTCCTGGTCGGTCAGCGAGCCGGCGATGCCGCGCATGGTGGGGTGCTTGCGGTCACCCTTGCGGTAGGCGGTGAGCGCGGAGACGAGGTACTTCTCGTTCTGGCCCGAGATCTCCGGCACGCGGTAGACCTCCGGGAAGCTGGCCTTGTAGCCGTAGATGCCGTGGCAGCCGATGCACATGGCGACCTTGTTGGCGCCGGCCTTGGCATCGCCGGTCACACCCTGGGCGTGCGCGGGGGCGGCAGCGGCCAGGCCCATGGCCAACGCGGCGAACATCGGGGACAGAGTCTTTTTCATTTTGCGCGCACAATCAACGGAGTTGGGCTGAGGTTGATATAAATCAAACGCAGATTGTAATCACGCCTGCCCGCGATCCGACCTCAGACTTACCCGGCTCTTTGCACCCCATCCCATGAAGTTCCAAGGCACCGAAAACTACGTCGCCACGCAAGACCTGATGCTGGCGGTGAATGCGTCCATCACCCTCAAGCGCCCGCTGCTGGTCAAGGGCGAGCCCGGCACCGGCAAGACCATGCTGGCCGAGGAAGTGGCCGAGGCGCTGGGCCTGCCGCTGCTGCAGTGGCACATCAAGTCCACCACCAAGGCGCAGCAGGGCCTGTACGAGTACGACGCGGTCAGTCGCCTGCGGGACAGCCAGCTGGGCGACGACCGCGTGAAGGACATCCACAACTACATCGTCCGGGGCGTGCTGTGGCAGGCCTTCACGGCCGAGGAGCCGGTGGCGCTGCTGATCGACGAGATCGACAAGGCCGACATCGAATTCCCCAACGACCTGCTGCGCGAGCTCGACCGCATGGAGTTCCACTGCTACGAGACGCGCGAGACCATCCGCGCCAAACACCGGCCGCTGGTGTTCATCACCTCCAACAACGAGAAGGAGCTGCCCGACGCCTTCCTGCGCCGCTGCTTCTTCCACTACATCAAGTTCCCCGAGCCCGAGACGATGAAGCAGATCGTCGACGTGCACTTCCCCAACCTGAAGAAAGACCTGCTGTCGGCCGCGATGAAGGTCTTCTACGACGTGCGCGGCCTGCCGGGCCTGAAGAAGAAGCCCTCCACCAGCGAACTGCTGGACTGGCTCAAGCTGCTGGTGGCCGAGGACATCCCGCTCGAAGCCCTGCAGAGCGCCGACAGCAAGATCGCCGTGCCGCCGCTGGTGGGCGCGCTGCTGAAGAACGAACAGGACGTGACGCTGTTCGAGAAGCTGGTGTTCATGAACCAGCGGAACAGGTGACCCCGGATCCGGCCCATCCCTGAAGCGTTGCGCGCCTTCCCCTTCGGGGGACGCGCCAGGCGGCCGGGGAAACCCCGGCCATGAGCGCCTCGCCCGGACGGCCACCGCAGACACGGAACTTCTTGAATAGAAATTGACCTCCAGCCGGCACCCGTCGGGCGTCGGCAGCTTCTGAAAACATAGCAAATGCCCGCCGCCGACGACTTCATCCAGCCCGTGGTGCAAAGCGACCGGGGCGTGCGCCTGGAGCCGCTGGCGCTGTCGCACGAGGCCGGCCTGCGCGAAGCGGCCGCCGACGGCGAGCTGTGGAAGCTGCGCATCACCAGCGTGCCGGAGCCGGAGCAGACCCGCGCGTACATCGAAGCCGCCCTGCAGATGCGCGCCGAGGGCCACCGCCTGGCCTTCGCCGTGGTCCACGACACCACCGGCCGCGTGCTCGGCAGCACCAGCTACCACGACATCGTGCCGGCGCTGAAGCGCGTGGAAATCGGCTGGACCTGGTACGCCGCCAGCGCGCAGCGCAGCCACGTCAACACCACCTGCAAGCTGATGATGATGCGCCACGCGTTCGAGACGCTGGGTTGCGCCGTGGTCGGCTGGCGCACCGACAACTTCAACTTCGCCAGCCAGCGCGCCATCGAGCGCCTGGGCGCGAAGCGCGACGGCGTGATCCGCCACCACGCACCGCGCCGCGACGGCACGGTACGCGACACCGTCATGTACAGCATGCTGGCCGGCGAATGGCCCGAGGCCAGGGCGCAGCTGCTGTACCTGCGCGACAGGCCTCGCGCCTGATCGACCTCTGCAAGCCCGGCCCGGGTTTCTCTGACGTTCAGGCCGCCGCTGGCCTGGTAACCAGTTCCTGCGCCATGGCCTGTACCGCAGGCAGGTGCGGTTCGGGCACCACCTCGGCCAGCCGGTCGGCCACCCGGCGTGCGTACGACAGCCCGGAGCGGTCCGCGATGAACCGCAAGGCCGCCAGCGCGTTCGCCGTCAGCTCCCCCTCGTCGGCGCTGGTGTGCAAGGCGACGGCCAGGGACGACGCCTCCATGTCTCTCAGCAGCTGCAACACGCCAATCATGTACATCTTGGTCGCTGCAGCAGAACGGCGGGCCTTTAATGAGCCGACCGCCGGCTGGCTGGCCCGTACTTCTCCGGCCACCGGGACGGGAGTCGCCGCCGTGGCGACGGTCCGGCCCAATGCTGCTGGCGATGCTTGCTGGGCCTGGCCGGTACTGGCCGTACCCTGTAGGTAGCCGTGGTTCCGGAGCCTTTCGACCAGTGCCCTCGCATTGCCCCCCAGCAGGTCGACGATTTGGGTGACCGGCCGACGCCCGTCGCACAGGATCAGCAGCTGGCGCTCACGCGCCGTCAACTCGGCCGAGTGGGCTTGCAGCGCGGCCCGCGCTTTCGCAGTCTTGGTAAAGGCAGACGACATGGACGTCATCGCAACAATGAGTAAGAATTGATTCATTCTTTCCCATGCCCATGAAGCAGTCATGACAGGGCCTGCCCATGCGCGACAACCTGCTTCGGCCAAGCGCGGCACAATGATTCCGTTGGCGCCGCCATCCGCAGTGCATCTGTCTGCCAGTTCCAGCCACCTCCAGCCATGTTGATCGACTTCTTCTACACCTTGCGTGCCGCCAAGCTGCCGGTCTCGGTGAAGGAGTTCCTCACCCTGCTCGAGGCGCTGCAGGCCGACGTGGTGGGCCCCCGGCAGCCCGAGGCCTGCACGATCGACGACTTCTACTACCTGGCCCGCACCGCGCTGGTCAAGGACGAGAAGCACTTCGACAAGTTCGACCGCGCCTTCGCCGCCTACTTCAAGGGCGTGGAGATGCTGGCCGACTTCACCAAGGAGATCCCGGCGGACTGGCTGCGCAAGGTGCTGGAGAAGGAACTCAGCGCCGAGGAAAAGGCCGCCATCGAGAAGATGGGCTGGGACGAGCTGATGGAGACGCTGAAGAAGCGCCTGGAGGAGCAGAAGGAGCGCCACGAGGGCGGCAGCAAGTGGATCGGCACCGGCGGCACCAGCCCCTTCGGCCACGGCGGCTACAACCCGCAGGGCGTGCGCATCGGCGGCAAGGGCGGCAACAAGAGCGCCGTGAAGGTGTGGGACCAGCGCGCCTACCGCGACTACGACGACAGCCAGGAACTCGGCACGCGCAACATCAAGGTGGCGCTGCGGCGACTGCGCAAGTTCGCACGCGAGGGCAACGAGCTGGAGCTGGACCTGCCCGACACCATCCGCTCCACCGCCGCCAACGCAGGCTGGCTGGACATCCGCATGGTGCCCGAGCGCCACAACAACGTGAAGGTGCTGCTGCTGATGGACGTGGGCGGCACCATGGACGAGCACATCCAGCGGGTGGAAGAGCTGTTCTCGGCCGTGAAGGCCGAGTTCAAGCACCTGGAGTTCTACTACTTCCACAACTGCGTGTACGACTTCATGTGGAAGAACAACCGCCGCCGCTTCGCGGAGAAGTTCCCCACCTGGGACATCATCCGCAAGTACAACAAGGACTACAAGCTGATCTTCGTGGGCGACGCCACTATGAGCCCCTACGAGATCCTGCAACCCGGCGGCAGCGTGGAATACAACAACGAGGAGCCGGGCGCCGAATGGCTGCAGCGCCTGACCCACGCCTTCCCCAAGTTCGCCTGGATCAACCCCGAGCCGCAGGGCGTGTGGCAGTACCGCCAGAGCATCGCCGTGATCCAGCAGCTGATGGGCCACCGCATGTACCCGCTGACCCTCAAGGGGCTGGAAGAGGCGATGCGGATGCTATCCAAGTAAGAGCTGGCTGCGCCCGCCACGCAAGGGCTGGCGGCCGAAAAGGCTTGAAAAACGGCGGGCTCAGTCCGCCAGCACCCGCCCCGGGTTCAGCAGCCCCTGCGGGTCCAGCGCCTGCTTGATGGCGCGCATCATCTGCAGCGCCACGGGCGACTTGTAGGTCACCAGCTGCTCGGCCTTCAGGCTGCCGATGCCGTGCTCGGCCGAGATGGAGCCACTGTGGCGCATCACCGCGTCGAACACCAGGGTGTTGATGCGCTTTTCCTCGCGCATCAGGAAGTCGCCCGCGGCCTCGCCTTCCGGCGCCTGCACGTTGTAGTGCAGGTTGCCGTCGCCCAGGTGGCCGAAGTCCACCAGCCGCACGCCCGGCACCTCGCGCGCCAGCAGCGCATCGGTCTCGGCCACGAAAGCCGGGATGCGCGAGATCGGCACGCTGATGTCGTGCTTGATGTTCAGCCCCTCCTGGCTCTGCGCCAGCGGGATGCTTTCGCGCACGTGCCAGAGCTGGCGCGCCTGCGCGAGGCTCTCGGCCAGCACGGCGTCGTGCACGCTGCCCTGGGCCATGGCGGCTTCCAGCAGCGCCTCGAAGCGCGCGCGCGCGTGGGCCTCGCCCTCGGCGTCGCTGGCTTCCAGCAGCACACACCAGGGTGACGACTGCCACAGCGGCACGCGCTGGTCGGGGAAGTGCCGGGCCACCAGGCCGAGCGAGAACTGGTTCATCACCTCGAAACCGGTGAGCGCCGCACCCAGCTGCGCCTGCGCCAGGCCCAGCAGGTCCACCGCCGCCTGCAGGCTGGGCACGGCCGCCCAGGCGGTGAGCTGCGCCGCCGGCAGCGGAAACAGCTTCAGCGTGGCGACGGTGATCACGCCCAGCGTGCCTTCGCTGCCGATGAACAGGTCGCGCAGGTCGTAACCGGTGTTGTCCTTGCGCAGGCCCGAAAGGCCGTCCCACACCTCGCCCTGCGCGTTGACCACCTCCAGACCCAGGCACAAGTCGCGCGCATTGCCGTACCGCAGCACGCCGGTCCCGCCCGCGTTGGTGCCCAGGTTGCCGCCGATGGTGCAGCTGCCCTCTGCCGCCAGGCTGAGCGGGAACAGCAGGCCGGCGTCGGCCACGGTCTGCTGCAGGTTCTGCAGGATGCAGCCGGCCTCCACCGTGACGGTGCCGTTGGCCGCGTCAATGGCGCGCACCTTGTCCATGCGGCGCAGGCTCAGCACCAGCTGGCGGCCACTGACATCCGGCACCGAGCCCACCGCCAGCCCGGTGTTGCCGCCCTGCGGCACGATCGCCACCTGGTGGCGCTGGCAGGCCTTCACCACCTCGGCCACCTCCTGCGTGCTGCCGGGCAGCGCCACCGCCAGCGCGCGGCCGCGCATGCGGCGGCGCCAGTCGTGTTCGTAGGCCGAGAGGTCGCCGCCCACGAGCAGGTTGGCGGGGCCGCAGATGCGGCGCAGGTCTTCCAGCAGGGCAGCGCTCACGGGACCACCCTCCGCGCTGCGCGCTGCGGGATTCGCGCTTGGGAACGGCCCGGCGCGCTCATGAACGTTCGGGGTGAGGGGTGGGGCCAGGCGCCGGCGCCGTTGCCTTGGCGCGCGCCAGCCGCAGCCGCACGTGGGCGGCGCAGGCCGCGAACAGGATCAGCACCAGCACCACTTCCGCCAGCGCATACCAGGACGACGGCGCGCGGTCGCCCGCCGCGCGCACCACGCCTTCGACGAAGTACAGCCAGATGAACAGCGCCACCCATCGGTAGGTGTACAGGCGCAGCTTGAGCAGCCCCGGCAGCGGCAGCACCAGCGGCAGCACCTTGAGCGCCAGCCAGGAACCGCCGGGGCGCACCGGCGCCAGCCACAGCTCCCAGGCCAGGCCGAGCGCGATCAGCGCCAGCAGGCTGGCCACGGCCACGGCGCGGGTCAGGGCCACACCGGGCGGCAGGGAAGCAGGAGCATCAGGCATCGTCAAGGGCTCGAAAAAGCGCGGTGGCATCATACCGGCCATGCAGATCGTGGCGCGCGCCCAGCAGTTCATCCAGGACCTCACGGACTTCCCGGTGCTGCCCACGGCCGCCACGCTGTGGGAGCGCTTCCGGCAGGACCGGCTGGGCCTCACGGCCAGCGCGCTCACCTTCACCACCATGCTGGCGCTGGTGCCGTTCTTCGCGGTGGTGGCCTCGGTGTTCACCGCCTTTCCGATCTTTGCCAAGTTTCGGGAGGCGCTGGAAAGCTGGCTGGTCAACAGCCTGATCCCGCCCAGCATCTCTGCCAACGTGCTCGACTACATGACCCAGTTCGCCACCAAGGCGAGCGAGCTGGGCGCCGTGGGCCTGGTGGTGCTGTTCGTCACCGCGCTGTCGCTGGTGCTGACCATCGACCACACGCTCAACGACATCTGGCGCGTGACCACCCACCGCCCGCTCGGCCAGCGCATTCTGGTGTACTGGGCCGCGCTCACGCTGGGCCCGCTGGTGCTGGGCGGCAGCCTGGCCATCACCTCCTACGTGCTCACGGCCTCGCGCGGCTGGTTGCCCAACATCGGCGGCGGCGCCAACCTGGCGCTGAACACCACGCAGTTCCTGCTGATGACCTTCGGCGTCACGCTGCTGTACCGCTTCGTGCCCAACACGCCGGTGAAGTGGCGGCACGCACTGGCCGGCGGCCTGTTCGTCGCCGTGTGCCTGGGCGTGGCCAAGTGGGGATTGGGGCTGTACCTGTCGCGCGTGCCCACCTATTCGCTCATCTACGGCGCGTTTGCCACGGTGCCGATCCTGCTGCTGTGGATCCACCTCTCATGGCTGATCGTGCTGTTCGGCGCGGTGATCGCGGCCTACCTGCCCAGCCTGCTGACCGGCGTGGCCCGCCGCGGGGGCGGCCCGGGCTGGGAATTCCAGCTCGCCACCGAGGTGCTGCAGGCGCTGGCGCGCGAGCGCGAAACGCAGGCACGCGGGCTGACGCTGCCGCAGCTGGCCGCGCAGCTGCGCGTGGACACGCTGCAGGTCCAGCCGGTGATGGGCGCGCTCGAGACGATGGACTGGGTCGGCCGGCTGGACACCCACACCGAGAACGAGGAACCGCGCTACGTGCTGCTGCTGCAGCCGGGCCAGCAGCGGCTCAAGCCCCTGATCGAACAGCTGCTGCTCACGCCGGACCCGGCCCTGGACGGCTGGTGGAACAGCCCGCTGCTGGACCGGCTGACGGTGGCCGACCTGCTGCATTCCCGGCACCGGACTTCGACAATAAAAAGTGGCTCCAGCCCAATATCAGCGGGCGCAGGCAGCTCTCCTAAAAATAGCAACCCGCCAGCCTGAACGTGGTTCGAAGCCAAGCCGGTAGTCGCCGTGCGGGCCCGCCGGCATCGGGTGGGGCGGCGCCGCAGCGGATCAGTTGCGCAGGAAATCCCGCAGCGCGAACAGCACCTCGTCGGGCGCCTCGGTCATCAGCGAATGGCCGGCGTTCACTTCCACCACCTTGGCCAGCCGGGCATGACCGGCCAGTGCCCTGGCGGACTTGGGCGGCGTCATCTGGTCGTGGCGGCCGATCAGGAACAGCGTGGGGCAATGCACCGCGGGCATGGCCTGCTCGCCACCGGCGTAGCTGTCGCAGGCCTTGAAGCCGGTGAAGAACACATTGACCTTGGGGTTGCTGGCCAGCACGCGCCGCATCAGCGCCCTGGAGCCGCCGTACAGCCAGGTGCCCGGCCCCAGTGCCGAGGGCGGCGGGCACAGCGTGCTGTGCGAGAAGGTGTTGACCATGGCGATGGCCTTCTCCGGCGCCTGGACCGAGGCTTCCAGCAGCGCTGGCGAGACCTTCATCGGATACGCGGTGCCCACCAGCGCCAGGTGGCTCACCTGCGCCGGTGCGCGCGCTGCCGCCTCCAGCGCGATCAGCGAGCCGAAGCTGTGACCCACCAGCGCCGCCTGCTCCGCGCCCATGGCCGCCAGCAGCGCAAGCACGAAGTCGGCCGCCTCCTCCACCGTTTCCGGCGGCTTGCCGCCGCTGCGGCCGTGGCCTGGCAGATCGATGGCGAGCACGTTCCAGCCGTGGTGGGCCAGGTAGCGCGTCTGCAGGATCCAGACGCTGTGGTCGTTCAACACCCCGTGAATGAACACCACGGTGGGTTGCTCCGGGTTGAAGGTCTTGCCGCCGGTGTAGGCGTAGATGTCGGCGCCGTTGACGTTGATCTTCATGGTCAGGCCCCCGCTTTCTCGGCGGCCTTGAGCGCGCGTTTCAGATCGTCGATCAGGTCGGCGGCGTCCTCCAGCCCGATGGACAGGCGGATGGTGCCGGGCCCGATGCCGGCACCGGCCAGCGCCTCGTCGCTCATGCGGAAATGGGTGGTGCTGGCCGGGTGGATGACCAGGCTGCGGCAATCGCCCACGTTGGCCAGATGGCTGAAGATTTTCAGCCCCTCGATGAACGCCTTCCCCTGCTCGCGCGAACCCTTGATGTCGAAGCTGAACACGCTGCCGGCACCCTTGGCGCCGTGCTTCAGCAACCGGTTCGCCAGCGCGTGGCTGGGGTGCGACTCCAGCAGCGGGTGGCTCACCTTGGCCACGAACGGGTGCTCGGCCAGGAAGCGCACCACCTGCTCGGTGTTGGCGATGTGCCTTTCCATGCGCAGCGGCAGCGTCTCGATGCCCTGCAGAATCAGCCAGGCGCTGTGCGGGCTCATGCAGGCGCCGAAGTCGCGCAGGCCCTCGCGACGCGCGCGCAGCAGGAAGGCGCCCACCGTGCTTTCCTCGCTGAACACCATGTCATGGAAGCCGTCGTAGGGCTGGGTCAACTCTGCAAACTTGCCGCTCCTGTCCCAGTCGAAGCTGCCGCCATCGACCAGCAGCCCGCCGATCACGGTGCCGTGGCCGGAGAGGAACTTGGTGGCCGAGTGGTAGACGAGGTCGGCGCCGTGATCGAAGGGCTTGAGCAGGTAGGGCGTGGTGAAGGTGGAATCCACCAGCAGCGGCACGCCGGCCTCATGCGCGATCTGCGCCACGGCGGGGATGTCGAGCACGTCCAGACCCGGGTTGCCCACGGTTTCGCCGAACAGCAGCCGCGTGTTGGGGCGGATGGCGGCGCGCCAGCCGTCCAGGTCGCCCGGCTTGACGAAGGTGGTTTCGATGCCGAAGCGCCGCAGCGTGTAGTGCAGCAGGTTCTGGCTGCCGCCGTACAGCGCCGTGCTGGCCACGATGTGGCCGCCGGCCCCCATCAGCGTGGCCACGGCCAGGTGCAGCGCCGCCTGGCCGCTGGCGGTGGTGATGGCGCCGATGCCACCTTCCAGCGCCGAGATGCGCTGCTCCAGCACCGCGTTGGTGGGGTTGCTGATGCGACTGTAGACGTGGCCCGAGCGCTCCAGGTTGAACAGCGCGGCTGCGTGGTCGCTGGATTCGAATACGAACGAGGTCGTCAGATGAATCGGCACGGCTCGCGCGCCGGTGGCGGGGTCGGGCTGCGCGCCGGCGTGCAGGGCGAGGGTGTCGAAGCCGGGATCGGCGTAACCGGGCATGGGGTCTCCTTGGGTCTGACCCCGCAGGGCCTGGGGCCGCAGCGGGGTATCCCGTCGATTGTGGGCCATTTGTGGGCTATATTCGTTGGCCACAGCGCCGCCCGAGGGTGGCGACGGAGTACAGCATGCGAGTCAGCGACATCTTGCGCCTCAAGGGCAGCGCCCTTTTCACCATTACCCCGGAAGACAGCCTGGCGCATGCCGCCCAGCTCATGGCCGAAAAGGACATCGGCTCGCTGGTGGTGATGTCGCACGGCCGCGTGGTGGGTATCCTCACCTTCCGCGAGGTGATCGAGGCGGCGGTGCGCAACGGCGGCAGTTTCGGCACCACCTCGGTCTACCGCGCGATGGACCCGGGCCCGCTGATCTGCACGCTGGAAACCGATATGGACGAGGTGCGCCGCATGATGCTCGACCGGCACGCGCGCTACCTGCCGGTGATCGACGGCGGCCAGTTGATGGGCGTGATCAGCTTCTACGACGTGGCCAAGGCCGTGGTGGACAGCCAGAACTTCGAGAACCGCATGCTCAAGGCCTACATTCGCGACTGGCCCGAGGAAGACGCCAAGGAAGTTGAGCAGTAAGCCGGCGCGGTCTGGCGCCCGACCGCGCCGGCCGTCCCCTTAGCCCAGGCTGGCGTGAATCGTCTCGCGCACGCGGGGGTAGATCTGCTGGCTCCATTTCCGGCCGCTGAAGACGCCGTAGTGGCCGACACCGGTCTGGATGTGGTGGTTCTTCATGTAGGGACGCACGCTGGCGCACAGGTCATGCGCAGCCACCGTCTGGCCCACCGAGCAGATGTCGTCGCGCTCGCCCTCCACCGTGAACAGCCAGGTCCTGCGGATGGCAGCGGGGTCCACGGTGCGGCCGCGGTAGGTCAGCACGCCGCGGGGAAGGTCGTAGGTCTGGAAGACCTTGTTGACGGTCTCCAGGTAGAACTCCGCCGGCAGGTCGTTGACCGCCAGGTACTCCTCATAGAAAGTACGGATCGCGTCGGCTTTCTCGACCTCGCCGTTGAACAGGTGGTGGTAGATGTCCTCGAACGACTTGACGTGGCGCTCGAGGTTCATGCTCATGAACGCCGTCAGCTGGACAAACCCGGGGTACACACGGCGCATGAAGCCGGCATGGGGCAGCGGCACATGGCTGATGAGGTGCCGCTCGAACCACTCGACCGGCTTTTCCACGGCGAGCCGGTTGACCTCGGTCGGGTTGACGCGGCAATCCACCGGGCCGGCCATCAGGGTCAGCGTGCGCGGCTGCGCCTCGTGGCCGTCCTCCGCCATGACGGCGCAGGCCGCCAGCGCCGCCACGCAGGGCTGGCAGACGGCGACCACGTGCACGGGCTGGCCGCCCGAATCCTGATGCACCGCGTCGATGAAGCCGATCATGTGGCCGACGTAGTCGTCCAGCCCGAACGCGCCATGCCGCAGGGCCACGTCGCGCGCGTTGTGCCAGTCGGTGATGTAGACGTCGTGGTCCTGCAGCAGCGTGCGGACCGTCTCGCGCAGCAAGGTGGCGAAATGGCCTGACAGCGGCGCCGCCAGCAGCACTGGCGGCTGGTCGGCGACACCCTCCTTGCGGAAATGCAGCAGGGTGCCGAACGGCGTGCGAAAAGCCTGCTCCTCGACCACCGGCACCATGCGCCCGGCCACTTCGACCTGGTCGATGCCATACGCAGGCCGGGTGTGCGTGAGGCGCATGCGCGCCAGCACGTCGCTGACCGCCGACAGGCTGCGGATCAGGGTGCGCTCGGTGTTGTGCCACCACGTCGCGGCGCTGGTGCCCTGAGCCAGCAAGCGCATGGGCGAAAGCAGGTCGGACTGGAGTTGATAGGCATTGTAGAGCATGGTGATCCCGATCGTGGCGACCTGACCCGGTTGCACAGGCAAATTGCGGGCCAGATCGCTGCCGATACCGCCACCAGGACTTCGAGGCACACATGGCACGCGCCTTGCTGGTGCATCTGTGCCCTAGGAGCAACACCATGAGCAAAGCCGTTCTCACGATCAGCAGCAAGAACTACGGTGCCTGGGCGCTGCGAGGCTGGCTCATGGCCAAGTTCGCGGGCCTGGATTTCACCGAGAAGGTCATTCCGCCGGACGACCCTGCCATGAAGGCGGAGATCCTGCTGCTCTCGTCGTCCATGCTGGTGCCGTCGCTGCAGCACAACGGCATCAAGGTCTGGGATACGCTGGCCATCGGCGAGTACCTGCACGAAATCAAGCCCAAGGCGGGTCTGCTGCCGGACGCCATCAAGGCGCGCGCGCACTGCCGGGCCGTGTGCGGCGAAATGCACTCCGGCTTCGCTTCGCTGCGCTCGGCGTTGCCGATGAACCTCAAGGCCAGATTCCCCGGCTTCAAGGTCTGGTCGCGTGCCCAGACCGACATCGACCGGGTGCTGGCGATCTGGAAGGAATGCCTGGCGACGTACGGCGGCCCCTACCTGTTCGGCAAGCGGCCTTGCCTGGCCGATGCCATGTACGCCCCCGTCGTCACCCGCTTCCTGACCTACGACGTGGCGCTGGACAAGGCCTGCACCGCCTACTGCAAGCACGTGATGGAACTGCCTGCGATGCAGGAATGGGTGGCGGCGGCCAAGCTGGAGCCCGACGAGATCGACGAGCTGGACGCCGAGTTCTGAGCCGCAGGCCGCTGCTTGCAGCTTACGGGCGCTACCTGGGGGAAGCGCCTCCTGCAACCGGACACTAGGCCCAGGGTGTCGGTGGCGGGATTTCGCAGACCGGGTCGACATCCACCGACTTGAAATCGGCCGGTGAGACGATTTCCAGGTACTCCATGTCGGGCGAATAGTCGAACAGGTAATGACGGATGCCCGGCCGCTGATGCACCACGTCGCCGGCCTCGACCAGGGTTTCCTTGTCTTCGTACATGAACCTGGCCCAGCCCTTGACCATGATGACGATCTGGAAATCCGCCTCATGTCGGTGCCACCCCGTACCCGTTTCTGGTGCCATGTTCGCCTTGACAAGGTGCGCGATGACCTTGCCGTTGGTGGCCTCGGCCACGCCCAGATCGCGGTAAAGGAAGAAATCACGCAACCCGCCGCCCTTGTAAGGCGTATCGCCAGGTTTGACGTGGGAAAACTTCGTCGAGGTTCTGTCCAGCATGGGATTCTCCTTGCGCAGCGGTAAAACGGGTTTGCTGCGCCGCAGCATCAAGCACGAATCATTCCGTGGCCCGCCCAGGCAGCAAGGGGCAGGCCGCGAGAGGGCTCTGGGATAATCCGGGCGATGAGCGGCAACACCCTCGGCAACCTGTTTGCCGTCACCAATTTCGGCGAATCCCACGGGCCCGCCATCGGCTGTGTGATCGATGGCTGCCCGCCGGGCATGGCGCTGTCGGAGGCGGACATCCAGCCGGAACTCGACCGCCGGCGCCCGGGCACCAGCAAGTTCGTCACCCAGCGCAGCGAAGCGGACCAGGTGGAGATCCTCTCCGGCGTGTACGAGGGCAAGACCACCGGCACGCCGATCTGCCTGCTGATCCGCAACACCGACCAGCGCAGCAAGGACTACGGCGACATCGCCCAGACTTTCCGCCCCGGCCACGCCGACTTCACCTACTGGAAGAAATACGGCATCCGCGACCCGCGCGGTGGTGGCCGCTCGTCGGCGCGGCTCACGGCGCCCACGGTGGCCGCCGGCGCCGTGGCACGCAAGTGGCTGAACGAGCACCACGGCACCACCTTCCGCGGCTGCATGACCCAGGTCGGCGAACTGGCCATCGGCTTCGAGGGCTGGGAATACGTGCCGCACAACCCCTTCTTCGCCCCGGTGGCCGATGTGACGGCCATCGAGGATTACATGAACGCACTGCGCAAGAGCGGCGATTCCTGCGGCGCGCGCCTGCGCGTGGTGGCCAGCGGCGTACCCGTGGGCCTGGGCGAACCCATCTACGACCGCCTGGACGCCGACATCGCCAAGGCCATGATGGGCCTGAACGCGGTCAAGGGCGTGGAGATCGGCGACGGCTTCGCCAGCGTGGCGCACAAGGGCAGCATGCACGGCGATTCGCCGCTGCCGGGCGGACGCTTCGCCAGCAACCACGACGGCGGCGTGCTGGGTGGCATCAGCAACGGCGAGGACCTGGAAGTCGCCGTGGCGATCAAGCCCACCAGTTCCATCCTGGTGCCGCGCCAGTCGGTGAACACGGCCGACGAGCCGGTCGAAGTGATCACCAAGGGCCGCCACGACCCGTGTGTGGGTATCCGCGCCACGCCGATCCTGGAGGCACTGCTGGCGCTGGTGGTGATGGAGCACGTCCTGCGCCAGCGCGCCCAGTGCGGAGAACCCGCGCCGACCCGTTAGCGGCGCCCAGCCCTACCCGCCACGCGACTCCGGCAACGCATCCATGAGCAAGCCCAACGCGTCCGAACTCGACAGCCAGGCCCAATGGGTGGCTTCGCGGCAGTTCAGCCTGTTCATGCACGGCTGGAACAGCACGCAGGTGCAGACGGTGGTGCTGTGGGCCGTGACGGTCGGCCTGATGTGGTATTTCACGCCCGGAGTACGCACAGCGCTGTGGACGTTGCTGAGCCTGGCCGTAGGCGGGGCGCGCTTTCGCACCAGCCGGACCTTCAGCCTGCGCCTGAAGAACGCCGAAGCGGGCGAGCAGCTGGCGTTCATGCACCGGTACCGCTGGCTGCCGTTCGCCTACGCGCTTTGCTGGGGTGTGACGCCGATGGTGTTCGTTGGCTTCATGCCCATGCGGGCGGAAGCGGTGTGCTGGTCCTTCACGCTGGGCGTCGTGGCGGTCTTTCTCTGGTGGTCGGCATCCAGACTGGAACACACGAAGGTCGTGCTGGGCGCGTTCCTGCTGACGCTGCTGGCTTCGCTCGCCTGGCGCGCCCTGGAAGCGCCCCAACTCATTGGCGTGCGCATCACGATCTGGCAGCCGCTGTTTCTGCTCGTGTACGGCGGGGTGGTATGGAGCGTGGCCAAGGCCTTCAACCAGACCTACACGGAAAGCATTGACCTGCGCTACCACAACGAGCGCCTGATCGAATCGCTCCGGGCTCAGAACCAGGCCGCTGTGGAGGCGGTGCGCTTCAAGGACCGCTTCCTAGCCAGCGCCGCCCACGACCTCAAGCAGCCTGTCAACGCCCTGGGGATCTACGCCGAATGGCTGGCCAGCGAGCCGGAACTGGCGCACGAGCTTTCGCTCAAGATCCTGAAGTCCACCCAGTCGGTGAACGCGCTGTTCGATTCGCTGTTCGACTTCGTCCGCCTGGACGCCGGCAAGATGCAGGTTCGGCAGCGCACCATCAAGCTGGCCGAGCTGTTCGACGACCTGGAAGTGCAGTTTCGCCCCACTGCCCTGGAAAAAAGCCTGAACCTGCGCGTGCGTCCCAAGGCGTGGACGCTGCACACCGATCCCATCATGCTGCAGCGCATTCTGAGCAACCTGCTCGCCAATGCCATGCGCTACACCAGCCACGGCGGCGTGTTGCTGGCCGTGCGGCCATGGCGAGGCGGCTTGCGGCTGGAGGTGTGGGATACAGGGATCGGCGTCGCGGAGAACCAGCTCGGCCACATCTTCGCCGAGTTCTACAAGGTTCAGTCGGCGGGCACCCAGGAAGGCTTCGGCCTGGGGCTGGCGATCGTCAAGCGGCTGACCGAGGCCCTTGGTTACGAGTTGCAGGTCCGCTCGCGCGAGGGCCGCGGCACGCTGTTCCGCATCACGCTGCCACCCGATGCCGTGGTGGCCGCGCCCGAACTCAGGACGACAGCAACCCGTGCATCCGGGCGAAGTGCAGCGTCTGTGTCCGGCTCTTGACACCCAGGCGCCGGAACAGGCGCCACAGATGCACCTTCACCGTGTGCTCGCTGATGCCCAGACGCTCGGCAATCTCGCGGTTGGAAAGGCCCTCGTCCAGCATCACGATGAGCTGCTTCTGGCGCTTGGAGAGCTTGGTGTCGGGTGCCGCACCCTCCTCGGCCTCGCCAAACTCGGTGTCGGTCTGCAGCATGGCGCGCAGCGCCAATGCGATTTCTGAAGCTCCTGCGGATTTTTCCACATAAACGTCCGCTCCAGCCTCGGTGCACCACTCCTCCACGTCGGCTGCCGGCGTGGCCGAGATCACGGCCAGCGGCACGTGGGGGTACTGGCCCTTGAGCAGTTTCACGCCGGAAATGCCCACCGTATCGGGCAGTTTGAGGTCGAGGCAGAACAGTTCGGGAGGCGAATTCTTGGCCACCACGCGGTCCAGGTCGGACAGCTGGGACAGTTCCACCACCTCGGAGCCGGGCCGCACGCGCCGCAGCACCATCACGATCGCCTCCCGCATCAGGGGATGGTCGTCAATCACATAAATGGCCACCTGCGTCGCTCCTCAGTACTTTCGAACCGGCCTGTGCGGACGGTACCCCTCGGGGTTCAGATCGCCCCCCGCAGGGCCTCCCGACAGCCCACCTGCATTAATACTGAGAATTTACACCGAATTGCTCACCAGGCGCTCAAGGGCGTCTTTCACGGACGCCTCGCTCACCCCTTGCGGAGTGGTGACCCACTCTTTCAGCGCAGCAAGTGCGGTCGCGCCTTCGGTCTGCAGGCGCCGCACCGCCTGGCCGGCGTCACGGGGTGAATCGAAGCCCTTGCTCTGCAGCAGCACCGTGGCAGCACCCTGGGTGAGCTTGAAGTAGAACTTTCCGTCCTGCTCGCGGTACTGCTTGAGCACCGGCAGGCTGGCCCTGGCGCCCTTGTCCGCGGAAGCGGACTTGCCCACATTGGTGAGCGCCCGCAGTCCGACCGCCTGGCGCAGCTCGCGCATCAGCGGCGTAGCCAGTTGCCGGGCCTTGACGGCGCCGGCCAGCAACGCCTGCTCGACTTCCTGCGGGTTCGCCATCAGGTGCTCGTAGCGCGCGCGCATGGGGCCGATCTCCTGCTCGATGCGCTCGAACAGCTGCTGCTTGGCATCGCCCCAGCCGATGCCCTCGGCAAACGCCTTGGCGAAGGCCGCCGTCTCGTCCGGCGTGGCGAAGGCTCGGTAGATGGCGAACAGCGCCGAGCCTTCCGTCTCCTTCGGCTCGCCCGGAGCGCGCGAGTCCGTGACGATGCCCATGATCTGCTTCTTCAGCTGCTCGCGCGGGCCGAACAGGGCGATCACGTTGTCGTAGCTCTTGCTCATCTTGCGGCCGTCCAGGCCGGGCAGCAGGGCCACGTTGTCGTCGATTACCGCGGCTGGCAGCGTCAACAGCTCCCGCCCGCCACCGTACAGGTGGTTGAAGCTGGCAGCCATGTCGCGCGCCATCTCGATGTGCTGCACCTGGTCGCGTCCCACCGGCACCTGGTGCGCCTTGAACATCAGGATGTCAGCGGCCATCAGCACCGGGTACATGAAAAGGCCCGCCGTCACGCCGTCGTCCGCATCCACGCCGGCCTCGGCGTTCTTGTCGAGCGCGGCCTTGTAGGCGTGGGCGCGGTTCAGCAGGCCCTTGCCCGTCACGCAGGTGAGCAGCCAGGTCAGCTCCGGGATCTCTGGGATGTCGGACTGTCGGTAGAACGTGACCTTCTCCGGGTCCAGCCCGGCGGCCAGCCAGCTGGCGGCGATCTCCAGCGTGCTGCGCTGCACGCGCACCGGATCGTCGCACTTGATCAGCGCGTGGTAGTCGGCCAGGAACAGGAAGCTCTCGGTGCCAGGCCGCCGGCTGGCGCGCACCGTGGGGCGGATGGCACCCACGTAGTTGCCCAGGTGCGGCGTGCCGGTGGTGGTGATGCCGGTGAGGACGCGAACGGTGTTGGAACTCATGGAGTCGGGAAAACGGGAAAGAGAAGACGAGGCAAGGCGCTCAGCCGATCAGCGCCTTGAGCGGCGACAGCACCGCGCTCAGGATGCTGAAGGTCACGTTCATCAGCGGGCGCATCCAGAGGTTGCTGACCACGCCGGTCAGCACCAGCGCCATGACGATGAAGAAGCCCCAGGGCTCCAGCCGCGACAGCGCCATGCTCGGCCCTGGCGGCAGCAGGCTGGCGAGCACGCGCCCGCCGTCCAGCGGCGGCAGCGGGAACAGGTTGAACACGGCCATCACCACGTTCACCAGCATGCCGGCGCGGCACATCTCCAGGAAGAACGGCTCGGTGATGCCCATGCCGACAAGCAGGTACAGCAGCACGCCCCAGATCAGCGCCTGCGCCAGATTGGAGCCCGGCCCGGCCAGCGCCACCCACAGCGTGTCCCAGCGCGGGTTGCGCAGGTGGCCGAAGCGCACCGGCACCGGCTTGGCGTAGCCGAACACGAAGGCGCCCCCGGTACCGAAGTACAGCAGCAGCGGCATGAGGATGGTGCCCACCGGGTCGATGTGCTTGAACGGGTTGAGCGTGACGCGCCCCAGCATGGCGGCGGTGTTGTCGCCGAAATGGCGCGCCACGTAGCCGTGCGCGGCTTCGTGCACGGTGATGGCGAAAAGCACGGGGATCGCGTAGATCGCGACGGTCTGGATGATGTTGGCAAGGTCCACGGCGCCGATTGTCTCAGACGCCTGCCGCCGGCGCCGGGGCGGCGCGGCTCAGAGGCCGAGCGCCGCCGGGTCGCCGCGGCCGCGGCGCACCAGTTCTGGGGCGCCGCCGGTGAGATCGACCACGGTGGTGGGCTCCAGCGGGCAGGCGCCGGCATCCACCACGCCGGCGATCTGGCGCTCCAGCCGCTCGCGGATGACTTCCGGATCGGCCAGCGGATCGCTCTCGCCCGGCAGGATCAGCGTGGTGGCCAGCAGCGGCGCGCCGTGCAGTTCCAGCAGCGCCTGCAGCGTCTTGTGCTCGGGCACGCGCAGACCGATGGTCTTGCGCTGCGGGTGGCTGACCCGGCGCGGCACTTCCTTGCTGGCTTCCAGGATGAAGGTGTACGGCCCCGGCGTGGCGGTCTTGAGCAGACGGAACTGCGCGTTGTCCACCCGGGCGTAGCTGGCCAGCTCGCTCAGGTCGCGGCACAGCAGGGTCAGGTGGTGCTTGTCGTCCACTTGGCGGATGCGGCGCAGGTTGTCCACCGCGGCCTTGTCGTCGAGGTGGCAGACCAGCGCATAGCTCGAATCCGTGGGCACGGCCAGCACACCGCCCTTTTCCAGCAACGCCACGGCCTGTTTGAGCAGGCGCGGCTGCGGGTTGTCGGGGTGGACGCTGAAGTGCTGGGCCATGGAATGAGTCTACCCCCTGGGTCGCCTTCGGCGCCCTGCCCCCGCTTCCTGCGGGCGGGGAGAGGCCGCCAGCGGCCGGGCCAAACCCGTTCCACGGCGGCCGCTGGATCAGAGGGCGCGAGTCGCGATCGGTCAGGACTTTTGCACGCCTTGGCCATCTCATCGGCCAGGCTGTCAAAGCTATTATTTAAATAGCTGCCTGCGCCCGTCAATACTGGGCTGGAAGGCTATTTCTTGCAAAAACGTGTACTCAGTGCACGCGTTCCTGCAGCACCGTCCAGACCGGCGTCAGATCGGCGGGCAGGGGCGGTAGGCGGCCGAGATCGATATGGCTTTCGCCGGGGCTGTGGAAATCGCTGCCGCGCGAGGCGGCCAGACCGAATTCGCGCGCCATGCCGGCGTAGCGCACGGCTTCCTGCGCCGTATGGCTGCCGGTGACCACTTCAACGCCGCGGCCGCCCAGGGCCTTGAACTCGGTGAACAGCGCGTATTCCTCGGTCGGCGTGAACTTGTAGCGCGCCGGATGGGCGATCACCGCCATGCCACCGGCGCCGGTGATCCAGCGCACCGCATCGCCCAGCTTGGCCCAGCGGTGCGGTACGAAGCCGGGCTTGCCTTCGGTAAGGTAGCGGCGGAACACGTCGCCGGTGTCCCTGCAGACGCCGGACTCCACCAGGAAACGCGCAAAGTGCGTGCGCGAGATCAGCCGCGGGTTGCCCACATATTTCAGCGCGCCTTCGTACGCGCCTTCGATGCCCACTTTGGCGAGCTGTTCGCTCATCTCGCGGGCGCGCGGGCCGCGGCCGTCCCGCGTGTCGACCAGGCCTTCCACCAGATCGCTGCTTTCGGGGTCGAAGCCCAGGCCGACGATGTGCACGGTCTCGTCCGCGAAGGTGACCGAGATCTCCACCCCGGTGAGGTAGCCCATGCCCTGCGCCTGCGCCGCGGCCATGGCGCGCTGCTGGCCGCCGACCTCGTCGTGGTCGGTCAGCGCCCACAACTCCACGCCGTTGGCACGTGCCCGCGCCGCCAGTTCCTCCGGCGTCAGCGTGCCGTCGGAAGTGGTGGAATGGCAGTGCAGGTCGGCGTTGATCGGGGTCATCGGTCCATTCTACGGAGTGACCCTGGATCGTGCTTGCGGCCAAAGGCGATGCGCGCCGCCCAAGCGCCCCGCGGTCGGCGCATCAGGCCAACCGCCTCTCCGCGACGAGTGCCTGCAGGTCTTCAGGAATGAAGGCCAGGTCGTACGATCGGTCCGGCGTGATGGGTTCGAGCTGCAGGTCGTCACCAGCCTCCGCCAGATACGCATAGCCCTCTCTCTGGTACTTGTTGTCCGGATCCAGCCGCTGGTAGAAATCCCGGCGCTGGACGCGATCGTCGTGATGCACCATCTTCAGGTGGTACATGTGGTAGAGCAGCATGGCATGGCGCGCGGCGTCGTGGAGTTGCGGCGCCAGGCTGTCCGGCACCCAGGTGCCGTGAAACTCCTTGGCATCGTTGAAGCTGATCACGTCCGGCAACCTGATGAGCGACGTTCTGCGCTTTCTGCCCCAGATGCCGTCGGCGCGAAACTGGTCCGGCCGGTTCCACAGCTCCCTCACGGCCACGCTCATCATCGAGTAGCCCATGTACTCCAGGGAAGTGACGATGGATCGCAACCCCTGCAGGAACAGCGCCTCGTAGCGCTCGTCGGCGTCGCATATCAGCACCCATTGGGCGCCCTGCTCCTTGGCCGCTTCCAGCAATTGCTGCTTGTTGCGCTTCTCGTTCCAGACTTGGGGCTCGGTGCGGGGGTTCCGCAGCAGCGCCAGCAGCCCGGGTTCGCGGGCGGCGATGTCGCCGGTCGCATCCGTCGAGCCGTCGTCCAGGACCACGAAGCCGTCCACATGTTCGCGCAGATGGTCGAAGCAGTCCCGGAGGTGGCGCTCCTCGTTGTAGGCCTGGATCACGCAGACGACCCGGGGCGAGGCATGCCCCTCATGGCTGGCCGGGGGGTCGCAGCGGACGCAGAACGGCATGGGGTTCTGGAAATGCTCCAGCCGTCCGCACACGGGGCACTGGCGCCTGGATCGGATCGGCATGGCCACGGCTGCGGCGGCGGGCGCCGGTTGCCGGGGCAACCTCTCGTGGTCAGCGCCAGCAGCCAGGCTGTCGGATTGCCAGGCCACGCGATCGAACGAGCGCCCCCACCCTTCGGAGGTGTTGGCCTGGGGCGAGCTGGGAGAGCACTTGCGCAGATCGGTCAGCGGGTCGTGCTGGCTGTAGGGTGGCCGGGGCTCGGCGGACAGGTGCAGCAGCTTGACGTCGGCGCAGGCCACCAGCCGCGCGCCGTTCATCTCCAGGCGCACGCGGATGTTGTCATCGTCGCCGCCCCATTCCCGAAAGCCCTCGTCGTACCCTTGCACGGCCTCGAACTCCGCCCTGCGGGCCGCAATGGAGCCGTACACGTTCATTGGCGTCATGGGCTCGGCGGCATGGGCCTTGAAGGCGCCAGCGGGCCCCCAGGCCTCCAGATCGGCGAAGGTACCAAAGGCCACCCGCCCGAGCATCACACCGCGCGGCACCGCGTCGATCACGCTGACCGCCAGGGCCGGCACGTCGGTGACGAACAGCGATTCGGGCGAGCAGACCAGCACCCTGTCCCGCGTGGCGTGCCGCAAGCCGACGTTGATGGATTTGCAGGGCGGTTGCCAGGGGTGCGGCTGGTCGTTGACCAGCACCTTCCACTGGACCTGCGGGTACTGGCGGAGGAATGCCACGGTTTCCGCCTCGGACTCGTTTTCGTCCAGCACCAGCACCACCTCGACCCAGGGCCGCGCGAAGTATGGAAGGTTGAGCGGCAGGACCCGCCGAAACTCGGACAGCTTCTTGTAGAACGGAAGAATCACACTCAACACATCATCCCCTCCTCAGGATTGGTGCGTCATGGCCTCCTTCCGATTCTGCACAGGAAAGCTTTAGGCCGCCATCAGCCAAAAGGTGTGGGCCAAGGCCGTTGGGCGGCGCGGATATCCTCGAACGCCCGCGCCATGCGCAACACGCCCAGATCGTCGAAGCGCTGGCCGGCGATCTGCAGGCCGATCGGCAGACCACCCGCCGTGTAGCCGCAGTTGACCGACACCGCCGGCTGCTCGCTCATGTTGAAGGGCACGGTGAAGCCGATGTGCTCGAGGCCGCGCAGCGGGTCGTTGGTGGGCGACGGCAACTCGGCGTCGAAGGCCGGCACCGGCGACACCGGCGACAGCACGTAGTCGAACGGCGCGCAGGCATTCACCGCGGCCAGGCGCACGGCGTGGGTCTGGCTGAAGGCGCGGAACACCTCGGCGCCGCTCATGCCCTCGGCGCTTTCGGCCCAGGCGCGGATCACCGGCAGCACGGCATCGCGCCGCTCGGCCGGCAGCGCCTGCAGGTCGAGCAGAGAGCGCATGCGCCAGAAATGGTCCAGCCCGGCCAGCATCTCCTGGGTCATGAACGGCTGCATGGGCGTGACGCTGGCGCCGGCCGCCTCGAAGCGGCGCGCCGCGTCTTCCACCGCGGCGCGGTGCTCCGGGTCCAGCGGCAGGCCGCAGCCGGCGTCCAGCAGCAGGCCAAGCTTGAACCCCTTCAGCGGCAGGTCCTGCGTCCAGACCGCGGCCCAGTCGATGGCCTGATCCGGCAGGCTCATGCTGTCGCGCGCGTCGGGGGCGCTCAGCACCTGCATCATCAGCGCGGCGTCGGCCGTGCTGCGCGTCAGCGGGCCGGCGGCGCGGCCCATGTAGGGCGGATCGATCGGCACGCGGCCCAGGCTGGGCTTGAGGCCGACCACGCCGCACCAGCCCGCCGGCAGGCGGATCGAACCGCCGATGTCGGTGCCCAGGTGCAGCGGGCCATAGCCGGCCGCCGCCGCCGCACCGGCGCCCGCGCTGGAGCCGCCGGGCGTCTTGCGCAGATCCCAGGGGTTGCGCGCCAGCTTGTGGAAGGTGGACAGACCGGAGGACAGCATGCCGTAGTCCGGCATGGTGGTCTTGCACACCACCACCGCGCCGGCTTCGCGCAGACGGGCGGCCGGCGGTGCATCGGCTGCGGCGGGGCTGGTGGCCACGGCACGCGTGCCCAGCGGCGTCGGGTCGCCCTCGGTGGCGACGTTGTCCTTGATGGTCACCGGCACGCCGTCCAGCAGGCCCTGCGGCGCGCCCTGCAGCCAGCGCGCCTCGGACGCGCGGGCCTGCGCCAGCGCCTGCTCGGGCCGCAGCAGCCAGGTGGCGGCGATGTGCGGCTCCCACTGCTCGATGCGCGCCAGCACCGCCTGCGCCACCTCCACCGGCGAGAAGGCGCGGCGGCGGTAGCCGGCCAGCAGGTCGTGGGCGCTCAGGTCGGCGAGCGAGGCGGAAGCGGCGGTGGAAATCATGGCATCAGGCAAGAAAAAAGCCGCTGGCCCTTGTGCAGCAGGCGCCAGCAGCTATACCAACAATAGCAAAAATCAGGACTGGATCAGAACCAGCTCACGGCCGACAGGTCGTTGACGAAGATCGGCATGCTGGTCCACAGGCCCTTGACGCGCTTGTTGGCCACGGTGATCCACTGCGGCTGGTAAAGCCAGCACAGCGCCGCGTCGTCGGCCAGCATGCGCTGCGCCTCGCCCAGCAGCGCGTTGCGCTCGGCCAGGTTGGGCGTGGTCTTGATCTTGCTGAACAGCGCGTCGAACTTGGGGTTGTGGTAGTTCCAGTAGTAGTCCGGCTTGGTGAAGTTGGCCAGGTCGAACGGCTCCACATGGCTGACGATGGTCAGGTCGTAGTTCTTGTCCTTGTAGGTGCCCGAGAGCCACTGCGCCCACTCCACGTTCTGCACCTTGGCCACGATGCCGACCTTGGCCAGTTCCGACACGATCACCTCGCCGCCCTGGCGCGCGTAGGCCGGCGGCGGCAGCGTGAGCGTGAGCTCCAGCGGCGTGGTGACGCCGGCTTCTTTCAGCAATGCCTTGGCTTTTTCGGGGTTGTAGGGGTTGACGCCGGTGGTGTCCACGTAACCGGCGGCGCCCGGCACGTAGTGGCTGCCGATCGGCACGCCGTAACCACCGGCCGCGCCTTCGATCACCGCCTTGCGGTCGATGGCGGCGCTGATGGCGCGGCGCACGCGCACGTCGTTCAGCGGCTTGTGGGCGTTGTTGATGGCCAGCACCGTCTTGGCGCGCGAGCCGGCCACGATGACCTGGTAACGCGGGTTGTCCTTGAAGCGCGGCACGCTGCGGTCGGTGACGCGCGGAAACGCGTCCACGTCACCCGCCAGCAGGGCTGCCACCTGGGCCGCCGGGTCGCTAATGAAGCGGAAGGTGGCGCGCTTGATCCTGATGGCGCCGGCATTGCGGAAGCCCGGCCAGGCCTTGAGCGCCACCGACGAGCCCTTGCGCCATTGGTCGAGCTGGTACGGCCCCGTGCCCACCGGCGTGGCGTTGTTGCCGTCGGCGCTCTTGGGCTCGACGATCACCGCCGTGGCCTGGCCCATGTAGAACAGGAAGTCCGGGTCCGGCTCCTTGTTGATGATCACCACCGTGTGGTCGTCGAAGGCGCGCACGCTTTCCATGGCGGCGAAGGTGCGCTTGTCCTTGTTGGTGCTCTTCTCGCCGGCGGCGCGCTCGAAGCTGAACTTCACCGCCTGCGCGTTGAACGGCTCGCCATTCTGGAAGGTGACACCCTTGCGCAGGTAGAAGGTGATGGTGCGCAGGTCGGGCGAGAGCTCCCAGCGCTCTGCCAGCAGCGGCGTCACGCTGCCATCGGCATTGATCTTGGTGAGCGTCTCCAGGATGTTGTACTGCACGATCTCGGCGATGGCCGAGGCGGCACCCGCCGTCGGGTCCAGCCCCGGCGGCTCCAGCGTCATGCCCAGCGTGAGCGTGGTCTTGCCGGCCTGGGCATGGGCCTGCACCAGGGGCAGGCTGCTCAGCGCGGCGGCGGCCGGCAGGGTCAGGGCGAAGTCGCGGCGTTTCATCGGCTGGGGCTCCTCACGGTGGTGGACCGGTTGATTTGGAGCGCATCGTAGCGCACGCAGTTCCGCGCTGCGCCGCGACCTATCGATCCGGCACGGTGATGTTTTGGATTCCGTTCAGGCTGAGCCCGTCGAAGCCCTTCGACAGGCCTGTCCTGAGCTTGCCGAAGGGCTCAGGGCGAACGGTTCAAACTTCCTGATGCCAGGTCAATGCCCCGCCCAGCCCCGACCGCTGCCGGGCCGCCACCGCCTCAGCGCGGCGTGTAGGGCTTGCCACCCGCCGGGCGGGCGCGCACCGGGCGGCCCTGGCCGCCGCCGGCGTGCGGGCGCGGCGACTGTGCGCCAGCGCGCGCATAACCGGTCTGCGCGGCTGCGCGTGGTGCGTAGCCACCCGCACGCTCATCGCGGCGCTGACCGCTATCTTTGGAATAGCTGCCTGCGCCCGCTGCATGCCGGCTGGCGGTCGATTTCTTGCCGAAATGCTGCGCGCGATCGGCCGGCGCGCGATCCGCGGGCGCACCGTCGGCACGCCAGCCCTCGGCACGCTGGCCG
>ERZ795053.960-NODE-960-length-36996-cov-8.854065_pt1 | contig 36996 bp, 31 predicted proteins | sample MGYA00375137_ERZ795053 | MGnify/ENA primary metagenome ERZ795053 (study PRJEB30182, sample SAMN05720284) | activated sludge metagenome | isolation source: Anaerobic digester | place: Hong Kong | collected 2014-12-17 ...
ACCGGCACGCACGTGTGGGGACAGTTCCTCAAGGACTACCGACCGACCGACTGGTAGGCCGGGCCGACCGACCGCTCGCGCGAGGGCGCGTCCGGCGCTACTCTGGGGGATTCCCACACCCGGAGTCCCGTGATGCGCCTCGCCGCCGCCCTCTGCCTCCTCGCCCTCGCCGCACCCCCGCTCGTGGCACAGGACCAGGATTTCTACGGTGCGGCCCTCACCTTCGCGGGCCGTGACCTGCTGGTCGTGAAGCGGGCGCCCGCGCGCGGCCCCGCGGCGGTCTACGCCTACCGGCCGAGCGGCGGGACCTGGCTCCGCCTCGGCGAGCTGCGGGCGCCCGAGGCGGTCGAGCGCGGGTTGGCGCTGTCACCGAGCATCGCCGCATCCGGCGACGTCATGCTGGTCGGGGCCGGCGACCCCGCCGATCGCTGGGGGGCCCACGCCTTCGTGCGCGAGGGTTCGGCGTGGGTGCCTGGTGGCGACATCGCCGTCGGGGCGGCCCCGACCGAAGACCCCGAGGTGTCGATGGCGACCGTCATGGCGATCCTGCAGCCGGTACCCCGCCAGGTCGCCACGAATGGCGAGGTCGCGCTGGTCGGCTTTCGCAACCAGGTCTGGGTCTCCGCGCGGATGAACGGCGCCTGGCGCCACACGATGACCGACTCCGTCGTGAGCGCCAGCTACCGGGGCGGTCCGCTGGCGATGGCCGGCAACACCGCGGTGGTCAGCGTCGCGACCGACGGCGGCGAGGTGCTCAGCGCGGAGGTGAGCGGCATGGGCTGGCGCGCGCTGCGCCCGGCCGACCTGGGAGCGGCGAGTCGCTTCGGGGCGGCGCTCGCCGCGGACAGCGGCACCATCGCGATCGCCGCGCCCGGCGCGGGCGTGGTGGTGCTGTTCGCCCGCGACCCGGCGGGTGGGTGGCGCGAGTCGGGTCGCGTCGCGCTGGGTGAGGGCCCCGCACGCCTCGTCACCGCGCTCGCGGTCTCGGGCGCGGATCTCCTGATCGGAGCCGGTGGCGGTGCAGTGCGCCACATCCGACGTGGAGCGGCGGGGTGGCAGCCCGTGGGAGATCTGGCCCCGCCGAACGGCGCCTCCCGGGCGTTCGGCAGCGCGCTCGCGATCGGGCCCGACGGCCTCGCCGTGGGTGACCAGAACGCCGTCGGCGGCCGCGGTCGCGTCTGGATCTTCCCGCGGGATCGTCGCGCGGGCAGCCCGCCGGTCGAGCTCGGTCCCGCGGCGACGCCGCCCTCGGTCACCGCCGGCGAGGTGCGCTGCACCGACGGCAAGGCCGGCGAGTTCGCCTGCCACGACGTCGACCTCTCGGCGTTCCTCTCGATCGAGAGCCTCGGCGGCGGGCCCGGCGAGCGCGTCAGCGATCTCTGGGGCTGGACCGACCCGGTCACCCGCCGCGAGTACGCCCTCGTCGGGCGCACCGGCGCGCTGGTGTTCGTCGACCTCACCGATGCGAGCAGCCCGCGCGTGGTCGGCGAGATGCCCGCGCCGCCGAGCGGCGCGCGCGACATCAAGGTGTACAAGGACCACGCCTTCATGACCGGCGACGGCGCGGGGCAGCACGGGTTGATGATCTTCGACCTCACCCGGCTGCGCGCGGCGTCGGGCACCGGCAACCGATTCGCCCCCGATACCGTGTACCGCGGGATCGCCAGCGCCCACAACCTCGTCATCGACACGACCGACGGTCTCGCGGTCCCCGTCGCGGCGACCGCGGGCGGCAACACCTGCGGTGGCGGGCTCCACATCGTGGACATCCGCGACCCGATGGCGCCGGTCTTCCGCGGCTGCTACACCGACACCGAGGGGCTGGTGGCGCCGGGCCGCACCCACGACGCGCAGTGCGTCGGCTACCGGGGGCCCGACAGCGAGCACCGCGGCAAGCCGATCTGCTTCGCGCTCAACGAGACCGCCCTCCGGATCGTGGACCTCAGCGATCCCGCGAACCCGGTCCCGCTCTCGGCGAGCCGCTATCCCGGGCAGGCGTACATCCACCAGGGATGGCTCACCGAGGACCAGCGGCTGTTCTACCTGAACGACGAGCTCGATGAACTGGTGGGGACGAGCGGCGGCCGCACCCGCACGCTCATCTGGGATGTCGCCGATCTCGACGACCCGGTGCTCGTGGGGAGCTACCAGGGGCCCGACGGCGCCACCGATCACAACCTGTACGTCAAGGGCGATCGGATGTACCAGGCGAACTACCAGTCGGGGCTGAGCGTGATCGACGTCAGCGACCCGCTGGCGCCGCGCGAGGTGGGGCACTTCGACACGACGCCCTACGAGGGGAACAGCGCCGGCTTCTACGGCGCGTGGACCGCGTTCCCGTACTTCCCGAGCGGGCGGGTCGCGGTGAGCAGCATGCAGGAGGGGCTCTTCATCCTGAAGCCCCGCCCGGCGCTGGTGCCGTAGCGGCCGCTACGGCACCCGGAGCACGAACAGCCCCTCGTCCCCCGAGGTGACGACGATGTTGCCGCTCGGGAAGAAGGGGTAGTTGCTCCACGACCCGTCGAAGCCAGGGATGTTGGGCCGCTGCGGCGAGGTGTCGAAGAAGCCGAGCTGCACGGGGGAAGTCCGGTTGGTGATGTTCACCACCCGGACGCCGAACTGGTAGTTCGAGGCGTACATCCGGTTGCCGCGGATGTAGTTGTTGTGGTCGCTGGCGGTGGTCGGCCCGAGGAAGATCCCCGCGAGGACCGGGTCGTCGAGGTCCTGCACGTCCCAGATCAGGGTCCGGGTCTGCGGGACCAGCCCATTCAGCTCGTCGAGCTCGTCGTTGACGTAGAAGTAGCGGTGATCCTCGGTGAGCCAGCCCTGGTGGGTGTACGATACGGCGGGATAGCCGGCCGAGGCGACCGCGACCGGCGACCCCTTCGAGGTGACGTCGGCGATGCTGAGCGCCGTCTCGTTCGACCCGAAGCAGATCTCGTGGCCCTGGTATGCCGCGTCGGGGCCGGCATACACCACGCACTGCGCGTCGTGGGTGTAACCGCTCCCCGCGCGCCCGGTGCCGGAGTGGCTGAAGCAGCCAGCGAAGGTCGGCGCGGCGGGATTCTGCAGGTTCACCATGTGGAGCCCACCGCCGCAGGTGGTGCCGCCGCCGCTGGCGCCGACGATGTAGCCGAAGCCGGTCGCCTCGTTGATCACCATGTTGTGGGCGCTGCGCACCTGGGTGTACACCGCGGTCGGCGTGAACTGGCGCGGCGTGGTGAGTCCGCGCAGCTGCCGCAGGTCGAAGACCTGCATCCCGTGCGGGCCGGCGCCGTCGGCGACGATGAACGCGTGATCGGCGTACACCTTCACGTCGTGCCAGACATTGGGCGAGGCGCCGGCGGTGATCGGCAGGAAGCCGAGGAAGCGCGGTGACACCGGGTCCGTCACGTCGACGAAGGCCATCCCGTCGCGACGGCCGACGAGGGCGTACTCGCGCGCCGTGCTGGCGTCGGTCCAGCCCCAGACGTCGTTGAGGTCGACCCCAGGGCCGCCACCCAGGGCGGCGATCGGCAGGTAGCTCTGCAGGGTGATGCCGCTGCAGGGGAACGGGCCCGCGGTGCCGCCGACGCAGGGCACCGCCTGGCCGGTGATCCCTGGACCGAGGGGGCCGTTGAACGCCGCGCTCACCTGGACCTGACCCGACAGGGCGCCGACCGAGGCGGTGATCGTCGCGGTGCCCTGCGCCGAGGCGGTGACGACCCCGGCGTCGCTCACCGGCAGGGCGTTGGGCTGCGAGCTGGTGAAGGTCGGGGTGGAACCGGCGATCGCGCGGTCGTTCCCGTCGCGCACGCTGGCCTGCACCTGGGCCGACTCGAGCGCGCGGTTGAGGGTGCTCCGGTCGACGGTCACCACCACCGCGGCGGGCACTTGCTGGACCCGCACCGTGATCGAGGCGCTCGCGCTCCCCGAGGTCGCGACGACCTGGTCCTCGCCGTTGCCGATCGCGGTCACGACTCCGCTGTTGTTGACCTGCACCACCGTGCTGGTCCCGCGCGACCAGGTCACCTGCGCACCGGGGACGACGTTGCCGTCGGCGTCGCGAACCACCGCGCTCAGGGTGGCCGTCAGCCCGAGGGCGTTGAAGTCGAGGTCGCCCGGGGTGATGACGATCCCGGCGGACGGCGGGTTGATCGTGTCCGGCGTGGTCGGCGACCCGCCGCAGGCGGCGAGGAGGAAGCACGGGACGGCAGTGAGGAGGCGGCGCATCGGGAGTCCGGATGGTGGAGGGACGCGAAAGGTACCATGGCGAGGACCCGGCGGCAGTGGCCGGGGTCACGCCGAATGCAACGAAAAAGGCCACCCGGAGGTGGCCTTTCGTGGGATGCCCCGAGTAGGACCCGAACCTAGAACCTCTTGGTGCGGCGGCACTTGCGAGTGCTCCATGTGGGCATCGAGGCCTCGAAATGGCACCGGTTCGCCGCGATGTCACCGCGTTCCAACCGGGCTGTACGCGACCACCCGCTGACGACTGTGCCCCTCTGCCGAGTGGGTGGTGGCGAGGGTACCGCGCCCTTGAGCCGCAGCTCGAACGGTGACCCCGGCAATCAGAGTGATCGGTCGCTCATGCACCGAGTAGTCGGGTCTGGCCTGGAGGTTCGACAAAATGCTGCGAACCGCGGGGCTAGGGGAGCCCGCCCACGGTCCACCGTGGCCCACGACACCATGCGTCGACCGCGGGTAGGAATTGGAACGTGATGCGCCGACGACCAACATGAATCGAGACAGGGTACCTGGCGCGGTGGCCGAACCAGGCAAGGGGCCCCAGAAATCCACGTCGCGAAATGGGAGCGGGAGCCTAGGGACCTTAGGTGGCGGAATTGCCGTCACCGCGCCCCGGGGCGACGTGCCACCGCTGTTGACTCTCGAGCCAGACGAGCCAGTAGCAAAAGTTCGTGTACTGGTCGTCGCCAAAGACGTCTCGATACCTAACTGTCCCGTAGATGAACGGGGACTCCCCACGCATGTCTTGAATCTCGACCAGTTCCGCAGGAGTCGGTCTGTTGAAGAACCCGGTTTGGCGAAACTCCTCCCCGGGGCCAAGCACCCTTAGGGTTTGCTCGCTGCTGGGCCCGTCGATGGAGATAGGGAATTGGAGCGATCCTTCTTCCCCGAGCGGCATTCGCCGGCAGATGAACCACACGTTGATGCCTGTGGCCGGGGTCTGACCTGCGTTCTTGATATACATGTTCCACTGGATAGATGGCCCATCTCCGGACCAGTCCGGGTCGTCGACCCTCACGGTGACATAGGCCCGGAGCTGCATGCGGCTCATAGTTCTCGCATGCAACAGTGCAACCCACCCCGAAGCAGCTACACCAGCGGTGCCCACCGCAACGATGAGATCGATCCCGATCCCGCCGCAGTACGCCAGGACGCCAACGGCAAAGGCGCTCGCAAGAGACGGGTAGAGCGCAGGGGGCCCTCTTCGGAGTTGGTTCATCTCGCGAATCTAAGCCACCATGCGACGTAAGGGGCGCGGTCGAGGCGGCTGGTCCACCCCCCTTGGCCATTCCGGAACGCTCCACCGGTGGCGGCGGCCTAGGCACGCCTGGGAGAACCACGCTCCCACAGGACGATACGCGGTGGATACCCCTAACGGGGCGAACGTGTTGGAGTGGCCGAGGCAACACCGCGGCAACACTTCAGTCGAGCGAAACCAGAGGACATGAATGTCGGACAGCTGTACCTGAGGAATACGGTGGTCGAGAGTTTGGCAGCGTCGACACGAATCGCGAATGAGCGCGATCGTCCGAACGACCTTCAGCGCGGACGGCTACATCCCACGATTAGACGCCAACCACCGTCCGGTACTTCTCCGGGGGCCAATGAGGAAGAGGTCGGCCAAGCGCTTTGCCTCAGGAGCTCCCGGGAGCCTTACCCGAAGCCTGATTACTCTCGCCCCACTATCTGCATGGGGGTCTCCTCCTGCAACCCACCTGCCTCGGCTGAGCCGCCCGGGTGGTTCTGGACTTTCCCCGCCCCGGGGTGGCAACGAAAACCTCTCGATGCCACAATACGAGAGCAACGTCCCTGTGAAAACGAAGACGCTGAGCTGCTCCACGGACGAATGGAACGAAGGTCCACTCTGAGCGAGGCATCCCACCGATGAACGAGCGCATCGAATTCGCTACAATTGTAGCCTACTGCCTCATCATCGGCGCCTGCACCGATCGGACGACGGTCGGTGCTGGCGAGGGTTCTAGCCGCGGCCTCACGCCGCACGTGGAGCCTGCGCGAGCTGTCGCGCTCGACAGCGCGTACGGGAACAGGCTTGTTCGATCACGGAGCTGCTTCGCTCTCTCGCACTCCAGCGGCACCGATCGCCCGGATGTGGAGACCTACGCCCTCTCGGGCGAGCTGATCAGCCGATGGGCAGCCTCGGGGGCCGGCCCAGGGGAGTTGAGGTCAGTCGACGGTCTAGCGTCGTTCGCCGACACGATCCTTGTGTGGGACCGAGCAAACGCACGCGTAACACTGCTTGACTGCGCTGCCGTGCCAGCTCGCAGTGTTCAGCTTGGGTTCGCCGGCAATGACTTGGCCGTACTCGACCCGAACGCGTTCGTCCTCACTTTCGATCCCGTCTCTCCCGACTATGGCGCTTGGGTGGTTGACGGGGTTGCAGCGGACACTCTCGGGCCTCGGGTCGGGGTGAGACTCCGAGGATCCAAGGACCTCATCGCAGGGCGCGCCGGGGACGCGATTGCCATCCTCGACGTGTCTGTAGGTGCGCTCCTCCGCTTCCGGAGGGGGGAATCCACTCCGTCGCGGGTTGATACTCTCCCGGAAGAAGTCCAGACCGTACTTCGAGGCGCGTTCCGAACACTGTGGACCAACCGCCCGGATGTTGGAGAGGCGCCCAACGTCCCGCTCTCTCCGCTGTGGGCCAGAATGCTCGGGCCTGACACCCTCATCATCGGCTATCCGGAATACCCCGTCACTGCTGGGGTGGCCGCTGCCATCTGGCCGATTGGCGAAGCTCACATCATCCCGGTGTTCGCGTTGTCCGATTCCGTTCAATCGAGGGGTCTCTACTCGATTACGGGGGTCGCAGTCTGGGCCGACACGTTGGCGAACATCACGCAGGATTCGTTGTACCGCTATTCCCTCCGCAAGTAGCCCAGGCTGCGGCGCGTCGGCGACCCACAATCGCCAGTGCCGCGGAGGCCCCTCACAGCATGCAATGCCCCCGATCCCCGAGGTGCCGGCGCCGGTCTAGGTGGCGTCGTTTCCCCAAGGAGCCGCGTGGGCCTCGAGCAACGTTCGGGTCAACTTGAACTCGACCCGGAAGTCTGTCCGCCGATGAGGGTGCCTTGGGTCTCGGCAGAACTCGTCCCGGTACTCCACGGCTGCTTCGACAAAGACCCTCGCACCTCCAGAAAACCAAGCAAGGCGAACTTCCGGGAGCAGGGCCATCAGCTCAAGCTCGATCGTGCTGGACTGTCCTGGGTGGAGCACTGTTCTTGAGAGATCAGAGCCGGAGGTAGGCACTACTAACCGATCTCCGATCTCCGGCTCAGAAAGGGTATGGTAGACACAGAAATGGATCGATGATCTGACGTCGACCGCGGGAGTGGCGCCGCAATTCTTGACATGAAACCGCAGGCAGGGGAGGTGGTCGAGGGAGTACGGACCTCCTTCAGTGTTGGGAACTGAAACGATCGCCAGGTACGGGCGGAGTTGGCCTACCGAGGTGGACTTCATGGTGGCGAGCGTCTGCTCGGTCGACTCCTGCTGCTTCATCATGGTCAATAGCGTGCCCGTGAGAACGGCGACGCTCAACACCTGAAGCCACATTGTGGCGACCACGGTTCGCTCGGTCTGCGTGGTCTGCTCAGGACCCTGGACGGGGGCGACCTGTAGGAGAACGGCGAACGCCAGCGAAATCATGCGGACTCCGGGGGTTGAGGACCCGATAGAGTACGCCCTCCCCGATTCGGCGCTAGGGGGTCGCCGACTCGCGCTAAATATTTCGGGCCGTACCGTGCGGGCATGGAATCCACCGCTCCCGCTGCCGAGACGCTCGAGACCGCCGCTGCGATCGAGCCATCCGAGGCCGGATCTGCCGCCCCGGCGACCCTGCCCACTCCCGCGCCCGAGGCCCCGAAGGCCGGAGCACCCAGGCCGGCGAGGACGCCTGCCGCCGCCACCCCTGCCCCGCCGACCGCGAAGCCGGGCGAATAGTTGAAGGCCGAGGCCCAGTCGAGGAAGCTGCGGTACGAGCTGGCGAGCGGTGACGGAAGCCGTCTCGATCGCAAGCCACATAGCCTCTGCCCCGGCTTCGGCCACCTCCTCCAGCCGGTAGGCGTGCACACCGTTGGAGGAGCCGATGGAGAAGAGTGACGGACGAAACGACGGACGCCGCCCTGAGAAGGCGGCGCCGAAGCGGGCTAAGTCGTTGCCCTGTAAGGATGCCCCGAGTAGGACTCGAACCTACAACCTACTGATTAAGAGTCAGCTGCTCTACCAATTGAGCTATCGAGGCGTGGTGCTCGCAGGGGCTCCCCTGCATAGCCCCAACGGGAATCGAACCCGTCTCTCGACCTTGAAAGGGTCGCGTCCTAGCCGATAGACGATGGGGCCGGGTCCCTTGGGATAGCGCTAACGGGATTCGAACCCGTGTTCCAGCCTTGAGAGGGCTGTGTCCTAGGCCTCTAGACGATAGCGCCGTGCAACCTTCGAGCGGCCAATATAACCCGCCGACGGTACGGTTCAATGCTCACCCCCGGACGGGCGGGTCGGCTCCGGCCCGTGATCGAGGGATCCCTCGCCCGCTGCGCGAACTCGGGATGCGGAACGAGCCGCCCTGCGGCGGCTCGTTCAGCAGGCCCGGAGGGAATCGAACCCCCAACCCCCGGTTTTGGAGACCGGTGCTCTACCAATTGAGCTACGGACCTGTACACTCCTGCAGGGTGCCTGACGGGGATCGAACCCGCAACCTCCGGAACCACAATCCGGCGCTCTAACCGATTGAGCTACAAGCACCACGCTCCCGAGCCCTGAAAAATGCCGGTCGGGTCGTCCGCGGTCAAGCCGGAGCCCGGCGCCAGAACCGCGCCGCGAGCGCCGCGGTCCGCTGGTTCCCCGGAACATCCTCGCCGTCCAGCGTGCCGACCGGCACGATCCCGCGGGCGGCGTTGCAGGCCACCAGGGCCCGCCACCCCAGCCCCTCGCGGTACATCGTCACGTCGTGGACACCGCCCCGTGCCACCTCGTCGAGCCGGTAGCGGCCCACGCTCGGCAGCCCGCCCAGGCTGAGCGGCGGGAAGCAGAGCCGCTCCCCGTCCCACCAGCCGATCGCCCAGATCGTCGACTCGACCACGCGCCCGGCCGCATCGAGCAGCAGGGCATCGTCGCCGCCCACCGGAAGCACGCCGTGGCGGGCCGCCGTCAGCCAGCCCCGGTCGTCGATCTTGTGCGGATAGCCGCGGTGGGGAGCCGGCGAGGTGATCAGCCGGATCGGCTCGCTGCTGCCGACGTCCCGTTCGGTGATGGTGACCGCACCGGCGGTGATGGCATACCGGACGACGCGGTCGTCACCACCCTGCGGCGGCTCCACCACGGGAAGGGCGAGCCCGAGGGCGGCGGCACTGGCTTCCAGCCGCGCGCGGTGCAGCGGCCAGAGCGGTGCCCTTCCCTCGTGGACCCGTACGGTCTCGACCAGCGTGGTCACCGCACCCCGCTCCTCCCCTACGAGTGATCCTCGTCATTCCGGCAGCTGCCCCGGCCACCCGAGCGCCACCGCCAACTTGGCCCGGGCACTCACCGCCTTCGCTTCAGCATCGGCCAGCTTGGCCGCTTCATCGAGGAGGGTGCGCTCCCGCTGGTTGACCAGGAACAGCGAGGCATCCCCCGCCTCGAACCGTGTCACCTCGCCCTCGCGCAGTCGCTCGGCGTAGGCGACCGCAAGCGCCTGCTGCACCCTGGCCTCGGTGGCCGCCGTGAGGGCCGCCGCGGCGGTCGCGATCTCGGCCGCGACCATCCGCTCGGCATCGACCACGTCGAGCCCGGCGATCGTGCGCCGTGCCCCGGCGATGGAGGCCTCCGCCCGCTCCTTGGTGAGCAGCAGGGAGGTCGCCGCCGTCAGCTCGAACTTGTACGCACCGCCTGCATCGGGGAAGTCACCCAGGTCCGTCGAGCCGTCGGCGAGTCGGGCGACCTTGGCCTCCACGTCGGGGAGGAGTTCGGCGACGGCCTGCCGTTCCACCGCCGTGGCCGCATCGCGCCGGGCGACGGCGTCGACGATGTCGGGATGCCCGCGCAGGGCCGTCGCCGTCCAATCCGCCAGCACCGAGGGAGCGGGCGGTGCGAGGGGCCCGGCGTCGCCGGGCGCGAGTGCGGGCGCGATGTCGCGCGGTCGCCCGTCGTCCCCCCACCAGAGGGTGCCCATCCGCTCGCGGGCCGCGACCCGCTCAGCTGTGGCATACGCGAGGGAGGTCCGCCGCCGGGCGACCTCGAGATCGACTTCCACCGTGTCGATCGGGGGGGCATCGCCCGCGGCGACCCGCTGCCGCACGGCCCCCGCGCGGAAGACGGCGAGGTCGACGCCCTGTCGCGCGAGCGCCAGCTTCGCCTCGGCGGCGCGCCAGGCGGCCCACGCCCCGGCGGCCTCACCCAGCAGCTTGTTGATGATGCCGTCGCGCTTTGCCTCCGCCGCGCGGCGCAACCCGCGCGCCTCGGCGGCCATCGCCCGGCGGCGATCGGTGATGAGCCCCTGCCCCAGCGGCAGCGAGACCCCAAGCGAGAGGAGCCCGTTGTCCGGCGTGAGGCGATCCTGGGCGAAGTAGCGGCCCCGCGTGCGCTCGTAGCCGAGGAAGAGGTCGACCCCGAGTGGCGTGGGAAGCTTGAGCTCGGCGTCGAGGTAGTTGTAGTACTCGCTCCCCGCGAACGCCTTGCGCGCCCACGACACCCCGAGCTTCGGATCGAAGAGGGCGCCCACGGCACCGGCCTGCTTGGCCCCCGCCTGATCGGCCGAGAGCCGGGCCTGGCGCGCCACCGGGTGGTGGCGGGCCACGTCCGCCAGGAACGCTTCGAGCGCGAGCGAGTCGGGGGCCTGCGCGGCGCCCGCCCGCGGGACGAGCGCGAGCACCGCCACCAGCCGCAGCAGGTGTCCGCGCATCACTTCGCCTTGGCGTCGCCCTGCGCGACCGGTTCCTGGACCGACGGCGGGAAGCCGTTGAGCGTCCGCCACAGCTCGAACCAGATCGGCACGTTGTCGAGCAGCGCCCAGCCGAGGACGCCGGACCCGACGCGCAGCGGTGGCGAGTCGGGCCATGGTTCGTCATCGGGGTCGGGCACCACGAGGACCCGGTACGTGCCACCGGTCGAGGCGACCTGGTCGATCACGCGGATGATCCCGCCGAACGTACCGACGGCGACGCTCGGCCAGCCGGCGACCTGGAGGGCCGGCCAGCCGTCGAACTGCAGCCGCACCTTGCGGCCCGGGGTGAGCAACGGCACGTCCATCGGCCGCACCTGCAGTGCGACCGCGAGCTCCGGATTGGCGGGCATGATCGTGACGACCGCCTCGCCCTCCTTCAGTACCTCGCCGACGCCGGCGCGGATCGCCTGCACGACATAGCCGTCGCGCGGGGCGCGCACCTCGTAGAGCCCCTGCCGGAGGCGGATGTTCGCCTCGCTGTTGCGCAACTTGGCGAGCGACCCGGCGGCCTCGCTCACCTCCGCGAGGGTGGCGGCCCGGTCGGCGCGCGCCTTGGCGAGCTTGTCGTCGTACTCGGCCGCGACGGCGGCGACGTCGAGCTCGGCCTTGCGCAGCGAGGCCCGCGACTTGGCGAGCGCGTTCTCGGCCTTCACGATGCCCGCGAACGCCGACTGGGCCTTGCTGCGTGCGGCCTCCATGTCGACCAGCGACAGCAGCCCCTGCGCGTGCAGCTGTTCGCGCGCGGCGAGCTGGCGACCGGCCTGCACCGAGTCGATGCGCGCCACGGCCACCTGTGCCGAATCGACCGCGACCGTGAGCCGGGCCTGCTCCAGCGAGGCGATCGCCTGTTCTCCCGCGAGCGTGCGGGCGCGCTCCAGCGCGTCGATCTGCTCGGCGAGACTCGCGGCCTTCCGCGCCTTGGCGTCGGCCGCGGCATCGGTGGCCTCGACCTGGGCCGAGAGCCGGTCGGCGGTGAGCGGGTCGAGATACTCCTGCTTCGCCTCCTCCAGCGTCACCAGCAGGTCGCCGGCTTGCACGAGGTCGCCCTCGGCGACGTGCCAGGCCACGATCCGGCCACCGACCACGGCGTTGGCCGCCTGGGGCCGGTCGGCCGGGGCGAGCGCGGTGACGACCCCGTTGCCGCGGACGAACTGCTGCCACGGCAGGAAGAGGATCACGATCACGACGGCGAAGATGCCGATGACCCAGCGCCGCACGACGCGGTGGTAGCGCGGCGTCGAGAGCAGCGTCGGCGCGTGCAGCAGCGCGTCCGGCGGCGGGGGCGGGTTCGTGCCGGCCATCAGCGCACCCCCGGGGCGTCACCGAGGAGGGCCCGCACCAGCGGCGTGCCGCGCAGCTCGCGGAACGGTCCGCTGGCGACGAGGCGACCCTCGTCGAGCACCAGCACCCGATCGGCGGCCTCGAGGAAGGCGGGGTCGTGCGAGATCGCGACAACGGTCCACGGATTCGTCCGGCCCATCAGCACCTCGACGAACCGGTCGCGCGTCTCGGCCTCGAGGTTCTGGAAGAAGTCGTCGAGCACCAGGAGCCGCGGCCGCCCGACGATCGCCTGCGCCAGCAGGAGCCGGTGGATCATGTGCGCCGGGAGGCCCGATCCGCCCGAGGCGAGCATCGTGCGCAGCCCCTCGCTCTCGGCGCCGAGCCAGTGCATCGCGTCGACCGCCTCGAGGGCCGCCGTCACCTCGCCGGTGCCGAGGTTCGGCCGCCCGACCTGGACGTTCTCGGCGACGGTCCCCTCGAAGAGGTCGATGGCGGAGAGGAGCTGGCCGATGTCCGCCCGGAGCGCCCCGAGATCGAGGTCGCGGGCGGGCACGCCGTCGAAGGTCAGCGCGCCGGTGTAGTCGTGGTAGAGCCCGCTCAGGACGCGGAGCAGCGTCGACTGGCCGCTGCCGTCGGCCCCCATGATCACCACCCGCTCCCCCGCGCCGATCGTGAAGGTGAGCTCGGTGATCGCGTCGTGGCTGGCCCCCGGGTAGCGGTAGCTGAGGTCCTCGACCCGCAGCGTCATCCCGGTCGCCGCGCCGCGCTCGGGGAGCAGCCGCCCGCCCGCGCGCTCGAGCGGCAGGTCGGTGATGTGGCCCGCCTTCTCCACCGCGATCAGCGCGTCGTACACCGTCGCGATCGAGAGGATCAGCTTCTCGATCCCCGCCATCACCAGCACCACCACGATCTCGGAGGCGACGAACTGCCCGAGGGTGATCTGCCGGTCGATCACCAGCAGCGACCCGAGGATCAGCAGGCCGCCGACCACGATGGTCTTGAACACCACCACGCTCAGCGCCTGCTGCACCAGCACGCCCCAGTGCGACTTGCGCTGGTGCAGGTAGGCGGTGACATGGCGATCCATCCGCGAGACGGCGAAGGCGGCGTGACCGCCGAACTTGAACGCCGTGATCGAGCGGGCGACCTCCTGCAGCCAGTGCGCCGTCTGGTACTTCTCGGTCGACTCGCCCCGCGCCGTGCTGATGCCGCGCGGGCCCGAGAGCCGGAAGATGATCGTCAGCACGACCAGCAGCACCGCCGCGAACGCCGCGAAGAGCGGATGGTAGAAGGTCAGCAGCAGCAGCCCGAAGAGCACCTGCAGCAGCGCGGTGGAGGCGTCGGTGAGCAGCTTCGCGAGCGACTTCTGGATCGCCACCGTCTCGAAGAAGCGGTTCATCACCTCCGGCAGGTGCTCGCCGAGCACCGACTCCAGCCGGATCCGCGGCAGGTGGAACGAGAACTCGAAGGCGAGCCGCGCGAAGATCCGCTGCTGCAGGATCTCGACCACCGAGAGCTGCATCACCTGCAGCGCGCCCGCCACGAGGGTGCCGACGATCACGAAGAGGATCAGGAGCACCACCGGCTGCACGAAGAGACCGCCGGAGACGAGCCCCGTGATCGCCTGCACGCCGAGCGGCAGGGTGAGCGAGATCAGCCCGGTGAGGGTCGCGTAGAGATACACGAGCCAGATGTCGCGCCGCTCGCGCACGAGCAGCTGCCAGAGCCGTTCGGTCGGGGTCGGGTGGGCCTCGTCCTCCCCCGAAACCGACGGGGCGGCATCGACCGGCACCAGGAGCAGCGTGGGGCCGCCGATGTGGGCGATCGCCTCCTCCGCACTCGCGGTCTCGTCGAGCGGCCGCGGCGCCGCACCGGGAATGCTCAGCACCAGGCGGTCATCCCGGCGATGGATGACGCCGGCCCGCTCCGGTCCCCAGAGCACCATGGGCAACGCGTCGCGGTCGAGAAGACGCCCGATCTCGGTCGGCGTCCCTTCGCGCTCGAGGAAGGTCACGTTGGCCTGCGCCGTGGCGGCGCGGAACCGGCCCAGCGGATCGCCCGCCTCCAGCATCGGCGGCGCAACGTCAGGCCCCCGGCCGAGGGCCGACAACACCGTCCGGACCAGTTCGCGGATCTCGTGCTCGGTCATCCAGTCTCCGTGGCGCGTCGCTCAGGGTGGCACGTCGCGGGGAACTCGACTCCACAATATCTGCGATGACAATATCACCGGACAACTCGAAAGGGGAGTGTGTTTATCGGGATTGACAGTCGCCCGCGTCAGCCCGTCCGATCGGCCCGGATGCGCCGACAGGGCGTCCCGGCCATCTTTCCGCGATGCCGCCCGCCGACTCCCCCGATTCCGCCCCACGACTGGCCCGGTTCGCCTGGTTCACCGTCGCCGCCAACCTGCTGGTGATCCTCTGGGGGGCCTTCGTCCGGGCCAGTGGCTCCGGGGCCGGGTGCGGGAACCATTGGCCGCTGTGCAACGGGGAGGTCGTCCCACCCTCCCCCACGCTCGCCACCGTGATCGAGTTCACCCACCGCCTCACCTCCGGCGTCGCGCTGTTGCTGGTGGTGGCCCTGGTGGTCGGTGCCCGGCGTGCCCTGCCCCGCGGTCACCGGGTGCGCGCCGCCGCCTGGGTCTGCCTGGGGGTGATGATCCTCGAGGCACTGATCGGTGCGGGGCTGGTCCGGTTCGAGCTGGTCGCCGACAACGCCTCGATGGCGCGGGCCCTCACCCTCGGGGCCCACCTGCTCAACACCCTCGTGCTGCTGGCCGCCCTGGTCCTGACGGCACTGTGGGCGGGTGGAGCTCCCCCGCTGCGCTGGCGCGAGGCGGGGCGATCACGCTGGCTGCTGGGCCTGGGAACGGTTGGCCTGATCCTCGTCGGGATGACGGGGGCGATCGCGTCACTCGGCGACACGCTCTTCCCGGCACGGACGCTGGCGGAGGGACTGGCCCAGGATCTCGATCCGACCTCGCACCTGCTGTTGCGGCTGCGGGTGCTCCACCCGACGTTCGCCGTCGCGGCGGGAGTGCTCGTCCTGTGGATCGGCATGGCCGCGGCGCGATGGCGCGTCGAGGCGGCCGCCGCGGGTCGCCGTGTCGCGGGGCTGGTCCTCGTCCAGTGGGCCGTGGGGCTCACCGCCCTCGCGTTGCTGGTCCCGGTGCCACTCCAGCTCACGCACCTGCTGGTGGCCGACCTGCTCTGGATGGCGTGGGTGGTCCTCTTGGCGCGCCTGCTCGGCGCTCAGTCGGGGAGCGCGTCGCGCACGAGCGAGGCGACGGCGCGCGCGGCCTCGATGTCGAACACCGTGCCGGCGGACTCCTCGAGGTAGGTCGCCACCCGGCTCGGTGCCCAGGCGGGCCGGAACGGGCGCGGCGCGCGCAGGGAGCTGTAGGCGGTACAGGCGCTCACCAGCCGGCTCGCCCAATGCGGTGGCGGCGCGTACCGGCGCGTGGGATAGCCGTTGCCGTCCGGCCGGAGGTGGTGCTCGAGGGCGACGGTCGCGGCAAGTTCGAACCCGCGCCCGGCCACGTCGAGCAGGAGCTGCGCCCCGCGGACGGTGTGGGACTCCATCAGCGCGCGATCCTCGGGCGAGAGCGAGTCACGCAACTCGAACGGCTCGCCGAGCCGCATCATCCCGATGTCGGCGAGCAGGGCGGAGACGCCGAGGAGGTGGCGGCCCCGCCGGTCGATCCCGGCCACGCTCGCGACCGCCATCGCCAGGAGCGCCGTGTTGATCGCGAGGTAGGCCGGGTAGTCGGTGAAGTCGTCCGGCGTGGCCACCTGGGGGAGCGGCTGGGCCTGGAGCTGCGAAGCGAGGATCCGCACCACGGTGTCGGCCTCCGAGCGGGCCACCCGACCCTCGCGGGCCTCGGCGAGGATCCAGGCCATTGCCGCGAGCTCGTCGGTGAGGTCGAGGACCGGCTCGGCGACCTCCTCCGGCTCCGGCTCCGCCTGGACCTGCGCGGGTTCCTCCTCCTCCTCCCCATCGGCAACCTCGACCATCCCGAAGCGGATCCCCGCGAGATCGTTCTCCGCGGTGTCGGCCTCGATCCCGGAGGCGAGTCGGAGCTGGGCACGGACCAGGAATTCGGTGAGCGCCGCAGGGGTGACATCCCGTTCGAACTCCAGCCGCTGCACGCCGGCGGTGCTGAGCCGCTGCCCCCACGGCCATCCCGACAGCTCGTGCAGGGCGCGACCGGCATGGATCGGGGCCCCGCCGAGGAAGAGGAAGGTCGGATGTTCCTCCGCCGCGAGCAGCGCCTGCAGCGCCTGCCAGAGCGCCTCGATGGACCGGGCGGCGGCGGGGTGACCGGGCGAGTAGAGAGCCGTCGTCGACAGCGCCTGCGCGAGGGCGTGGAGGAAGCGGATCGCCTCGCTCATGAGGCCAGCCCGATGGCGGCGCGCACGACCGGATCGGGCGAGCGCGCGGCGAGTTGCAGCGTCAACAGCACCGGCCGGTGCGAGCTCCAGCGACCGGCCAGCGCCGAGAGCGCCGCGAGCATGGTGGGCGTCGGGGGCCGCAGGCGCCAGCGTCGCAGCAGCCCGCCGCGCGAGCGCACCAGCTCGAGGAGCGACGGCACCACCAGCGGATTGTCGCTCCCGGCGATGAGGCGGACCGCCTGCAGCTGGACATCCTCGTCCTCGATGCCGAGCGCGCTGATCACCGAGGCGACAAGGGTCGGGGGACACTCGCCATCGAGGGACGCGAGGGCGAGGCGCGCGAGCTGCGGATCGCCATCCTCCAGTCCCGCCGCGACGGCGCGCTCGCGCGAGGCCGGCTGCCGCACCAGCACCTTCATCGCCTCGAGCCGGACCCGGAACTCCGGATCATCGAGGAGCGGCAGCACCCGCGAGACATCCGAGACGGTGGGGAGCAGCGAGAGGACGGTGAGGATGTTGCGCGTGAGGTGCCACGGTGCGCCCTGCAGGGCGTCGATCAGTTCCGCCTCCGCGCCGGGTTCCGAGCCGACCGCCACCAGCAGGTCGAGGATTCGCCGCCGGGTCGCACGCTCCTCGGCGGCGGAGATCGCCTCCAGCAGCGTGGCCACGGCGCCGGTCCCGGTGTGCCGCGCGACGCGCTCCACCAATCCCCAGTCGGGATCGCCGTCGGCCAGGAGCCGCCCCAGCAACCCGGCCTCGAGGACCGCGTCGGCGACGGCCCGCCGCACCTCGGGCGCGTTGCCCGGCTGGTCGAGCATCTGCAGCGCCTCGGCCACGTGGCCCCTGTCGGCGAAGCGACGCGCGGCCGCGAGGACCGACGCCGGCGCGGTCCCGAGCTCCAGCCCGAGCGCAAGCACGCGAAACGGCTCGACCGCGAGCCGCGGGTCGTCGCCGACCATCGTGTCGGGCGACTCGCCGTCCCACTGCTCGAGGAGGCCCATGACCTCGGTGGCGAAATCGCCCTCGGCCGCGGCCCGTTCGACGCCGTCGCCGCCGGCCAGCTTGCCGAGCATGAGTCGCAGGTGCGCCGAGATCGGCTCGCCATCGGCATCCGCCACCGATTCGAGGAGCTGCATCAGCAGGCTCGGCGGCACCTGTTCGAGGGTCTCGCGCATGAAGCGGCGACGCGCCGCCTTGGTCGGTGCCGCGCCCATCACCCGTGTCGTGGTCGGTCGCGAGAGGGCCGAGAGGACGTCGATGAACCGGCGGCGAGCACTGACCGGCGCACGATCGCGACGCGAGTGGAGCGCGCTGGCGAACGACGACAGGGCCTCGAAGACCCGGCGGGCGCCGTCCGGGGTGGTCGCCGCGCGGTCGTTGATCTGCTCGGCGAGCTGCACCGCGGTCGGCACCGCCTGCCCTTCACCGAGCCGCTGTCCGAAGGCGGCCTCGACGAGTCGCGACCAGAACACCTCGTCGAGCTCATCCGCCCCGGCGCCGCCGAGCTGGAGGACATCGTAGACGAGTGGCTCGACGCGCAGGTGCGCCAACCGCAGCCCCGAGCGCCCCACCGCCTCCTCGGCATCGGGATCCGTGATCGCCTCGAGCAGGCTCGAGACTTCCGCGCGCGAGACACCCGGGGCGATCTGGATCGTGCCGATGTTCTTGCGGTGCAGCCGCTGCCCGAATTGCCGGACCTGCTGCGGCAGCGGCTCGATCGCGGTGCCATCGAGGAGGACGTTGCGCGGGGTGAAGCCCAGCGTGAGCGAGCCGCGCGTCTCGAGGGTCACGCCGAGGACGTCGGAGAGGCGCGAGAGCGCGTCCTCGACGAAGCGATGGCCGGCGGGGTACATCCCCGCCTTGCCCATCGCGTTGACGAATTCGCGCAGCACGGCGGCCACGTCGGGCGGCAGGGCGCTCCCGTGGCGCGTCGTCACCGGGAGCCGCCGAGCGGCCAGGGCGCCGCACTGGTGAGCGCGCCGACGACCCACATCATGCGACCGTCGTACCAGTAGATGGCCGACTGCTCCCAGACGATCGCGAGGTCCCGCACCGCATCGAGCGTCCACGGGAGCGCCACGCCGCGTTCGCATCGTCCACCGCCGGGATCGCAGCCATCGACGCGGACCGCACCCGCAGCGGGGCCGGCGCGGAAGCTGGCCCAGCGGCGATCATTCTCCTCAACTGTCGCGGTGCGGCCACGGGGATTCTCCGGGGTCAGCAGTCCGAAGGTGCCCGGCAAGCCCGCGGTCCGGAAGACCGCGAGTTCACGAGCCGACAGGGGGAGGGCGAGGTTGACGCTCGGCGTGCCGGGGAGGTCGAAGCGAAGTACGGTCCGCGCGTACGCCGCCCACCCCGGGTCGTCCTCGGGGCGCATCGTCCCGCCACCTGCCCCCGTCGGTCCGGTCACCGGCTATCCGACCATGTTCTCCACGACCGCCTGCCCGAAGGCGCTGGTGGAGAGCTTGGTCGCGCCGTCCATCAGGCGCTCGAAGTCGTAGGTGACGCGCCGCTGGGCGATCGTCCGCTCGAGACCGGCGATGATCAGGTCGGCGGCCTCGTGCCAGCCGAGGTGCCGGAACATCATCTCGCCGGAGAGGATCACCGACCCGGGGTTCACCATGTCCTTGCCGGCGTACTTCGGGGCGGTCCCGTGGGTCGCCTCGAAGACGGCGTGCCCGGTGACGTAGTTGATGTTCGCCCCGGGGGCGATCCCGATGCCACCAACCTGCGCGGCGAGGGCGTCCGAGAGGTAGTCGCCGTTCAGGTTGAGGGTGGCGATCACGTCGTAGTCGCGCGGCCGGGTCAGCACCTGCTGCAGCATCGCATCCGCGATGACGTCCTTGACGATGACCCCGCCGCTGGTGACCTGCCAGGGGCCGCCCTCGTAGTCGGTGGCGCCGAACTCGTCGCGGGCGAGCTGGTAGCCCCAATCGCGGAAGCCGCCCTCGGTGTACTTCATGATGTTGCCCTTGTGCACCAGCGTCACGCTGGGGCGCTTGTGGGCATGCGCGTAGGCGATCGCGGCACGAATCAGTCGCTTCGACCCCTCCTCGGAGACCGGCTTGATGCCGATCGCGCTCGAGTCGGGGAAACGGATGTTGGTGACGCCCATCTCGTCCTGGAGGAAGGCGACGACGCGACGGGCCCCGTCGGTGTGCGCCTGGTACTCGATGCCGGCGTAGATGTCCTCGGTGTTCTCGCGGAAGATCACCATGTCGACCGCCCCGGGATCCTTGACCGGCGACGGCACCCCCTCGAACCAGCGCACGGGCCGGACGCAGGCGTACAGGTCGAGCTGCTGGCGGAGCGCGACGTTGAGCGAGCGGAAACCCCCGCCGACCGGGGTGGTGAGCGGTCCCTTGATCGCGACGAGGTAGTGGCGAATCGCCGCCAGGGTGTCCTCGGGCAGCCAGTTGTCGAAGCGGTCCTTCGCCTTCTCGCCGGCGAACACCTCGAGCCAGGCGATCTGGCGCGCGCCGCCGTAGGCCCGCGTCACGGCGCCGTCGAAGACGTGCTGGGCGGCCCGCCAGATGTCGGGGCCGATGCCATCGCCCTCGATGAACGGGATGATCGGCTGGTCGGGCACCCGGAGGGCGCCATCGACGAGGGTGATCGCCTCGCCGGAGGTCGGCACGGCAAGCGATGCGAAGGTCGGTGTGGTGGGCATCCCGGAAGTATAGCGTCAGCGGGGCCGGGGCACCCGGTCACTATCTTCCGCCCCCATGCACGCCACCCCACCGCCGACCCCGTCCCACCCGCTCACCGCCGCGGATCCGAGGGCCCGGGTGGCCGGCCGGACGGTCCGGGCGCTCGCCACCGTCTCCACCGCGGTTGCGGCCCGTGCCGCGGAGGCGCTCTTCTGCCGCACCGTGCGCAAGGCACCCCGCGCCGAGGAAGCGGCGTTCCTGGCCCGTGCGGAGCGCTTCACGATCCCGGTGTTGCGCCAGCGCGTGGTCGGCTACCGCTGGGGGTCGTCGGGCGGACCCCGGGTGATCCTGGTCCACGGGTGGTGGAGCCACGCCGGCCGGTTCGCCACGCTTGCGGATGCGGCCGTCACCCACGGCGCCGAGGTGATCGCGTTCGACGCGCCCGGCCATGGTGGGTCGAGTGGCTGGCGCGCCTCGATGCCGGAGTTCGCGCGCACGTTGCGCGCCATCGCCGAGACGGTCGGGCCCGTCGATGCGGTGGTGGGCCACTCCCTCGGTGGCGCGGCGGCACTCTTCTCGATGACGCGCGGGTTGCGGGTGCGGCGGGCCGTGACGATCGCCTCGCCGGCCGACGTGACCGGCTGGGCGGACCTCTTTCGTGACGCCCTCGACCTCCCCGCCCCGGTCGATGCCCGGATGCGCCGGAACCTCGAGCGTCGGCTGGCCCTCAGCTGGGACGAGCTCGACGTCCCCTCGCAGCTCCCGCGCCTCGATGTCCCGGGACTCGTCGTGCACGATGCGGACGATCCCGACATCGCGATCGCGGAAGGGGAGCGGCTGGCGCGTGCGTGGCCGGGGGCCCGATTCCTGCGCACGAGCGGCCTCGGGCACCGCGCCGTGCTGCGCGACCCGGCCGTCGTGCGCGAGGTGCTGGCGTTCGCGCTCGCGCGCTAGAAGGGCTTCGTCAGGGCGATGATGCCGGCCAGCAGGCCGACCACCGGCAACCCGAGCAGGACCCACCTGGCGCTCGCCGGGCGCCGGTACGGCAGCATCCCGATCACCGGCAGCGCGACCCAGAGGGCGAGCTTGGCGTAGATCCATCCCGGCAGCCCGCCCTGCACGATGCCGAGCCGGGCGAGCATCCCGAAGCCGCCCAGCAGGATCAGGAAGAGGGCCGTGCCGTGCAGGGCCGCGACGAGCTTGCGGCCGACATTGTCCTGCTTCGTCCCGCCGTTCATCGCGTGCAGCGCGATGCCGCCGAGGACGCTGAAGACCATGAACATCCCGAACAGGTGCACGAGCTTGTAGACGGTGTACGAGATCATCGGGTGGGGCTCCGCGGCGGGGTCGCCGGTGGGGGGTCAGGGACGTTCGATCGGGGTGCGGACCGCGTTGCCCCATTCGGTCCACGAGCCATCGTAGTTGCGGACCTGCGTCCAGCCAAGCAGCGCGGTCAGCACGAACCAGGTGTGCGAGGAGCGCTCGCCGATCCGGCAGTAGACCACCAGCGGCGCCGTCGGGTCGAGTCCCTGCTCGTCGGCGTAGATCGCCCGCAGCTCGTCGGCCGGGCGGAAGACGTGAGTGTCGGGATCGACCGCGCGGGCCCAGGGGACGTTCGCCGCCCCCGGGATGTGCCCGCCCCGGAGCGCCCCCTCGTTCGGGTAGTCGGGCATGTGCAGCCGCTCGCCGCGGTACTCCTCCGGCGAGCGGACGTCGACCAGCCGCCGGCCGGAGGCGACATGGGCCATGACGTCGTCCTTGAAGGCGCGGATCGCGACGTCGTCGCGCGGCCCGACCGTGATGCGGCCGGCGGCGACCGTCGGGGTCGCCGTCTCCAGGGGCCGCCCCTCCTGGATCCAGCGCGCGCGGCCACCGTCGAGGATCCGGAGGTTGGCGAGCCCGAAGAGTCGCAGGACCCAGAACGCGTAGCAGGCCCACCAGTTGTTCTTGTCGCCGTAGAGCACGATGGTCGTGTCGTCATCGATGCCGCGCTCGCGCAACAGCGCCTCGAATCGTGCGGTATCGACGTAGTCGCGCATCACGGCGTCGTTGAGGTCCTCGACCCAGTCGAGCTTGAGCGCGCCCGGGATGTGCCCGGTCCGGTAGAGCAGGACATCCTCGTCGGACTCCAGCAGCCGCACCGACGGGTCCTCGAGGTGCGCGGCGACCCATTCGCAATCCACGAGCAGGTCGGGGTGGGCGTAGCCGCGCTCGGCGATCGGCGTCACGGATGGGGCGTCGGACACGGGCACTCCTGGCTGGCTGGGATGATGGACGTCAGGGACCGAGCAGGTCACCGAGGACCTTGTCGACCACCTCGACGACGCGGCCGGAGACGATGCGCGCGAGGACATCGACCGTCTCCAGCGGCAGCGACTCCGGGTGGCGTCGATCCTTCTGGAACCGGACGATCTGCCCGAGCAGCACCGCGGCCATCGTGGGTCCGCCATCGCCGTCGGGCGGCTCGTCGGCCGCCTCCTCCTCGAGGTCGGCGACCGCCTGCTCGTAGTTGGAACTCGGCACCGACTGCGCCCACGGCTCGCGATCCTCGTCGTCCTCCTCCGCGAGGTCCTCGGCGGTCGGCGTCGGCATCGGGATGATCGCGTACAGCTCGCAGCGCAGGCCGGGATCCTCCTCGCGCGCGGCGAGGACCAGCTGACGCGGCTCGGCGAAGACCCCGTGGCGCGCGAAGAATTCCGCGGCGCCAGGCGGGACGGCGCACCGGGCGACGAGGGTGCCATCGAGGAAGGTGCCGAGGCAGCGCATCCCGTCGGGCACGCGATCATCCTCGATCTCGTGCACGTCGAGGGGGACCGGCTGGTCGGTCGTGGCGAGCACCGCCCCGGGCTGATCGGGTTCGAACCGATCGCCCCCCGGTTCGACGATGTCGTCGGACATGACCCCTCCCTTCCGCGTGAAGGTGCAATCTACATCGGCCCCTCGGGGCCCTTATGCTTCGATCCCGTGACCGACACCACCCCGCCGTCCGCCTCCGGCCCGCCCCCGACGGCACGCACCTCCGCCGCGGCGCACCTGCTCGGGGGTGGCGTGCTGCTCGCCGTGCTCGCGGCACTCCCGGTGGCGCCGACCGATCTGGATCGCCACCAGTTTCCCAAGGAAACGGTACTGCACCTGAGCGTGTTCCTCGCGGCGCTGATGGTGGGCCGCCCCGGCGCGCGCGGCCTGCCGCGGTGGCCGGCGATGTGGCTCGCCCTCCTGCTGGGGGGGACGCTCCTCGGACTCCTCGTCGCCACCAATCCGTGGCTGACCCTTCGCGCCGCGGGCCTCACCGCGACCGGCGTGCTTGCGTTCAGCCTGGCCCAGAGCGTGGCCCGGGCCGGCAGGGTGGGCACCCTGCTCGGGTGGACCGGCCTCGCCGCGCTCGTCGGGGTCGGGAGCGCGTTGGCGCAGGCATGGGGCGTCGAGCACGCGTCCTTCGCCGAGCTGCGTGCGCCGGGCGGAACCCTGGGCAACCGGAACTTCATCGCGCATCTCGCGGCCCTCGCGCTGCCGCTGGCGATGGCCGGGGTGCTCGCCGGGCGGCGACGGCTCGTGGTCGGCGCCTCGAGCACCCTGATGGTCGTGGTCATCATCGGACTCGTCCTCACCCGCTCGCGGGCCGGGTGGCTGGCGGCCGGGGCCGCGGCCGCTACGGTGGCCCTCGTCCTGCTCCTGGCCGGCGGCGCCGCGCCACCCCGTCACCGTGTCGTTCGGCTGCCGCTGCTCGCGCTCGCGGGGATCGTCCTCGCGATCGCGCTGCCCAACACGCTGGAGTGGCGGTCCGATTCGCCGTACCGCGACACGCTCGGCAACCTCACCAACTATCGCGAGGGCTCGGGCCGCGGACGCCTGCTCCAGTACCAGAATTCCCTCGAGCTCGCCCTCGCGCATCCCGTCCTCGGCGTCGGCGCCGGCAACTGGCCGCTGCGCTACGGCGAGGTGGCGCCGCGCTCCGACCCGAGCTGGGCCCGCAACGACGTGATTCCGCTCAATCCGTGGCCGAGCAGCGACTGGATTGCCCTGATCAGTGAACGGGGTGTCCTGGCCCCGGTCATCGCGGCCCTGTTCGGGATGACGCTGGCATGGCGAGGATTCCGTCGGCGTCGCGACGACCCGCTCACCGCCGTGGCCATGGCGGCCCTGCTCGGCACCCTGGCGGCGGTCGCGGTCGCGGGGCTGTTCGATGCGGTGATGCTCCTGGCCGTCCCGGTGGGCTGGACCGCGGTCACGGCCGGGGCGTTGCTCGCGGTGCCACTGCGGGACCCCGACCCGGGGCCGTTCCCGCGCGCGTGGTGGCGGCTGCTGCTCCTCGTGGTGACGGTGGCCGTCGTCCGTTCGGTCCAGCAGACCGGGGCCTACCTGGTGGCCGGCGACGGCGAGTCGCGCGCGGCGGTCGCACGTGCCGTGCGCATCGACCCGTTCAACTATGCCCTGCAGATCGAGCTCGGCGCCCGCGGGCCGTGCCGCACGGCGCGCGCGCACGCCGAGGCCGCCCTCGCGCTCGCCCCGACCTGGCCGGCCGCGCAGCGCGCGGCGCGGCGCTGCCGCTAGCCGATGCGCCCGTACTCCGCCCAGCTCCCGTCGTAGATCGCGACCGGCGGGCCGACGGCCTCCGGGTCCTCGCTGCGGATCACCTCCACCGCGAGCGCGAGCACGCAGGCGCTCACGCCGGAGCCGCAGGTGGCGATGATGCGCCGTGCGGGATCGAGGCCCTGCTCGTGCAGCAGCTCGCGCAGCACCGGCACGGCATGCATCCGCCCCGTGCCGCGGTTGGTGAACATCTCGAACGGGATGTTGCGGCTGCCGGGGATGTGCCCGCGCCGCAGTCCCGGCCGCGGCTCATCGACCTTGCCGCTGAACCGCTCCGCGCTGCGGCAGTCGACGAGCTGGGCATCGAGGGTCCCGGCACTCACCGCCTCGACCTCCTCGCGCCCGACCACCAGCGCGCGATCGACGGCCGGCAGCGGATACCCCGTGCGCGAGCGGCGCTGCAGCCCCATCTGCACCGGCCGGGTGGCACCGGCCCAGGCACGAAAGCCACCGTCGAGGACCGAGACGTTGCGGTGGCCGAAGACGCGAAACGTCCACCACGCCCGTGCGGCGCTCAGGTTGGTGCCGCTGCCATCGTAGATGACGACCCGATGGTGCGGGCCGATCCCGAGGGTCTCGCACGCCACCGCGAAGCGATCGGCCGACGGCAGCATGTGCGGCAGGTCGCTGTTCGGATCGCTGATCAGCTCGAGCCCCATGCGCACCGCGCCGGGGACGTGGGCGATCCGGTACTCGGCGTCGGCATCGCGCCCCGCGCTGGCGAGGTACCAGGAGGCATCGACGATCGTGAGGTCCGCCGCGCCGAGCGCCGCGGCGAGCTGGTGCGCGGAGACGAGGGGTGGCGCGCTAGATTGGGCGGTCATCACTCTTCTTCCTTGATTGCCGTGGAACGGTCGATGGTCTTCGACACGCTGATCGCCAGGATGGGACGGGCCACGAAGGATCTCCGGCTCGACACGCTGCTGGCCTACGCCTCCAAGCTGCCGGACCCGCCCGCCGACCTGCAAGCGGCGGCCGACCGCGAGGCCCACCGGGTGAGCGAGTGCCAGACCCCGGTCTTCCTCTGGCTCGGTCGCGATCCGGCCGGGCGGGTCGTGATGCATGCCGATGTCCCGCGGGAATCGCCCACGGTGCGCGGCTACGTCGCCCTGCTCCGCTCGAAGATCGACGGAGCGACACCGGCGGACGTCGCGGCCGTCCCCGACGACCTCCTCGACCGGCTGGGCCTCGCCGAGGCGCTGGGGATGACCCGCACCCAAGGACTCACCGCCATCCTCGGGCGCATCAAGCGCCTCGTCGCCACCGGAGGCTGAGATGTACGCCCTCGTCCTGATCCGCTACCGTGCGCCGATCGAGCAGATCGAGGCCGCCACCGCCGACCACCGAGCCTACCTCCGCACCCTGCGTGAAGCGGGCACCCTGCTGGCCTCCGGGCCACTCGACCCGCGCACCGGCGGCGCCCTCCTGCTCCGCCTCCCCGAGGCCGACCCGAATGCCCTGGACCGGATCCGGGACGGCGACCCCTACTGGCAGCGCGGGTTGGCCAACTACGAGCTGCTGCGCTGGAACCCGGGGCTCGGTCGCGAGGCACTCGACACCCTCCGGTGAGGGTAGCCCGGCCACCCCGGGTTCGCCACCATGCAGTTGTCCACAGGGCGCCAAACGGCGACCTGACGCCCGTCGCCCATGGGCCGACTGGCTGCCCATCGTACAAGTCCATGCCAGACAACGAGATGGAAGCGCGGTGCCATCCCACCGTACCGGCCACGGCAGGGTCAACGCGCGTGGCACGGTCTGTGAACAGGGTATGGAGACGCGCCCCCCTCCCGATTCCCATTCCCCTTGGGCACGGCGAGGGCGTGTCACCACGAAGCGTGGCGGATCGACACGCCGCCACACTGGAAGGCCCCCATGTTCGGCGACGCGATGTTCGAGGAGGAGGACCGGATCCGGCGCGGGTACGACGACGCCGCGGCATCCGAGGATGAGATGGAGGACGTGGTCGCCGCGGGCGGCCTCGACGAACGGCTCCGCCGCCGCCAGGCGATTGCGCAGTTGCTCCGTGAAGTGGGTGGATGCTGAGCAAGAAGTGAGGCGTGAGTCCTGAGAAGTGAGAGGACGCGGTGGCCGGTTCTGTCGGTGATGGCTGCCCGCCGCGACCTCACTCCTCAGGACTCAGGACTCACCTCTCCCTCCTCCCCTCCCCTTCCGCGCCCCGGCGAGCTCCTCGCCGGGATTGACGTAGCGATCGAGCGCCTGGGCGTACTGGCGCTCGTACAACGCCCGATACCGCCCCCCGGCATGCTCCACCAGTTCGTCGTGCGTCCCCCGCTCGGCGATCTCGCCATCCTCCAGCACCAGGATCTGGTCGGCCGAGGTGATGGTCGAGAGCCGGTGCGCGATGACGAACGTCGTCCGGCCGGCGCGCAGCCGCGCCAGCCCCTCCTGGATCAGCGACTCGCTCTCAGAATCGAGCGAGCTGGTCGCCTCGTCGAGGATCAGGATCGCCGGGTCGGCGAGGATCGCCCGCGCGATCGCGACCCGCTGCCGCTGCCCGCCCGAGAGCCGCACGCCGCGTTCGCCCACGATCGTCTGGTAGCCGTCGGTGAATCGCAGCGTGAACTCGTCGCAGTGCGCGATCCGCGCCGCCTCGCGCACCTCCTCGTCGGTGGCGTCGGGCCGCGCGAAGCGGATGTTCTCCAGCACGGTCCCGTCGAAGAGGAAGTTGTCCTGGAGCACGATGCCGAGGCGCGAGCGGTAGTCGCGGAGCCGCAGGGTGGCGAGGTCGCGCCCGTCGACCAGGATCCGGCCGCTCTCGGGGTGGTTGAACGCCATCACCAGCGACACCAGCGTGCTCTTGCCGCTGCCGCTCGAGCCGACCAGCGCGGTCGTGCTCCCGGCCGGGGCGTCGAAGGAGATGTGCTTCAGCACCGGCGTCCCGGGCTCGTAGCTGAAGGTGACGTCCTCGAAGCGGATGTCGCCCTGCAACGCGCCGACCGGGGCCTTCGCGTCGTCGCCCTCGTCCTCGCCGACGATCTCACGCAGCTCGCGGATCCGGTCGAGACCGGCGAACGCCTCGGTGATCTGGGTCCCGATCGAGGCGATCTGCACCAGCGGTGCCGCCACGAGTCCGGTGAAGAAGATGTACATGACGAAGTCGCCGAGGGTCATCGTCCCGGCGATGATGTCGCGGCCGCCCACGATGATCAGCAGCGTCCCGATGGCGCCGACCACCACCGTCGAGAGCGCCGCGGTGCCCGACACCCCTGTCATCGAGGTCGCCACGTTGCGCAGCAGCCGATGCACACCGCGCGAGAACTCCAGCCGCTCGCGCCGCTCGGCGGTGTACGCCTTGACGACCCGGATCCCGGAGATGCTCTCGACCAGTCGCCCGGTCACCTCGGCGTTGATCTTCCCCCGCTCGCGGAAGATCGGGCGGAGCTTGCTGAACGCGTACGCCATCCCGCCGGCGAAGAGCAGCAGCAGGGTGATGGTGACCAGCGTCAGCTTCCAGTTGAGCCAGAGCAGCACGCCCAGTCCCACCGCGGCGGTGAGCATCCCGCCGGTGAGCTGCACCAGTCCGCTGCCGACGAGATTGCGGATCCCCTCGGCGTCGTTCATGACGCGTGAGACCAGGATCCCGGTCTGGGTGGCGTCGAAGGTGCGGATCGGCAGCCGCATCAGGTGCGACTGCACGCTGCGGCGCATCTCGGTGATCGCCCGCTGGGCCGCGACGCCGAGCAGCTGGGAGAGGGCGAACGAGGTCGAGCTCTGGACCAGGGTCGCGGCGGCGGCGGCGACGGCGAGCCAGGTCAGCATCCGGAGGTCGTTGGTGGGGAGCACCTTGTCGATCAGGAACTTCGACGACCCGGGCAGCACCAGGCCGGCGGCCCGGTTGATCAGCATGATCACGAAGCCGATCGCGAGCCGGGTGCGGTGGGCCCAGACCAGCTCGCGCGCCTCGCGCCACGCCATCTCGGCGGTGACCTTCCGCTTCTTCTCGGTGAGCGCCGCGGCCGGCCGCGGCCCGCCCTTCTCGCCCGTCATCTGGCGGCCCGACATCGCGATGCCCCGCCCCGTGAGTCCCGTCATCCGGGAAGCTTAACCCGTGCCCCCCGGGATGCGGGTCAGGGACGGATCCGCCACGCTCCCGCGCCGGCGTCGGGAGCGGGACCGTACCCGCCGCTCACGAGGACGGAGCCGTCCGCCAGCAACGCCGCCGCACTGAACAGGCCCGGCAGACGATCCGGACCCTCGAGGACCAGGCTCGCGCCGCTCCACGGGGCGTAGATCTCCGGTCGGGACGCACCGCCGGCCACGAGGATCCTTCCGTCGGGGAGGACGATGGAGGTCCCCCGCAACTTGTAGCGGGGCCTGGCGAGCGCGGGCATCGGGCTCGACCGACCCGAGGCCGGGTCGATCCGTTCCACCGATCGCAGGACGCCGCGGCTGTCGCGCCGATCGGCGCCGCCCAGCACGAGCAGGTCCCCGTCCGGAAGCACGACCGCGTCATGCTTGTGCCGCGCCTCGCGCAGGACACCGAGCATCGTGAAGCGACCGGTGGCCGGATCGTGGACCTCGATGCTGGCCTGCAACCGGAGGGCCTCCCGGCGTCCCACGTGGCCACCGATCACCGCGACGCGCCCGTCGTGGAGGCGCAGCGCGACATGACTCTCGCGGGGCTCTGCCATCGCACCGGTCGGCAGGAAACGGTTCGCCACCGGGTCATAGAGCTCCGCCGAGGCGAGGAAGGTCCACCCGACCCCGACGCCACCGATGACGAGCACCCGCCCGTCGTCGAGCCGCACCGCCTCGTGCCCCGCCCGTGCCTCCAGCATGTCCGGGCCGGCAGTCGCCTGGCCCGTGCGCGGATCGATCAGGACGGTGGTCGCGAGGTAGCGATTCCCGCGGCCGTACCCGCCGGTCACGAGGATCCGCCCGTCGGCGAGCGGTGTCGCCGTGTGGCTGTGCCTCGGCTCGAGGCGCGACTCCAGGGCGGTGAAGCGCTGGCGCACAGGATCGAAGACCTCGACGACCGGTGGTGCCCCTTGGTCGTCACCGAATCCGCCGACGAGCAGCACGCGTCCATCCGGGAGCGCGGTGGCGGTGTGGGCGGCGCGGGCCGTGGCCATCGACTGGAGTGCCACCATCGCCTCGCCGCCCCCGTGCGCCCGCTGCGCGGCACACGCCGAGGGCACCAGCAGTGCCGTCGCGAGCGCGGCTGCGGGCTTCACCGTGCGGCCAGGCGCGTCAGGGCGGACGTGATGTCCTCATCGCTGAAGGCGGGGAACCGATACCCGCCGAGCAGCGACTTGCGCTGCGAGTACTCGATGCCGACGACGGCGCCCTCCCCTGTGACGCGGACCATCGCCTCCATGAACGGGGCATCGTCCTCGGTACCGTGCGCGCCGCGAATCACCAGCACCTGCGGAACGCCGGGGGTGCGCGGTGGCGTCACGAGGAAGGCACGGGCGTCCTTCGCCGATGCGGTCGTCTCGACGGCGGTGAGGACACGTTCGCGGGTCCGGCGGCCGTCGAGCGACAGCGCCCGGACGGTGACGACGGCATGCCCGACCTCACCGGTGTGCTCGACGGTGACGGTCATCGGGGCCCCGGGGGCACCGGCGGCCACCGTCACGCGCGGCGGACCGAGGAGGGCGATGGGCGCGGCGAGGACGAGGGTGAGGGCTCGAATGGCAGGCATGTGACCTCCGGACTGGTGAGCGGACGCGTTGACCGGTGCATCCCGGTCCTTCACCAGATCAGGTGCCGTCGAGCACTCGGACGTTGAGCTCGCCGGAAAAGGTGCGCACCTCGACGGTGCCGCTCGTGGTGCGTCCGCGCAGCGCCGCGGGGAGCGAGAGTTCCACCCCGCTGGCCCGCACGAGCGGCGGAGCGCCGGGCGGCACCTGCAGCAGGATCGCCCCATCGTGCGTGTCCACCTGGAGGGTGCTCCCGGGCGCGAGCGTTCCCGAGAGCGTCACCATCCCGCCGACCGTCTCCACGCGCCCGCCGGGGAGGTGCCCCGATGTCGCCTGGGGAGCGACCGTCACCGACCCACTGACCATCGTCACGTCGAGGGCACCGGAGATCGCGGCGAGCACGACGGGGCCAGAGCCTCCCCGGACCCGCACGGCACCGGCGGCTCCGCCGATGTCGACGGCGGCGTTGATCGCCTCGACGGTGGTGCTGCCGGTGACGTCGCGGACGACCACCCGTCCGGTGACCGAGAGCACGTCGAGTTCCGCTGCCGTGCCCCGCACGACCACCGCGGCGGTGGTCGACTTGATCCATACGCGGGCCCGCCGCGGGATGCGCACGACAAGCTTCGCGCCGGGCAGCCCCGTGCGCGACCGATCGATGAACTCCACGGCGTACTTCGCCGCGTCGCGGGAGCCGCCGCCGACGAGCTGCACGCCCTCGGAGGTCGTCGCCTCGACGGCCACCGAATCGCGGTCCCAGGCGGTGACCTGGACCTCACCGGCCGGGATCCAGAGCCGGAGTGCCACCTCGGGACCGACCGCGACCCCACGACGCACCGTCGCCTGCGCGCCAAGCAGCTGGGGCAGGAGGAGGAGCAGCAGGAGAGGTCGCCTCATGACTCGAACGCCTGGACGAGGGCGACGAGCTGGTCGTACTGCCTGGCGAGTCGGTCGCGCTGCGCCTCGAGCCGCTGGCGCGCCTCGGGCGGGGCCTCGGCGAGGGCCTCCTCGACCTCGCGACGCGCCGTCGCGAGCGCCTCGAACTCCGCAAACGCGCGCGACTCCGCCATCGCCAACGGACTGAGCGCCTCGCGCGAGCGCATCATCGCGGCCTTGTCGGCCGGCCGACTGACTCCCCAGACGACCAGCAGCGAGGCGGCGATCGCGGTGGGGAGCACGACGCGCCGGGTGCGGCGGCGCCGCGTCGCGAGCGCCACGCGGCGCAGGGTGGCCGCGCGGGTAGCCGTGGGCGGCGGCACCTCGCGCGGCAGCGCGACCGGCAGGCGGGTCCGTGCCTCGAGGAGCTCCGCACAGCGGTCGCACGACGCGGCGTGCGCCTCGATCGCCTCCGCCTCGGCGGGCGCGAGGCGTCCGGCGAGGTAGGCCCCGATGCTCGCCTCCAGCGTGACGCAGTCAGTCATGCAAGCTCCTCGCGGAGGTGGCGACGGGCCCGGAACAGGTGACTCCGGCAGGTCCCGATCGGGATCTCGAGGACGGCGGCGATCTCCTCGTGCCGGTATCCCTCGACGTCATGCAGCACGAACACGGTGCGCAGCACCTCTGGGAGCGCCGCCACCGCCCGCTCGAGGTCGATCGCGAGCGCGGCATCGGTGGGTGGGGTTGCCGCCGTCGCGGTGGCGCCCGGATGATCCTCGACGAGGGCCACCCGATCGCGCCGACGGCGATCACCTCGGCGGGCCTGCAGCACGACGTTCACCGCCACCCGATGGAGCCAGGTGGTGAAGCTGCTGTCCCCCCGGAAGCCGGGGAGTCCCTCCCAGACCTTCAGGAAGACATCCTGCACCAGCTCCGCGGCATGGGCCGGGTCGCCGGACATCCGCAGGCAGATCGCGTGGACCCGACCGGCGTGGGCGTCATAGAGCGCCCCGAACGCCTCCGGGTCGCCCCGACGGGCTGCGGCGAGGCTCGACTCGATCGGGCCCTCCCTCGGCAGGCACGAGGCCGGATGGCGAATGACGGGACCGGACACATGGGTGGGATGCCGCCCGGGCACGGATCGTTGACCAGGCATCCCTCGACCCGGTCCCTCCATGTATAGTCAGGTCGGCTACCGACAGCCGACAGGAGGGGACATGACGGAACACGAGCAGGCAACCGACGGCCCCGAGGGCGGATGCGGCGCGCCGGGCGAACGCGGGCGGGTGGAGGAGGTGCTCGACGAGGCAGCCGAGGAGCTCGCGGAGTTCGCTGCCGAAGCCAGGGAGGAGTTGACCGAGCTCGGGGAGCAGGTCGAGGCCGGGTTCCGGACGTTGCGGAACCGGGTCGCCGACTTCCTCGATCGGGACGCCGGCGAGGTGCCGCCAGAAGGGGAATGACGGCGCCGGGTTCCCGGCGTTAAGGACGCCCCGGTCGGGGCCCGCGGGCGTCAACGTCGCGGGCCCCGCCGCCGTATCTAGGCCGTGGCGCGACCCGGCGATTGCCGGACTCGTGCCCCGGACCCGCTACGGGGACCACCAGCATGCCGCCTCGCCCACTCGCCCGCCTCGCGGGCCTCGCCGGCTGCCTCATGGCACTGGCCTTTGTCCCCTCGCTGGCGGCGCAGGCCGGCAGCTCGGTGGACGTGATCACCGGGACCGTGACCGACTCCTCGGGGGTCCCGGTCGCCGGTGCCACGGTCGAGGCCTACTCGATCGAGACCCAGGTCAACCGCCGCACCACCACCAACGACAAGGGCCGCTACACCATCTTCTTCAATGATGGCGGCGGCCAGTATCGCCTGACGGTGACCATGATCGGCAAGCAGCCGTTCGTCGCCAACATCACCCGGCAGAGCGATGACGACCGGATCATGGTGGATGTCCGGATGTCGAGCCGTCCCGTCGTGCTGCAGGACATCGTCTCGACCGCGCGACGCACCCCGGCGGGGATGGGTCGCGAGGCCCCGACCCCGGGGAGCACCGAGCGCGCGTTCTCGGGCGACCAGGCGCTGCGGCTGCCGATCGACGCGTCGGACCTGACCGCGCTCGCCGCGCTCGTGCCGGGGGTGATCGTGACCGCCGGCAACGACTCGACCGCCGCGCAGTTCTCGATCGCCGGCCAGAGCGGGACCGCGAACAACTACACGGTGGACGGGCTCTCCTTCGCCGGCGACGCCCTGCCGCAGGACGCGATCCGCGGCACGCGCGTGATCAGCAACACCTACGACGTGGCGCGCGGCCAGTTCTCCGGCGGCCTGATCTCGGCCAGCACGCGCGGCGGCAGCAACGTCATCCAGGGCTCCGTCAGCGGCAACCTGCGCGACGACGCCTTCTCGCTCGGCGGCACCAGCGGTGACGTCTTCAACCAGGGGCAGTCGCAGCAGCGCCTCGGCTTCGGCTTCGGCGGCCCGATCGTGCGCGACCGGTTCTTCGCGTTCGGCTCGCTGCAGGTCGATGCCTCGCAGGCGCCGATCGCATCCCTCTCCGCGGCGACCGCGGCGTCGAGCGGGCGGCTGGGGCTCTCGGCAGATTCGGTGGCCCGGTTCACGTCCCTGGTCGATGCGACCGGGCTCACCCAGACCGCCGGGATCATCGACCCGACCCGGGGCAACGATCGCTACACCGGGCTGCTCCGCCTCGACTGGAACCTGGCCGACCGCCACACCTTCACCTTCCGTGGTGATCTCCGGCTCAACCACCAGGAGCCGAACCGGATCGGCACGACGTCGCTCGCGCAGGTCGGCGGCACCACCGAGGGGAACGGCGGCGGCGTGTCGGTCGGCGTCTTCTCCCGGCTCGGGGTGAGCGTGACCAACGAGTTCCGGGCCGGCTACACCAGCGACAAGACGACCTCGACGCCGTTCCTGTACGCCCCCAGCGGTCGGGTCCAGAACGTCTCCGACCTCGGCGACGGGACCTTCGCCTCGTCCGTGCTCGGGTTCGGCGGCAACAGCGGGTTGCCGCAGGAGACCACGAACCGCGGGATCGAGCTCACCGAGGAGGTGTCGTTCTTCTCCCCGACCGCGGCGCACCGCTACCGGCTGGGGCTGCTCTTCAACACCCAGGACTTCTCGCAGGACGTCACCACCAACCGGTTCGGGACCTACACCTACAACTCGCTCGAGGACTTCGCGGCGAACACCCCGGCGCAGTTCACGCGGACCCTCTCGCCGACGATCCGGGACGGGCGCAGCAACAACACGGCGATCTACCTGAGCGACGTGTGGCGCCCGAGCTCGAACCTGCAGCTCACGCTGGGCGGGCGCCTCGAGCACTCGTGGTTCGGCGGGGCGCCGGCACGCAATGACGCCGCTGCCGAGGCGTTCGGTATCGCGACGGACGTGCTGCCGACGGAGACGTACTTCACGCCCCGGCTCGGCTTCTCCTACTCGATCGCGGCGGCGGAGCAGCGCGGGCAGAGCCAGCGCGGCTTCGCCCCGCCGACGCTGACGATCCGCGGCGGCGTCGGGCTGTTCCGCGGGACGATGCCGTCGACGATCCCGGGCACGGCCCAGGCGCAGTCGGGGCTGCTGAACACCGAGTCCCAGCTGATCTGTGTCGGCGATGCGGTCCCGCTTCCGGACTGGAGCGCGATCGGGGGATCGACCGACGCGATCCCGACCGCCTGCGATGGCCCGGCCACGCCGGCCAACCGGGGCGTGCCGAACATCACCACGTACGCGAGCGACTACGGCGCGGCGAAGACGTGGCGTGCCTCGCTCGGGCTGAGCAAGCGGTTCTGGAACACCTGGAGCCTGAACCTCGACGGGTCCTACGTGCGCGGCATCGATCAGTCCGCCTCGCGCGACCTCAACCTCAACACCACGCCGATGTTCACCCTCGGCGGGGGCGACGGCCGGCCGGTCTATGCCGACCCCGCCCAGATCATCGCCAGCACCGGCGCCGTGCCGCTCTCGGCCAGCCGGGTGAACCCCGCCTTCGGCCGGGTGAACGAGGTGTTCTCCGGGCTCGAGAACACGACCACGCAGCTCACCGCGTCGGTGTCGACCTTCCTCCGGCGCGGGGCGACGGTCAACTTCAGCTACACCTGGCAGCGCTCGCGCGACCAGGGCGGCTCGGGCGGTGGCGGCGGCGGGTTCGGTGGTGGACGCGGCGGCGTGGGCGGCGGCTTCTCGGCCGGCGGGTCGATCGCCACGCCGGGCGACCCGAACAGCTTCCTCTGGGCCGACGCGAGCCGGACGCACAACATCCAGGCGAACATCTCCTGGCCGTTCTCGCAGGCCCTCGACGTCTCGCTGGTCGCCCGGATGACCTCCGGCAGCCGCTACACCCCGATCGTCCAGGGCGACATCAACGGCGACGGCGCGAGCCGCAACGACATCGCCTTCGTGTACGACCCGACCTCGGCCCCGACGCCCGAGGTGGCCGCGGCGATGGACCGCCTCCTCGGGTCGCTCTCGGGCAATGCGCGTGAGTGCCTCGCCTCCCAGCTCGGCGGGATCGCCGAGCGGAACAGCTGCGTCGGCCCCTGGCAGCCGTCGCTGGACCTGCAGGTCAACTGGCGCCCGGGAATGTTCGACAACCGCCTCGCCCTCTCCTTCTCGACGATCAACCTGCTCGGTGGGCTCGACGAGCTGTTCCATGGCCAGGACGGCCTCAAGGGCTGGGGGCTCAACCAGCGGCCCGACGCGACCCTGCTGCAGGTGACCGGGTTCGATGCGACGACCCGCGAGTTCCAGTACGTCGTGAACGAGCGCTTCGGCGCGACCGGGGGGAGCGCGAACGCGATCCGGTCCCCGTTCCAGGTCGCGCTCCAGATGCGCTACTCGATCGGGCAGGACCGCGGCCGTGACATCCGCCGCAACTTCTTCCAGGGTCAGGGGGGCCAGCCGAGCCTGGTGCAGCAGATGCTCGGTCGGCTCGACTCGATCTCGCCGAACCCGGCCAAGGAGGCACTCGCGCGGCGCGACTCGCTCGCGCTCGATGCCCGGCAGGTCGAGGCGTTGCAGCTGCTCGTCGACTCCAGTGCCGCACGCCTCAAGCCGGCCCTCGACTCGCTCAACGCCGAGATCGCGCGCGGTGGGACGAACCCGGACATCCAGCGGATCTTCCCGCTCTTCAACGAGGTGCAGCGGGTCGCCCGGCTCGACCGCGACAGCACCACCGCGGCGACGCGCAAGATCCTCAGCGACGCGCAGTGGGCGCTGCTGCCGGAGTGGGTCCGCAATCCGACCCAGGGGAATCCCTTCTTCGGCGGAGGCCGCGGGGGCCAGCCCGGCGCCGGCGGCCCCCCGGGTGGCGGGCGCGGCGGGTTCGGCGGGGGACGCGGCGGGCGACCGGACTTCTAGGCGAGAAGCG
>ERZ795053.963-NODE-963-length-36806-cov-18.661261_pt1 | contig 36806 bp, 23 predicted proteins | sample MGYA00375137_ERZ795053 | MGnify/ENA primary metagenome ERZ795053 (study PRJEB30182, sample SAMN05720284) | activated sludge metagenome | isolation source: Anaerobic digester | place: Hong Kong | collected 2014-12-17 ...
GACATCTGGTGGTACCTCGATACCCGCCGCTTTGGCACCGCCCCGCATGCCGGTTTCGGGCTGGGGTTTGAGCGCATGATGCTCTTTGTAACCGGGATGGCCAACATCCGCGATGTGATCCCGTTCCCGCGCACGCCGCAAAATGCCGAGTTCTGATGATGTTGTGATGTTGCAGGATTGTCAGTTGAAAAAGGGTTCAGGCACGTGCGGGGAAAAGGTTCAGCACCGGAAAATTCAATAAAAAGGAACCTGAAACGTTATTGATAAAGGGATTATTTCGTAACTTTCCCTTAAATTCGCCGGATAAAAACAGGAATTTGCATGTTAACCCAGAAACTTCAGCAGAAACTTCTACAGAAACTGTCACCGCAGCAGATTCTGCTTATGAAACTGTTGCAGATTCCATCCATTGCCCTGGAACAGCGGATCAAGCAGGAGATTGAGGAGAATCCGGCCCTTGAAGATGCGGCCGACCCCGAGATGAGTACCGATGCCGAGGAGCCTTTACCCGACACGGAACCGGATCCGGTGGAAGAACTGGAACGTGAACGCGAGGATTTCGACATTACGGATTATCTTGACGATGATGATATCCCTGCCTACCGACTGAATTCGGGCAATACCAGCGCCGACGATGAACACCGGGAGGTTCCCTATGCTTCGGGGATCAGCTTCCATGAGATGCTTATCTCCCAGCTGGGCCTGCGTCACCTCGACGAAAGACAGGTGGCCATCGCTACCTATATCATCGGAAACCTGGATGATTCCGGTTATCTCAACCGGAACCTGAGCGCCATGGTTGATGACCTGGCATTTACACAGAATATATCCACCAGTGTTGAGGAACTGAATGAACTGCTGAAAGTGGTTCAGGAGTTTGACCCGCCCGGAATCGGGGCCCGCGACCTGCGCGAATGCCTGCTGATTCAGCTGCGCCGCCAGGATTATACCCCCGCCGTTGAGCTGGCTACACACCTTGTTGAAAGGTATTTTGACGAGCTGACCAAGAAGCACTACGATAAAATTACCCGTAAAGCAAGGGTTACCGAAGAAGAATTGCGCGATGCGGTGAATGAAATCCTGAAACTGAACCCAAAACCGGGGAATTCGATGGGGGAGACTTCCAGGACGAATCACTACATCATGCCTGATTTTTTTGTTTACAACAAAGATGGAGATCTTGAACTTCAGGTCAATTCCCGGAATATGCCCGAGCTGAGGCTCAGCCGTACCTATGTGGATATGCTTGAAACCTACGCCGAGAGCAAGTCGAAAAGCAACAGCCAGAAAGAGGCGGTGATGTTTATCAAGCAGAAGATCGACTCTGCCAGGTGGTTTATTGACGCCATCAAACAACGGCAGAATACCCTCTATGTTACCATGACGGCCATCATGGAATATCAACGGGATTATTTCCTTACCGGTGATGAAACCAAACTGCGGCCGATGATCCTCAAGGATATTGCCGAGCTGGTAGGACTTGATATTTCCACCGTTTCGAGGGTCGCCAATTCTAAGTATGTTCAGACTCCATTCGGGACTTTTTTGCTGAAAACCTTCTTTTCCGAATCCATGCAAACCGATTCGGGGGAAGAAGTTTCCACCCGCGAGATCAAGAAGATCCTTTCCGATTGCATTGAGGCGGAGGAAAAGGGCAAACCGTTGACCGATGAACAGCTGACCGACATCCTGAAGGAGAAAGGCTATAACATTGCCCGCCGCACCGTTGCCAAATACCGCGAGCAACTCAACATACCGGTGGCCCGGCTCAGAAAGGAGCTGTAATCGCCCGGAAAATTCTTTTATTCATTTTTATAATAACTGCCCTATGGATCTGGCCCTCAGAGACCGTTTTACTGAATTATGGAAGAATTACTTCGGAGGTACCGCCCTCCCCATCGCCTTTTTTTATACAGAAGCCGAAACCTCGGCCGGGATGGCACCCAGGGCTGAAAAATGGAGCTGCTTCATCGGAGCACTTTCGCAGGTGCGTCGCGGCAAATCACTGGCATTTAGCGCTGAATCCATCGGATGTGCCGGAGGAAAGCGCTATCTGGGCTTTGGTAATAAACTCCGACCCGGTTTTGAGTACTTTCTTTCGTGTGGCAATCAGGAGATTGAAGGGGAACGTTACCTGCGCACACCCGCCCAGGTTGAAAAGTTTTTGAAGGATGCGCCCTGGAAACCGGCGCCGGCTTCGCGCATTGTTTTCCGTCGCTGGGATATGCTCGAAGCAATGGATGAGCCGGAGGTGGTTATCTTTTTTGCAACGCCCGATGTGCTCTCAGGCCTCTTTACACTGGCCGGGTTCGACAGGAATGACTTACAGGGAACCATTGCCCCCTTTGGCTCCGGATGTGCTTCCATAATACAGTATCCGCTGGCCGAAGCCTTTCATGAAAAGCCCAGGGCTGTGCTCGGTATGTTTGATGTTTCAGCCAGGCCTTTTGTAAAATCCAACGAACTGACCTTTGCCCTGCCCATGAATCGTTTTACCGAGATCATTCATTATATGGATGAAACCTTCCTCACCACCCACGCCTGGGAGAAGGTCAGAGACAGGATAAACCGGAATGCCGGGCAGGAATCAGCGGATTAACCTGCAATCAGCAATGATGGCGCAGTCTTCAGCATGAATTTGTTGCCTGTTTTGGTCCTGTATTTTTGCCGGAATACCGGCTTATTCCGGTTTTCTTGTTACCTTTACATTAAAATAATTGCAGCTATGTTTCTTAAAAAATCAGCAACCGGCGCCCTGCTGGTCCTTCTTGCGTTGGCAGCCTGTAATCCGACATCTGAAAAATCATTAAAAATAAATATGCAAAGCGATTTTCCCGCGCCCCCGGTTGCGGCAATCAAACCGGTTACATTCAACGAGTCGGGCGGTGAGCGGACCGACAATTACTACTGGCTCAAAGAAAAGGAAAACCCCGAAGTGATCGCTTATCTCGAAGCTGAAAATGCATACTGCGATACGGTGATGAAATCGACATTGCCGTTGCAGGAGAAACTATTTGCCGAGATGAAAGGCCGCATCAAGGAGATCGATGAAACGGTTCCGCAGCTCGATAACGGTTACTATTACTATTCCCGCACCGAAGAGGGTAAACAATACCGCATATACTGCAGGAAAAAGGGTGATCTTTCCGCGGCTGAGGAGGTGGTTTTTGATGTCAATGCCATGGCAGAAGGGAAGCCTGCTTTTATTTTTGCCGGATTCGACATCAGCACCGATAACAGACTGGCCGCCTATCTTTCTAACGAAACCGGTTCATTTGCCGATTTCACACTTAGGGTCAAAAACCTGGAAACGGGGATGGATCTGCCGCTGGACATCGGCAAGGTTCAGGGCTTTGCCTGGGCCGGCGACAGCAAAACCCTGTTTTATACCCTGGGCAATGAGGCGCTCAGGGCCTGGAGGGTTTACCGGATGGTGCTGGGCAGCGATCAACCGGCCGAACTGGTATTTGAGGAACCCGACGAGCAGTTTATTGTGGATGTAAGTAAAACCAAAACCAACGACTACCTTTTGATCACCACCGCCAGCAGCACCACCTCGGAGGTGCATTATCTGCCTGCCGCGGAGCCTGCCGGAAAGTTCAGGGTTTTTGTTCCCCGGGTGAAAGATGTTGAATACCATGTTTATCATCATAAGGAAAAGTTTTTTATCAGGTACAAGGACAGAGACAACCTGAATTTCATGGTATATGAAGCCCCTGTTACGGGATTTGAAAACCGGAACAACTGGAAAGTCTTTCGTGCCCATGATAAAGATACCCGCATCGGCAGCCTTGAAGTTTTTAAGGATTATCTGGCGTTGCAGGTGCGCAGGAACGGTTTGAACGAGATCCTGGTGTATGGACTCAGGGATAACAGCGAAAATACCATACGCTTTCCCGAGCCGGTTTATACAGCATACCTGAGCGGTACGCCTGAGTATGATGCACCTGCATTAAGATACAGCTACAGCTCATTGAACCGCCCGACAAGTGTTTATGATTATGATTTCGCCTCCGCCCAAAGCAAGCTGCTGAAGCAGCAGGAGATTCCTTCCGGATTTAACCCGGATGATTATACCGTTGAGCGCATCTGGGCAACGGCGGCCGACGGGGCAAAGGTTCCGATGTCGGTTGTATATAGTAAAACCCTGAAAAAAGACGGCAGCAATCCTGCGTTGCTTTACTCTTATGGTTCTTACGGAGCCAGTTCCGACGCTTATTTCAGTTCAGGATTTTACAGCCTCATCGACAGGGGATATGTATTTGCCATTGCTCAGATACGCGGCGGCAGCGATATGGGTGAGCAGTGGTATGAAGATGGAAAGCTGCTGAAGAAGAAGAATACTTTTACCGACTTTATCTCCTGCGCCGAGAAACTCATTGAGGATAAATTCACCTCATCCGCAAAGCTTGCCATTATGGGCGGCAGCGCCGGCGGACTGCTGGTGGCCGCGGTTACCAATATGCGTCCCGATCTGTTCAACACCGTGGTGGCCCAGGTGCCTTTCGTGGATGTGGTAACCACCATGTTCGACACCAGTCTGCCGCTGACAACGCAGGAATATGAGGAATGGGGCAATCCCAACGAAGAGGAATACTATCGCTACATGCTTTCCTATTCTCCGTATGATAACATTACGGCACAAAATTATCCCAATATGCTGATTACCGCCGGGCTGAATGATTCCCAGGTTTTGTATCACGAGCCGGCCAAATATGCCGCCAAACTTCGGGCGATGAAAACCGGCAACAACCTGCTGCTGCTGAAAACCAATATGGAATCGGGCCATGGCGGGGCTACCGGCCGCTTTGATGCATTGAAGGAAACAGCCTTTGAAATGGCATTTATCCTCGACAGGGTTGGGATAAGGGAATAGCCGCCTATGCGGGAAAAGAAGATGTTGAATACTTTTTAATACGGTGACCCATGTCAGATGAGAAGATCTTTGACCGGCTTGACCGGTTGATGAATGAACGGGACTTTGTATCGGGCATCCACAATTACTGTGACCGTTGGTGCGAGCGCTGTCTGTTTACCTCAAAATGCATGGTATATGCCATGGAGGAGGAAGAGCAGCGGGAGGCTGAACGGGCAGGCAAAACTGAAACTGATCCATTTGCCTATGTACACCAGGTTTTTCAGGAAGTTTCGGAGAAATTGCGGCAATGGGCGGATGAACAGGGCATTGATCTGAACGCTGAACCCGATGAGGATGTGAAAATCGCGGAGGTTAAGCGCAAATCCGGGGCATCGGATTTTGTATCCATCGAATCTGAGGCTTATGGTAAGTGGCTGATGAACTGGCTGAAAGTAAACCACACAGAAACGGAGACAATCAAGAAGGAACTTGGAAATACTGATACGCATGCCCTGGCTGCTTTTACCGATGCCCTTGAAGTACTGGGCTGGTATATGTTTTTCCCTGCTGCCAAATTCCGCAGGGCATCTTCCGATCCATATGAAGATAGCGACACCGGACACGCCGACAGGAATGGATCGGCCAAGGTGGCGATCATCGCCGTTGAAAGGACAATGGCCGCCCTGGCTGTCGTGTTAAGGTATATGCCCTCCCATGAAGATGAAATGTTAGATGTACTGATCAGGCTTGACCGAATCAGAAAACAGGCTTTGCTTGACTATCCTGAAGCCATGGCTTTTAAAAGACCCGGGCTGGATGATTGATTCATGATTCAGCAAAGGCCATAAAAGGCAATCATCTGCAATTCCGGATACGACTACTGCACAAATTTAACGGCAGCCCTGAGGTTTACAACAAGCAGAACCTGCGCTGGCCGGTGATAATTTGAATATCCGCATTACTTTTTTTGAACATATATACTTTTTTTTGTGCAGGCTGTTTGTATTCTTACAGTTTTTTTGTATATTTAAAGCAACTAAAATAATGTTGTTATGGATAACATGTTATTAAGAATACTGCTCGACAGCTTTGAGCGTCAGCAGAAGCCGGAAACGGGAGCGTCACCCGGCGGGCCGTTTATCACCATTTCAAGGGAATATGGCTGTCAGGCGAATGTATTGGCTGAATCTCTCAGCCGGGCGATCGCAGCCAAAGGGTCGCACTGGAGAATTATGAATAAGGAGATTATTCTTGAAGCCGCCCGCGAACTGAATCTTGACCCTGAAAAGATCAAGGCCATTGAGGGTTCAATGGAGAGAGGTGCGATGGATGAAATATTAAGTTCATTAACTACAAAATATTACAAAAGTGATCGGAAGGTGCGGCAGACCATCGCCAATGTTGTGATGTCGGCTGCACACACCGGCAATGTGATTATTGTGGGACGGGGAGGTGCCGCTGTGACCATGGGATGGCCCAATGCACTGCACATCAAACTTACAGCACCGGTGCAGTGGAGGCTTGATGCGCTGATTGCCCGGCATAACCTGAAGCGGGAGGAAACGGTCAAGCAAATGGCATCAATTGATCATAAGCGATTTAAACTGCAGCGCGATTATCTGAAGGGGGGCATTGACATCAATGATCTGTATGACCTGGTGATCAACTGCAGCAAAGTCACGCATCCCGAGATCGTAGGGATCGTTATTTCTATGCTGGAGAGCCGAAAAATGATTTAGATGCTGCCCACATAATCCCGATAGATGAACAATGACGGACGACAATACCAAACCGGCTTCAGCCGGCAGTAATTTCATTGAGCATACGAAATATCACAACCTGTTGATTTCTGATCAGCTTCGGGGCTATCCTGCTCCACCTTTGCAGCCGGCTTATGATCCGGCGCTTGTGCGTTATCATTTGCCCGATCCGCTCACGGCGGCTGCCGGATATAAAGCCGATGTACACCAGGTAATTCCGGAACGCAGCAGCATACGGAGTTACCGTGATAAACCCGTTACCGGAGAAATGCTTTCACTTATGCTCTGGGAAACCCAGGGGGTGAAGAAAAATGTGCGCAACATCCACACCCTGCGCACGGTCCCTTCGGCCGGCGCACGCCATGCCCTGGAAACCTGGTTGCTGATTAACCGGGTGGAAGGCATCACGCCTGGTTTATACCGTTACTTACCGCTTATCCACAGCCTGTTGCAGGTAAGTGTGGCAGATGACATTGCCGGCAGATTTACCAAAGCATGCCTCGACCAGCAGATGGTAAGAAAGAGTGCTGTAACCTTTTTCTGGACCGCCGAAATTTACCGTATGAAGTGGCGTTACAGCGAACGGGCTTACCGGTATATCTTTCTGGATGCCGGACATGTGTGCCAGAACCTGTACCTCAGCGCCCAATCCATGGGTTGCGGAGTTTGCGCCATAGCTGCCTTTGACGATGATCTGCTGAACGCAGCCCTGGGTGTTGACGGGGAATCGCAGTTTGCCATTTATGCGGCAAGCTGTGGTTTGCGGGTTTAAGGCCGGACAGCTGTTCCGGTGTTATTTTATGGCAGTTACTATGGCCGTTGCCCCCAGCAGATAAGGCTGGCCGCTTACCTTGCTGAATCCTGCCTCCAGCAGAACTTCTGAGATTTCAGGAATGGAATAATAGTTAATGGCAGAATGTGCCAGGTAGTCGTATGCCGGTCGGTTTCCGGAAAGCAGGCCACCGATGGGCGCGGTAATGTATTTCTGGTAAAAATGGTAACCCGCCCTGATAAGCCTGTTGTTTGGCTGGCTGGTTTCCAGCACCACAAACCTTCCGCCCGGTTTCAGCACCCGGAACACTTCACTGATATGCAAAAGCGCATCAGGATTTTCAAACGTCAGGTTGCGGAAACCAAACGAAATCCCGACCGCATCGAAAAATTCATCTTCAAAAGGCATATTTCCGGCATCACCCTGAATCAACTTTACCTTGTCCTCTCCGAATACGGCAACTTTTTCTTTCGCCCTGGCCAGCATGGTATGGCTGAAATCCAGTCCGTAAAGCTCCGTGCTTTGCTTTGCCGAGCGGGCGAGATGCATGGTAAGGTCAGCAGTGCCGCAGCAGAGGTCGAGCACCCGTGAAGGGTTTTCCTCCAGAATGGTTGCCGAAGCCTTACGCCTCCATCCCTCATCCAGGTTCAGGGTTAGGATGCGGTTGAGGATATCATATTTGGGAGGGACTTCGGTGAAGATTTGCTGGGTCGGGCGGTAGCCCTTTTCGTCTCGGAACATCACGATGGGTTGGTTATATTTACTGGGTGTTTTGTTTCAGCACTCAAAATTACACAGATTCCTGAAGCCGAAGCTATTTCTGAAATGACCATTTCAGATATCCATTTTTCAGATTTCTGCATTCAGCGATCTTAAAGTTGCCGCATTTTCCTACTTTTGCAGAGATCCTAAACTTATTTTAACATGCGTAACATAATCATTATCATGGCAATGGCAACATTGATTGCCGTAAGTGGCTGCAACGAAAAGCAGGAAGCAGTTACCGGCGGGCCTGTAAAGGCCTTTATTGAACAAACCGCTGTCGAAAAAGTTATTCAAACGCTCAATGATTCTTTGGGCGAAGCTCCGAAATTCCGCATTGAGCGCGGGGTGCAGCAAGTGGCAAATCTATGGCGCGAAAGCGATGGCACGGTTGAGGATTTTGAAGATTTTTGTCTCGGGAACTTTGTGGCCGAGGAGCCTGCCCTTGAAAATCTTTACAGGAAACTGGAAAGGAATTTTGAAATCTTCAATGGCTATTTTCACAAGATGGATGTGCTGCTCAAAGAGCCTATTCAGCTCGAAGGCCCTGAAATCGAGCCCGTGGATATGATGTTTGGCAGTTATAATGCAGCCGCTCACCTGACCGACGACTTTTTCAACAATAAAATCGCCTTTCTCACCGCACTTAACTTCCCTTTCTATTCCCTGAAAGAAAAAACGGAAAAAGGATCCGGGTGGAGCCGGCTGGAGTGGGCCTACGCCCGTATGGGCGACCGCTTTACTTCGCGGGTTCCTGCTGAGATCATTCAGCAGGCTTCCAAAACCCTGACCGAAGCCGATGCATACATTTCTGATTACAATATCTATATGGGCCGACTGGTAAATGATAAGGGCGAGAACCTGTTCCCTGACGGAATGAAGCTGATTACCCACTGGGGCCTGCGCGATGAACTGAAATCGAATTATGCAGGTGCTAACGGGCTCGAAAAGCAGCGTATGATCTACGATGTGATGAAGCGCATCATCGATCAGAGCATACCACAGCAGGTGATCAACAAGGATGAGTACACCTGGAATCCGGCGGATAACAAGCTGTTTAAGGATGGTGCTGAAGTACAGGGAAATCCTGAACCCGAAAAGCGTTATGAAGTTTTGCTCGGCAACTTTCATGCGATGAAGGCGATAGACGCTTATAATCCGAATTTTCCTACCTACATCAGCCGTGCTTTTGAGGAATACATGGAAATTCCGCAGGAAGATGTGGAGCGTCTGTTTACTGAATTTGTTTCTTCACCTCAGGTAAAGGAAGTGGCTGCATTTATCAGCCAGCGTCTCGGGCGCCCGCTGGAGCCTTTCGATATCTGGTACAACGGTTTCAAATCCAGGGGCGGTTTACCCGAAGAGCAGCTTACCGCCATCACCTCAAAAAAGTATCCTGATCCGAAAGCATTTCAGGCAGATCTTCCCAACATTCTGGTGAAACTGGGCTGGCCCCAGGATAAAGCCAGGCAGATTACCTCACTGATTTCGGTTGATCCTTCAAGGGGCGCCGGACATGCCTGGGGCGCCGAGATGCGCAACGACATTGCCCGTCTGCGAACCAGAATCGGAGCAGATGGCATGGATTATAAAGGATACAATATTGCCGTACATGAATTTGGTCACAATGTGGAGCAAACAGTCACCATGAACGATGTGGATTACTATATGCTGCAGGGAGTTCCCAACACCGCGTTTACGGAGGCCGTGGCCTTTCTTTTCCAGAAACGCGACCTTGAACTGCTTGGCATGCCCAACGCCGATCCTGACAAGGACCACATGATGGCCCTCGATAATTTCTGGGCCTCCTACGAAATTATGGGTGTTTCGCTGGTGGATATGAAAGTATGGAAATGGATGTACGAAAATCCGGCAGCTACTCCCGCCGAGTTGAAGGAAGCGGTGATTTCGGCCGCCAAAGAAGTGTGGAATAACTATTACGCCGGCATCCTTGGCGGAAAAGATGAACCCATCCTGGCCATTTATTCCCACATGATCGACAATCCGCTCTATCTGTCAAATTATCCGATGGGTCACCTGATTGATTTTCAGATTGAACAGCAGGTAAAGGGTAAAAATCTGGCAGATGAGTTCAACCGCATGTATACCCAGGGAAGGCTGGTTCCCCAGGTGTGGATGAAAGGGGCTGTTGGTCAGGAGATTTCCATTAAGCCTACCATGAATGCCGCAACCGAAGCGCTCAAAGCATTGCAATAAATCATAAGCTGCGTTGCTTATTTTTAAAACCTGTCCGGACTCAAATCCGGGCAGGTTTTTTTCATCGCTTTGCCCAAAACCGTCATAACCCCTTCCGGTTTACCGGTTTATAACCCCCGTTTGCCCTGATTAAACAGAAACTGACCGTTTTGCGTTATAACTTACCAACTGCTTCATTCAATTTTGCAGATTATTTAAACTTTTTCGGACCTTAATTTTATTTTATGCAAACAATACTTGGAGCAGGCGGTGCCATCGGGAAAAAACTAGCCAAGGAGCTGACCGCCTATACAAAGGAGATAAGGCTGGTAAGCCGCAATCCCAAAGCCATAAATCCTGATGATCAGCTGATGAAAGCCGATCTGACCGTTGCCGGAGATGTGGACCGGGCGGTGGCAGGATCTGAAATCATTTATCTGACCGTCGGGGTGGAATACAGCGCGAAAGCCTGGCAGCAAAAGTGGCCGCTTATCATGCGCAATGTTCTTGACAGCTGCATCCGCCATCAGGCGAAGCTGGTGTTTTTTGATAATGTGTATACTTACGATCGTAACCACCTCGGCAATATGACCGAAGAAACACCGGTAAAACCAAGCAGTAAAAAAGGCGAAGTCAGAAATCAGGTGGTCAATATGCTGCTCGATGAAATGAATAGTGGCCGCATCACTGCTTTAATAGCGCGGGCGGCTGATTTCATCGGCCCTGCCAACAGTGTGCTGATAGAGATGGTTTACAAAAATTTCACCAAAGGGAAGAAGGCAAACTGGTTTTCACAGGTTGACAAGGTCCACAGCTTTACCCACACGGATGATGCTGCAAGGGGAACAGCCATCCTTGGCAATACCCCGGATGCATATGGTGAAGTGTGGCACCTGCCTACTTCGGATGAACGCATTACCGGAAAAGAGTGGATTGCGCTTTTTGCCGGGGAAATGAATGTGGCGCCAAAATACAGCACCCTGCCCGACTGGATGCTTGCGTTACTCGGGCTGTTTATTCCGGTATTAAAAGAGCTCAAAGAAATGGCCTATCAGTATGACCGGGATTATTTTTTCGACAGCAGCAAATTCAACCGGCGTTTCAGTTATGTTCCCATCCGGGCTGAAGAAGGAGTAAGGGAGCTGGTGAAGTCCCTGAAAGCTGAAAATTAGTCCTTAGTATTTGCCCGGATACAAACTCGGTCCCGGAATTATTAGAGGACAATGATTCATTTGCTCCCCGACAGGGTCGGCAGGTTTGTGGCTTTTTGATTGGATAATGCCCTGAGAATTATTATCTTTAAGGCATGAAAGCATTGTTGCTCCACCCCGGCCCCGGCAGGCTGCTTCGTTTTATATCCACTGCAGGGGCAGGATTAATTTTGTCATTTATGTCACCACTTTATGGTCAGGATGATTATGCCGCTGCCCGGGAGAGCATGGTTAAGTACCAGATTGAAGCGGAAGGCGTAACGCACCGGGCCACCCTGGCAGCCATGCGCAAAGTGCCGCGCCACCTCTTTGTGCCCGCAGATCTGAAATCGCATGCTTACCGCGACATGCCGCTGCCGATAGGATACGATCAGACCATTTCGCAGCCCTATATGGTCGCCTATATGACCCAGGCCATAAAGCCTGTGCCCGGGATGAAGGTGCTTGAGATAGGAACCGGTTCGGGCTATCAGGCCGCTGTGCTGGCTGAGATTGTCGACAGCGTTTTTACGATCGAGATCGTTGAACCCCTGGGAAAACAATCAGCAACCTTGTTGAAAAGGATGGGTTACACAAATATAAATGTCAGGATAGGCGATGGTTTTGCGGGATGGCCGGAGCACGGGCCCTATGATGCCATTATTGTGACCGCTGCTGCTGAAGAGATCCCTCCCCCGCTGATTGCCCAGTTAAAAGAAGGCGGCAGTATTGTGATTCCGCTGGGCAGGCCCGGAAGCGTTCAAACCCTGGTGAAAGCGACAAAAATCAAAGGCCGGTTGGAAAGAAAAAGCCTGCTGCCGGTAAGGTTTGTGCCTTTTGTCAGGGACTAATCCGGAATCCGTTTAACCGGGATTCTCTGTTTCGGCTATGGGTGCATGTCTTTCACTGAGGATGGTTGCCAATGGCTGCTGTTTCAGCATGGCTTCGATCCAGGCGGTGAAGTCAAATATCCTTAGTAGTTGCTGCTCAAAAGGATCCTGCTGCATGCCAAGCAGGTCCGGCAGGTATTTTTCAAAAAGTTTCCCCCTTTTTCGTTTATTATCTGGCAACTGCTTGATCAGAAACTTCAGCATGAAGTGCTCAATTTTATATCCCTTTTCACTTGCTGCCAGGTCGCGCCTGATCGACCTGATCTCATAGCGGATCAGCTCCTCGTCGCCCAGTTTGTAAAGGATCATCAGGTTTACCAGCCTGATGGTGCGGTAGAGCGGCAGGTAGTAGAAACTTTTGCCCCGGACAATGATCTGGCTGAGGAACTTGTGTGCCTCCTGGTACTTTCCGTTTCCGAAAAGCACCAGGGAAGTATACAAACAAAGTTCAGCCTGCCTGGAATGGCTCAGCAGATGAAATTTATCGTACAATGCTTCCCTGTAGTGTTCCATCAGGTGGTTACACCCGGCAAAATCGCCGCGGTCGAGGAATGGGAACAACTCATACAGAAATGCTACACAGGTCAGCAGCACCCTGAAATCGGCCGATTGGCTTTCAATTTTTCGAAGCTGGTCGGTAAAATAACGCATCCCTTCATAATTGTGAATACTCCGGAGGCTTTCAAGCACGCCTTCGAGGGTATAGAGGTAATACACCGGCGGCTTACTCCAGAGATGCTTATTGGCTTCGAAGAGGTTGTTCAGTTCGTAGTAAGACCGGAGGGCTGATTTGAAATCACCTACGCTGATCAGGTAGTTCGATTGAAACAGCTGATGCAGTTTACTGACTTCAAAGTTTTCGGGGGACAGGGATGCCACAAGGCTAAGCTCACTGTAAACCAAATCATTCAGTTGGTTTTTTTCTTTTTGTGACCGGGCATAACCCTTGTACACGACCCTGTGTTTCAAAATTTCGTAAAGCGAGCTCTGCTCGTTGATCTTCCTGATGTATTTCATCGATTCCGTTAGCCTGAATTGCTTTTTCAGCAGTTCCTGTTCTTTCAGATTAGGGAAGTTCAGCGCAAGCAGGTAATCGAGCTCCAGGCGGTTGGCCAGCAGCAGGGCATGGTAGTTTTCATAACGTTCGGCCTGGGCCATTACCTGATTGAGGGTGTCGAAGCACTCATCGAACAGCGATTTTTCAAAAAGTACGCGGGCTTTCAAAATTTTGTTGAAGAGAGAGAAAAAGCTGTCCTGATTTTTACGTAGTTCCAGCATGGTGTCAAGCAGGATTTCGAAAAGGTATTTTACCGTAGTGTCGAAAGCGGCTGACGGGCGCTTTGCGAGAAAAGTCTGACGAAGTACCGCCGGCGCATCCTCTGCACCCTTTTCGATAAGATCATATAATATAAGGTAGTCGGGCACGGCTTTTTTCCGTCCAACCATTTGTCTGAATGTTTTCTTTTCAGGCAGGCTCATGGAATGGATCATCTGCACAAGTGACTCAAAACGGGTCTTTTTCATAATCGGGGTCGAAGCTGTTTATGGATGGAGCGCTTTTGACTGCTTCATCCGGATCAGTTTAAATTTCATGATGGAATCCTTAGCCAAAATTAACATTTCTTTTATTGTAAAAGTATTCAAAATTATGGTTTCAGGTCAAAATATTTGTGATGAAAAAATTACTAATAAATTGATAATAAACATAATACAATTTTATCACTATATTATTCAAAGAATTATGAATTATAGTCTGAGATGATTTATTGATTTTTTTAGCAGGTTGTTATTTATAGATTTGCCTCTCAAACTAACGCAAATATATATATGCAACGCAAGAAATTAGTTGTGGTAGGTAGTTGTAATACCGATATGGTTATTAAAGCCGACCGTTTGCCTATTCCGGGTGAAACCGTGCTTGGCGGGACTTTTTTTATGAATCCCGGGGGTAAGGGGGCCAATCAGGCGGTTGCCGCTTCCCGTATGGGCGGTAATGTGACTTTTATCTCCAAAACCGGCAATGATGTTTTTGGAAAGCAATCGGTGGTATTGTATAATTCCGAGAACATCAATACCGACTACATCTTTTCTGATCCGAATAATCCTTCGGGGGTAGCCCTGATTACAGTGGATTCGCGTGGTGAAAACTGCATTGTGGTGGCTTCCGGTGCCAATGCATCGCTGTGTCCGGCCGATATTGAAAAGGCAGGCAGAGAAATCGAAAGCAGCGACCTGGTGCTGATGCAACTTGAAATTCCGCTGGATACCGTTGAATATGTGGCTGAACTGGCCAGCCGTAAAAATATAAAGGTCATTCTGAATCCTGCGCCGGCCCGGGCATTGTCGGACCAGTTGCTGAAGAACATCTACATCATCATCCCGAATAAGAGCGAGGCAGAGATCCTCTCGGGTATCAAGGTTTCCGATTACGATTCGGCCAGGCAGGCTGCCGACATCATCAGTGCCAAGGGCTGCGACATCGTGGTGATTACCCTTGGCAGTCAGGGAGCACTTATCAAAGATCACGATGAATACCATTTTGTGGACGCGGTTAAGGTAGATGCAGTGGATACCACCGCTGCCGGCGACGTATTCTGCGGAACCGTGTGCGTTGGGCTTTCCGAAGGCAGGACCATACTTGAATCGGTACAGCTGGCGGCCAGGGCTTCGGCCATCACGGTTACCCGTATGGGGGCCCAGTCGTCGATTCCTACCCGCGCAGAGTTGTTAACTTTTGATCAGAATCAATAAATTTCGCTTTATGAAAGCAGCCATATTCAGAAGAAAGATTGCAGGTGCAGGAACAGCCATGATGCTGCTCCTGTCGTTGCTCTTGTTGTCAGGTTCCGGTTATGCCCAGCAGGCCGATGTGCTGAGGGTCAAGGGAACGGTTACTGACCTGGGCACAGGAGAAACCCTCCCGGGGGTTAACATCTCTATAAAAGGTACCCAGACCGGAGCCGTTACGGATATCTACGGTAAATACAGCCTTGACGCGTTAAAGGGATCAGTGCTGGTCTTCAGCTTCGTAGGTTATGAAACCACTGAGGTTACCCTGGGTTCCCAGTCTACCCTTAATGTCAGGCTTAAACCTACCGTTGAATCCCTCGAAGAGGTGGTGGTAATCGGCTATGGCCTGACCACCCGTAAGGAGGTTACAGGTTCCATTGCCTCGGTGAAGGCGGATGACTTTAACCGCGGCGCCCACAGCAGCCCCATGGGATTGCTGCAGGGTAAGGTGGCGGGGCTTTCCATTACCCGACCCGATGGTGCCGATCCGCAGGCAGGATACCAGATTCTGCTGCGCGGAACCAATACGCTGACCTCCGGACAGGGACCACTGGTGATTGTTGATGGTGTGGCCGGGGTAGACCTGAAAAATGTGAGTTTTGAAGAAGTTGAATCCATTGATGTGCTGAAGGATGGTTCTGCGGCCGCCATATACGGTACCCGCGGCTCAAACGGGGTGATCATCATCACCACCAAAAGGGCAAAGACCGGACAGAGCAAGGTGGAGTACTCGGGATATCTTTCAGCTCAGGTAAATCCCCGCATGGTGGAAAACCTTACTGCCGCGCAGTTTAAAGAAGCCATTGAGCAATACGCTCCTGACAAGGTGGGCAGTTTGTACGGCGCCGAAACCGACTGGTTTAAGGAGATTACCCGTCCTATGCCGGTTAGCCACAAGCACAACCTGGCAATTTCCGGAGGAAACGAGAACTTCTCGCACCGCACGGTTTTCTTTGTGGACAAGGCAGAAGGCTTACTCAAAGACAATGAATCGAACCGTTACCTCCTGAAAACCAACATCAATCAGAAAGCGCTGGGCGATCTGCTTACCCTCGATTATAACCTGAGTTACGGTATGCGCAATTACAAGCCGGCCAACTATGACCTGTTCTACCAGGCCTTTATCCGCAACCCTACGTCCCCGGTTTATGATCCGGGCAATGAATATACCGGGGGTTACACCCTGATCTCGGGTATGGACTATTACAACCCGGTGGCCATGCTCAACGAGCGTATCCGCAATGGCAAAACCGATGATATGGGCGCCAATGTAAGGGCTACCCTGAAACTCAGTAATCATTTGAACTGGGTGAATCTGGTTTCCGTCGAAAAATCAGCATGGGAAGAGCTTTCCTATCGCACAAAGTATTATCCCAGCCGGCTGGGCCGGAACGGAGAGGCCGAAATCAGCAATGGCCGGAGCAGTGACCTGCAGTATGAAAGTACAGTGAATTTCACCGAATCTTTTGAGAAACACAATTTGCAGGCGCTGGCCGGATATTCGTTCGAGGAATTTGAATCGAACAATTCTTACATGATCAACTCGGGTTTTGATACCGATATTTACGGGCCTCATAACATCGGATCAGGCGTTGCGCTTTCCGAAGGTACCGCGTCTATGGGCTCCTATAAGGGCAAAAGCAGGCTGATTTCGTTTTTCGGCCGGGTAATGTATAATTTCGATGAAAAGTACCTGGCTTCCGCATCCCTGCGGAGAGAAGGTTCATCAAGGTTCGGTAAGAATCATAAATGGGGATGGTTCCCCTCGGTCAGTTTGGGATGGAGAATCAACAAAGAGGACTTTCTCAATGATGTTCAGTGGGTCAACGACCTGAAAATCAGGGTGGGATATGGCGTCACCGGGAATCAGGACATCGGCAATTACCGTTCGCTGTTGCTGATGGGGCGCGCCGGTAAGTTTTACTACAACGGGGAGTGGATCAACACCTATCAGCCGGTGACCAATCCCAATCCCGACCTGAAGTGGGAAAACAAATCGGAAATCAATGCCGGCGTCGATTTTGCAATGTTTGATAACCGGCTGAGCGGTACCCTTGATTATTATTACCGGAAAAGTACCGACCTTCTGTACACCTACAACGTATCCGTTCCACCCTATCTTTACAAGGAATTGTTTACCAATGTCGGGACCATCAGCAACCGGGGGATTGAGCTTACCCTGAAACATGTGTCAGTTAATAAAGGAAAGCTTAACTGGACCAATATGCTCACCTTCAGCCGGAACAAGAATATCCTGGAAAAATTCTCGAATGAAGAGTTTACCGACACATCTTATGATCTTGGCTGGATTGGCGGTGCCATTGGTGTGAATGCCCAGAAGATCCGTGAAGGTGAAGCGCTGGGAACTTTTTACGGACCCGTGTGGATTGGGCTGGATGAGCTAGGCAACGACCTGTTTAAAAATGCCAATCCTGTCGGGCTGGTGAACCCTGAAGACTGGGAGGTTATCGGGAATGCATTTCCTGACTTTACCCTGGGGTGGGGAAGCTTTTTAACATACGGAAACTGGGACATCAGTTTTGCCCTGCGTGCCAGTATCGGCGGGGAAGTATTGAATACTTACCGACTTTATTACGAGAACTGGGGAACCTTCGGTTTGAACAATGTTACCCTGACCCAGTTCGAAAATCCTGAATTCAGGGGCAACGCCCGTTACTCTTCCAAATACGTGGAAGATGCCACTTATGTGAAGCTGGATAATATCTCGGTGGGTTATAACATGCCGGTCAGCCTGAAATACATCACCCGCCTGAGGGTATACGCGACGGCACAGGATGTATTCTGTCTTACCGGATATAAGGGCCTGGACCCGGAGGTGAACCTCGGCGGCCTGACCCCCGGCATTGAATACCTCTCTTATTATCCACGAACCACCCTGTTGACACTGGGCGTTAATGTTACATTCTAAGACGACGACAGCCATGAAAAAAATGAAATATATCGTTCTGTCCCTGGTTGGAGCCTTTGCGCTCACCATGGTATCGTGCACCGATCTGGAGGAGGAAGTTTATTCAGACATTCCGCTTGATAAATTCTTCCAGACCGAACGGGACGTACTGATGAATGCCGGAAGGGCATATACCAAGCTGCAGCGGTTTCCTGAAGAACAGCGGTTGTGGTCGCTGATTGAGAATTCGTCGGACGAGATGGTGATTCCCGGCCGCGACGATGGTTTGTGGTGGGAGCAGGGCCGCTGGGATGAACTCCACACCCACCGCTTCAACTCAAGTAATAAAATCCTGAGGCAGTCCTATGAGTATGTGTTTGAAGGGATCAGCGCCTGCAACGAAGTGATCTACGAAACCGAAGAATCTGAAATAACATTCGAGGGTAAGGACCGCATCGTTTCGGAAATCAAGATCCTGAGGGCGCTGTTTTACTACTGGGCCATCGACAACTGGGGCAACGTACCTTTTACGATCGACTTCACCGATAAGGAACTGCCCGAACAGAAAGACCGGAAGTTTATCTTCAGTTTTATAGAGCAGGAAATCCTGGATCATGTGGATAACCTGCAGGATCAGCCTACTGCCGCACATTACGGAAGGGTTACCCAGGGGATGGCCTGGACATTGCTGGCAAAACTTTACCTGAATGCCGAAGAGTGGATCGGGGAAAGCAAATACGAACAGGCCGTGGATGCCTGTAACAAAGTGATTGCGCTCAATGCATACTCAATTGAAGATGATTATTTCACAAACTTTAAGGTGAAGAATGAAAACAGCCGCGAGAACATTTTCGTGATTGTAAACCACTCTGTCTATACCAAGGACCGGCTATACTGGTATACCCTTACCCTGAACGATGCCAGCAGGGCTACTTTCGGGTTCAAGGGAGAGATGTGGGACGGCTTTGTACTGGAACCCGAGTTTTTCAATAAGTATGCTGAAAACGACCTGAGGCGGAATTCCTTCCTCTTCGGGCAACAGTATGATATGAACGGTAATCCGATCTATTTTATTGAGGAAAACGATACCGTCTGGTTTGAGTACACCCCCACCATTGGTAATTACCGTGCACGAAAAAAATGGGAAGGCGCCCGCTGCTGCAAGTATGAGTACCAGAAAGACCTGGAGTATTATGTAACCGATATGGAAAATGATTTTGTGCTTTTCCGTTATGCCGATGTGCTTTATACCAAACTTGAGGCGCTCTGGCGTCTGGGCAGGGCCGGCGAAATGCTGAACGATCCGGAGTTGCAGAAAATCAGGACGCGGGCGGGCATGCCTCCTTATCAGGCTTCCGATATTACGGCGGAAGAGCTGCTGGATGAGTTTGGCCGTGAGTTTGCCTGGGAAGCCCGGCGCCGGCAGGATCAGATCCGGTTCGGCGTTTGGGGGAATACCTGGTGGAACAAACCGGCATCCGGCCCCACTGCCAAACTCTTTCCGCTACCGCAGACCGCACTCAGCGCCAATTCAAAACTTCGCCAGAATCCTGGCTACTAAATAACGCATTTATGAAAAGAAAAAACCTTCATTTCCGGGTTCAGGCAACACTGTTGTTGATGCTGCTTCCCTTTTTCCTGTCGGCAGGCAAGCCCCTGCGCATCAAAAAGAGCGATTTGCGCGACAAAATTGAGGCTGCATGGGTCGGGCAGATGATAGGAAATATTTACGGACTTCCGCATGAAAACAAGTATGTAAATGCCCCCGGCCCGGAGAACTGGCCATACGGCTACACGAAAAATCTGGACAAGCTGCAGAAATACGACGGGGCATTTTCCGACGATGATACCGATCTGGAGTATATGTACCTGCTGCAGATGATGAAGCATGGTCCCGAACCCACCTATGCACAGCTGCGCGATGCCTGGATGTATCATATCCGCGACCGGGTGTGGCTGGCCAACCGGGGCGCCCTCGGGTTGATGCATTACGGATATACGCCGCCGTTTACCGGCAGCAAAGAACTGAATCCGCACTGGTATCAGATTGATCCTCAACTGATCAATGAAATATGGGCGTTCACCGCTCCGGGAATGATAAAATATGCCGCTGACAAGTCGGAATGGGCCGCCCGCATCACCAGCGATGACTGGGGCGTGGAGCCCACCATCCATTACGGTGCGATGTATGCCGCCGCCTTCTTCGAGAAAGATATCCGTAAACTGATTGATATCGGACTGAAATCGCTGCCTGCTGACGGAAGGTATGCTGCCACCGTAAAGGATATGATCAGCTTGCATGCAAAGTACCCTAAGGACTGGAAAGCTGCCTGGCAGGAAATGGCGCAGAAGTATTACATTCATGAGCACGACATGACCAAAACCATCTGGAATGCCAACCTCAACGGAGCCTGTGCCATACTGGCCATGCTCTACGGCGAAGGTGACTTTCAGCGTACGCTCGATCTTTCATGTGCCATGGGATTTGACGCCGACAACCAGGCCGCCACGGTGGCCGGGCTGATGGGGGTGATGTACGGCATGAAAGGCCTGCCCGAAAATCTTTATCTTCCCGTAAAGGGCTGGACGAAACCCTTTAACGACAAGTACATCAATATTACCCGTTACGACCTGCCCGACACGCAGATCTCGGTAATCATTGACAATACCCTTCAGCAAACGATAGATCTGATTGTAAGCAAGGGCGGGAAAGTAACGGGAAAACCCGGCAGTGAAGTGATAGTAATCAATCCGGATGCTGACTTCCGCGCGCCCATGGAATTTTACTATGGTCCTGATCCGGTACTCGTGGCCGGCAAAGCCGTTGATTTCAGCTTTTATACTCCGGCCAACAAAATTTACAACTGGTCCTTGATTTCAGGTACACTGCCCGCCGGTCTTACCTTTACAAACGGCCGGCTGACCGGAACTCCGGTAAAGTCTGGAGATTACAGCATAGTGTTGCAGATCAGCGACGGCAAAGAAAAACAAACCCGTGAATTCAGCCTGCTGGTGCGTGGGCGCAACCTGGCCCCCCTGGCCGATACGATCTACTCGAACGTCAGGAAACTGAATGAAAAAGTGCTGGATTCATGCTGGTACACTTTTGGCAAATCGTTGTATGCCAAAGAGATATCAGTGATCAATGATGGAAAAACTTCCGGCCCGGGCTCGGTATTCTACAGCCTGGCTGCCAAGGCAAATATACCCAAAGTGGATTACTACGGATACGGTTGGAATGAACCTCAGGAGGTTGGAATGATTGTATTTAATACTGGTGGAATGGAGGAGTTCGGTGGTTGGTTTACTTCTCTGAATGTGCAATATCTGAATGAAGCAGGCAGATGGGTGCCGGTTGAAAAATCCATTGTCAATCCCCCGCTGCCTGCTTCGGATATTGTGTTTATCCAGCCCCATTACGCAGAGTATGTGCTCCGTTTCGATCCGGTTAAAACCAAAGGTATCCGGATAATCGGAGATGCCATGGTGCAAAGCCACTGGAACAAATACACTAAAAATGTTTCAGCCTTCACTTCCATTACCGAGCTAAGTGTTTACCCGTAAAAAACTGAAAAGATGAAGCATACTATCAGAAATTTTTTTGTAATGCCCTTGCTCGCCCTGTTGCTGGCGGGTATCATGACTTCCTGCGATAAGCCAGGCAGCAGTGGCCCTGTTGCCGGAACTTCTGTGAAGCTGTCGCACGAACAACTGAAAGACAAAATTAAGGGCGGATGGGCCGGACAAACCATAGGCGTGGTCTATGGCGCACCGGTTGAATTCAAATACCAGGGCTCCACCATTGATGAATACCAGCTGATCCCCTGGCATGAACATTACGTTAAGTATTGGTGGGAGAAGAAACCCGGGCTGTTCGATGATATTTACACAGACCTTAACTTTGTAAATGTATTTGAGAAATACGGTCTTGAAGTCAGCACCGATACCATTGCCGCATACTGGGCCAACACGGCCTATCACCTGGCGCATGCCAATCAGGCTTCGCGTTACAATATCCTCAGGGGGTTGAAACCACCCCAGACGGGCCACTGGCTGAACAATCCCCATGCCGATGATCTTGATTTTCAGATAGAAGCTGATTTCATCGGGCTTATGGCTCCCGGTATGGTGAACCATGCAACTGAAATTGCCGACAGGGTCGGGCATATCATGAACAGCGGCGACGGATGGTACGGCGGGGTGTTTGTTTCGGCGCTCTACTCCCTGGCATTTGTTTCCGATGATGTTGAATTTATTGTGGGGGAAGCCGTAAAGACCATCCCCGAAGGCACGAAATTTCACGATTGCGTCGCCGATGTGATTAAATGGCACAAGCAGTATCCCGACGACTGGAAAGCCACCTGGTTTGAACTTCAGAAGAAATGGAACAAAGATGTGGGCTGTCCCAAAGGGGTTTACCTTTCATTCAACATCGATGCCAAGATCAATTCCGCTTACGTGGCCATCGGGTTGCTTTATGGTAAGGGCGATTTCTCCCGTTCAGTCGACATCGCCACGCGCTGCGGGCAGGATGCCGATTGCAATGCAGCCACTGCGGGCGGCGTGCTGGGCGTAATGCTGGGCTATGATGCCATCCCTGAATTCTGGCTGAACCCGCTGAAAGAGGTTGAAACGTTGAACTTCGAAAGCACCGAGATGTCGCTTAGCAAAGCTTATGAAATGAGTTACCGCCATGCCCTGGGTATCGTTCAGCTTGCCGGCGGGAAGACCGAAGGTGAAACTGTAGAAATTCCTTATGAAAATCCGGTTGCGGTCGCGTTTGAGCAGAACTTTGTGAATTGCCACCCCATTGCCCGTGAGAAAATTGACCGCTCGTTTATGGATGAGATTACCTTTAATTTTACCGGAAACGGCTATATTCTGTATGGAAATATGGTAAAAAGGGCCAAGGTGGATCCCGACTACATCGACCGGATTTCCAAAAGGCTGGGTTCTGAAGTATTTGGTCTTGCAGAACTGGAAGACCCTTATGTAGCTGAGGTTGAAGTATACATTGACGGAGAACTGGATGAAACGGTTTACCTGCCTATGAAGAATACCTCACGCCGGCTGGAACCGGCCTGGAAATACCAGCTCCCCGAAGGCAAGCATGAGGTTCGCCTGAAATGGGTCAACAATACCCCGGATTATGAAATCCGGATCAACGACCTGATCGTTTATTCCGAAAATCCTCCCATTAGTCCTTTACCCGTTAACTGATGACCATGATAAAAAAACTGATCTTTCTTCCGCTTATCCTGTTGCTGGTGGTATCATGCCAGCCAGAGATGAAAAAGCAGACTGAGCTCCCCGAATCGGTCACCCTTTCGAAAGAAGCGCTGTCTGATAAAATCAGGGGCGGCTGGGCCGGTCAAACCATCGGCTGCACCTACGGAGGGCCAACCGAGTTCAAGTTTAAAGGCACCATGATACAGGATTATCAGGAAATGGTGTGGTACGACGACTATATCGGAGAAATTTATAAACTCGATCCGGGTTTGTACGACGATGTTTACCTTGATTTCACATTTGTTCAGGTGATCGAGCGCCTTGGCGTCAATGCGCCTGCCGACTCCTTTGCCGTTGCCTTTGCCCGCGAAGATTACAAACTCTGGCATGCCAACCAGGCGGCGCGCTACAATATCCTGAATGGCATCATGCCCCCCGAATCGGGGCACTGGATGAATAATCCCCATGCCGATGACATTGATTTTCAGATAGAAGCCGACTTCGCCGGTCTCATGTTTCCCGGAATGATCAACAGTGCGGCTGAACTCTGCGACCGCACCGGACACATTATGAATTACGGCGATGGATGGTATGGTGGCGTTTTTGTGGCCGGAATGTATGCCACGGCATTTATTTCTGACGATATCGCTTTTGTGATTGAGCAGGGACTGAAACCCATTCCTCCGCAAAGCAAGTTTCACCAGGTAATCAGCGATGTGATTGCCTGGCACCAACAGTATCCTGATGACTGGAAAAAATGCTGGTTTGAAGTTGAGAAAAAGCACACTTCCGAAAAAGGCTGCCCCGAAGGGGTTTTCAATGCGTTTAACATCGATGCATCGGTGAATGCCGCCTATGTGGTAATCGGACTGCTCTACGGGGAAAAGGATTTTTACAAAACCATGGACATTGCTACCCGCTGCGGACAGGACTCTGACTGCAATCCTGCCACAGCAGCCGGAATTCTGGGCGTAATGCTGGGCTACAGCAGGATTCCTGCATTCTGGAAGCCCGCCATCGAAAAAGTGGAGGATGTGATGTTCCCTTACTCCGATCTTACGTTGAATCAGGTTTATGATCTCAGCTACAAGCATGCTCTTGAGCAGGTGGAAGCCAACGGCGGTGCCGTGGGCAGCAACGACCTGACCATAAAAGTTCAGACCCCGGAACAACTCAGGTTCGAGGAGTCTTTCCCGGGAATGTTTCCCGTTAAGGAATTGCTCGTGCGTACCGACCACCTGGAGGAAAGTATAAAAATAGACTTCAGCGGTACAGGCATTGTGGTGCTGGGCAATGTAAAAAGCCGGTGTATTGATGAATCCCGCGATTTTGTTGCCCTGCTGGATGTATACATCGATGGTGAAGTGGCAGAACAGGTAAAAATGCCCTTTGATTACATCGCCCGCAAGTATGATATTTTTCACAGGTATATGCTCCCCTCAGGTGAGCACAAGCTTGAAATCAAATGGGTAAACCAGCATCCTGATTTCAGGATTTATTTCAAATCATACGTGGTATATGATGACAAACCCCTTGAACCCCTGAGTAAAAAAGCAAACCTCTGATGCAACGAAACGGCAGATTCTTCCTTAAATTAATTCTGTTGCCGGTATTTCTGGTGCTTGCAGCCCTTGCCGGCTGCAAAAAGGAGAAGCCTGACAACGGGACTACGCTGCCTTTTGAGCGTTTGCGCAAGGATTTGTCGGTACAGAGCAGTCTGCTGAACAGGGCCATTAACTATGCCGTGCTGTTGCCACCGGAATACGAACATGGCCAGGATACCTACCCGGTAGTCTATCTGCTCCATGGCTTTGGTGACAATGAAAAAGCCTGGTACCAGGGGGGCAATGTCCGCTATTATGCCGATCAGTATGCCGGCGAAACGGGTCCGGTGATCTATGTGATGCCTCAGGGTTTCAACACCTACTGGGTTAATAAATATAGCGGGACTTATCCCTACATGGATATGCTGATCAACGAACTGATGCCAGCCGTTGAATCGGAATTCCGCGTCAGTAAGGAAGCTTCGCAGCGTGCCGTGATGGGCTATTCCATGGGCGGATACGGTGCATTGATTCTGGCGGCCAAAAATCCGGAAGTTTTCGGAACGGCCGTTGTGCTCAGCATGTCGTTCCGCACGGATGCGCAATACCTCAATGAGCCACAGGGGGTTTTCGACAGTCAATGGGGGACGGTCTTCGGCGGGATGGGTAAATCGGGCAACGATCGCCTTACTCCTTACTTCCTCGAACACAGCCCGTTTCATTTTTTTACGGAAGCAGGCGATCCTTCACGCGGTGGACAGCGTTACTTTATCGACTGCGGCGACGATGAGGAAAGCTTGTCGGAAACCAACGATGCGATGCACCTGTTGATGCGAGATCAGGGCATCTATCATGAGTACCGGGTGCGCAACGGGGCCCATTCGTGGGATTACTGGCACAAATCCCTGCCGGAGGCATTCAGGTATATCGGCCATGCATTCCGAAATCTTCCATATTCCGATCAGGGTGACGATACTTTTACTGACAACCCTGTTCAATCCGCCAGGATTCATACTCATTTTACTGAAGCAACCCAGCAGCCTTTCTATGTAGTGGTGCCGGAGGGCTATGCTACCGAAAGCAATGCCTATCCGGCGATTTATATTTTACATGACCGTTCTGCCGGGATGGAACAGGAGGAATCGGCGGATCTGCTGGCCAGGATGGATGCCAATATTTCCGGACTGCGGCTGCCAAAATCGTTGATTGTGGAGATCCCGACTGTGAATGAAATACTTTCCCTGGAAACATTAAGCGGGATCAAAGAAATGGTAAACCTGGAATACCGGGTAAAAACTGAAGGAAAATTTGCTGTAATTGCTGGTAATGGAGGCGCCGGAGCAACTCTGTATACTATGCTGCCCGAACTCGGGAGTCTCTTTAATGCATGTTTGTTTTTTGATGCTGAACTGCCCTCCGGCGCCTCCATGACCGGAATTCCCCTGGCTTGTTATCTCGATATTACAGATGTGGGAAATTCCTATCAGCCTTATCACTCGTTTTATATGAGCCTGAGACAGCAGCAGATTCCCCATGAATACAGGGTAAGACAGGGGTTGCCTTCACATGGCAGTTTCCTTGCAGGATTGAGTGAAGCTTCGGTTTTTATCAAAGATAATCTGAAAAAGTAGAACATGAAACGGATAAGTTGTCTGTTGATAAGTTGCCTGCTGCTCCTGACTGGTTTTAATGCCAGCGCAGGTGACAAGCTGGTGATGGAGAGCATGACCATGCACAGCAGGATACTTGGTCAGGAGGTCCGTTTTTCGGTGATTCTGCCGGAGGGTTATTATGCTGAAAATCGTCGCTATTCTGTGGTTTACCTGCTTCACGGGCTGGGCGACGATGAGACCTCATGGCTGGAATACGGGCGCATCGGGCAATACAGCCGCAAAGCCATGGCATCCGGTGATATCGCCCCGGTGATATTCGTGATGCCCCAGGCTTTCAGGACTTATTATGTGAACGACTATGCCGGAGAATTTCCTTATCAGGACATGCTTGTGCGGGAATTTGTCCCTCACATCGACAGCCTTTTCAGAACGATTCCCGATGCCGGCAACCGCGCGGTGATGGGTTACTCCATGGGCGGTTTCGGGGCGATGGTGCTCCACCTGGCCCATCCCGGAGTGTTTGGTGTTTCCGTCCCCCTGAGTATGTCGGTAAGAACCGACGAACAGTATATGACCGAAGACGCCTCAGGCTGGGATGAGCAATGGGGCCGGCTTTTCGGCGCTCCCGGGCTGACCGGAGCCGACCGCATCACCGGTTACTACAAGTTGCACAGCCCGTTTCATACCTTGCCCGGGCTTGGTGAAGCGCAGAAAAAGAACCTGAAAATTTACATGGTAAACGGCGATGAAGAGCAGACCCTTTGCCGCAGCAATGAAATGCTGCATATCCTGATGCACCGTTTTGACGTTCCGCATCATTACAGGGTTATTGATGGCGGTCACAGCTTCAGGGTGTGGCAGGCCGCGTTGCCCGGCGCACTGCGCTATATCAGCGATGCCTTCGAAGGTAAACCATACCGGGGTGATCTTATGGATTCTCCTGCAGCAGGGCTGCTTCCTCATGAGCAGATGATGTTGGTGAATACCGGCGGTGAGCGGGTATTTGCTTATGTGCCGGATGATTACCAGGTATCCGACAGAAAGTATCCCGTTGTTTATTTTACCGGAATCACTGGGCAGGAACAGATGGTTTCGATCAGCTCTCTGGTCGACCGCGGGATCCACGCGGGCAAGACAACGCCCATGCTGATTGTGTTTCTTCCCGAGAAGGATGAGAACGGGCTAATAACCTTGATCGATCAGCTTGAAAAGCAGTTGCGCATTCGTTCCGGCTACCGGTTCAGGTCTGTTGCAGGATATGGTAAGAGCGCGGAAACCACGCTGCGGTTGCTTAACGGGGAGATGCGTTTCAGCAGTTGTCTGCTCACAGGCGCCGTTATGAGCAGTGCTGAAGCAGACGAAATCCTCTCATCCTTTGAAGTGGAAAAGCTGAAAAGAACCAGTCTGTTCATTGATGCGCCCGACAACGGCTGTTGTGCTGAGGGCAATGGCGAATTACATATGATGCTGCGCGATATGGAGGTAAACCATGAATACAGAGTGAGACAGGGTAACGGAGACGAAGGCTGGATCGAAAGGGGATTAGGAGAAGCGATTAACACCATTTCAGCCAGATTTCACAGATAACGGATTATTAACACACCAAAAACAAGCAGATATGTTTATCGTAAGTAGTTACTCGCTGGCAGTCGCCCTTTGCTTCATCACCATGTTGTGCTGGGGATCCTGGGGCAATACGCAGAAACTGGCCGCCAAAACCTGGCGCTATGAATTGTTTTACTGGGATTATGTAATCGGAGTGGTACTGCTCTCGCTGCTGATGGGTTTTACACTGGGAAGCACAGGGGAGCAGGGCCGCAGTTTCATTCCTGACCTGATGCAGGTAAGTGCGGCCAACTTCGGCAGCGCATTCCTGGGAGGTATTATTTTCAATGCATCCAACATCCTGCTGTCTGCTTCCATCTCTCTGGCCGGTATGGCGGTTGCTTTTCCGGTAGGCGTCGGACTGGCCCTGGTACTGGGGGTGTTTATCAACTATTTTGGTGCACCATACGGAGATGCCGTCCTGCTGTTCAGCGGGGTTGCCCTTATCGTTTTTGCACTGATCTTCAATGGCGTGGCTTACGGAAAGATTACGAAAAACAAGGATAAGAATGTGGCACGTAAAGGCCTCTATATCGCCATTGCTGCCGGTATCCTGATGTCGTTCTTCTACCGTTTTGTGGCTGCCGCAATGGACCTCAACAACTTTGAATCGCCCACGCCAGGAATGGTTACGCCATACACCGCGGTATTTATTCTTGCGCTGGGGATGCTGTTCAGCAACTTCTTCTTCAATACCTACCTGATGAAGAAGCCTTTCGTAGGGGAACCGGTAACCTACAAAGCTTATTTCAGCGGAGGATTTTCCACGCACATGGTGGGTGTACTCGGTGGTCTGATCTGGGGTATTGGTACTTCTCTGAGCTATATTGCCACCGGGGAAGCCGGAGCAGCCATTTCTTATGCACTCGGACAGGGCGCAACCATGGTCGCCGCCTTCTGGGGCGTATTTATCTGGAAAGAATTCAGGGGATCTACCAAAACCATTAACCTCCTGCTTTTCCTGATGTTTTTGCTTTTCACCTCCGGCCTCGCGCTGATCATTGTGGCCGGTAATCAGTAGAATTTTAATTCCAATCACACAATAACTCTCATTCATTAACCAAAAACCAAAAAAACAATGAAAAAGTTTTTTTCAATCATGGTGCTGGCAGCCATTACTGCCATGAGTTTCACAGCATGCGACAACAAGGACGACGACGGAGATGATCCCATTGTTGTACCTCCCGCAAAAATCAAAACCATCAGCGTGAATTACGGAGACGGCGTTGAAGGCTATGAGTTTATTTACGACGCCAACGACAAGGTTTCAAAAATCTACAATTCATGGGAAGGCGCTGTTGTTGATACCATCAAATATGATTACTCGGTAGCCGGCAAACTGACCATCACCAAGGAAGACTGGCCCACCACCTACGAACTCAATGCAGAGGGTCTGGTCGTGAAAGAAATCTGGGATGAAACCAGTTATGCTTCCTATGAGTATGACGCCAATGGTTACCTGACCGGAATCAATGAATTCTGGGATGGCGCCAACCACAAGAAATATGAGGTTGAAGTGACCAATGGCAATGTTACCAAACATACCAGGTACAATGACGAAGGTGTTGTTAACCGTTACAAAACCTTTACTTACACCGCCGGCGAAAACACTGCCAAGATCCAGCAGGCCAATGCCGTGGATTCAAACTGGAAAACGGTGGGCGGAATCTTTGGCAAGCCCAGCAATAAACTGGTTGACTATCTTGAATACTGGGATCCGGGCGACGAAGCCAACAAGAAAACCACAACCATTACCTACACTTTTGATGCTGAGAACAGGATTGCAACCATGACCCGCTCAGGTGACGGATGGCAGGAACTTTACGCCTTTTCTTATTACGAAGACTAAAAAGAAAATGAGCCGGCCAATGATTAAAGAGATATTTACTCTTCCTGATAATGATTGGTTGGTGTGTTTTTGAGGAGGGAAAAGAGGTGCTTTGCAGGCTATCTGCTGGCACCTCTTCCTTTTTTCCTGTGAGGGTGAAAATCGGACAGATCCTGTTCATCAGGGCAGGGGTAAGTAAGTGTGAAGAAATTACTTATTGCTCATAAGGTTCAGGTAATACAATAATAATCTGCTTTATATGCGAAACATCAGGTACAAAGGAATGCTTGCCGGGCTGCTGATCCTTTTTACAGGTCTGCTGTTGCCGGTTCCGCCGGGAATGTCGGAAAGCGCGCGCAATGCCGGGCTGGTAACCATACTTATGGCTGTCTGGTGGATTACGGAAGCCATTCCGATCTATGCCACTGCTTTCCTGCCCATGGTTTTGTTTCCGTTGCTTGGCGTTTTACCGGCCGGAGATACTGCCATTAATTATGGCCATGACTTTGTATTGATGATGATTTCCGGCTTTTTCCTTGCCAAAGGCATAGAGGCGCAGAACCTGCATAAACGGATCGCTTTGGTGCTGATCCGCGCCCTGGGGACCAGCCGCCCGGTGATTCTGATGAGCATCATGCTGGTGACCGCTTTCCTTTCGATGTGGATTGCCAATGTAACGGCTGCCCTGCTGATGCTGCCGATCGGCATGGCGCTGATTACCAAAGAGGAATCTTCGGGGTTGACCAGCCATTTCGGAACTGCCCTGATGCTGGGGATTGCCTATTCTGCCAGCATCGGCGGAACAGCCACGCTGATCGGTTCCCCCACCAATATGATTTTTTCAGGAGTCCTCGCCAAGATGTTTCCCGAAGCGCCTTCCATCAGTTTTCTTACCTGGTTGAAAATCGGTTTTCCCCTGGTGGTGGTGTTTCTTCCGATTGTCTGGATTTACCTGGTGAAGCTTTTCAGGGTGCGTGAAAGCATTCCGGGAAGCCGGGAGCTGATCGGCGATGAACTGAAATCCATGGGGCCTATGAGTCAGGGCGAAAAGCGGGTGATGTGGATATTTATACTTACTTCGCTGGGCTGGATTTTCCGCGAAAACCTCGTGATTGATAACTTTGTGTTACCAGGCTGGAGCAACCTGCTGGGAATGGAACATTATGTCCATGACAGCACGGTGGGAATGTTTTCGGTAATGCTGCTCTTTATGATCCCTGACGGAGCCGGGAAACGCCTGCTCGAGTGGAAAACGGCCGTGCAGATTCCCTGGGGCGTCGGGGTGATTGTCGGCGGAGGTTACGCCATGGCATCCGGATTTAAGGCAACCGGGCTTGCCGGATGGCTGGGCCTGCAACTGGCCTTTGTCAGTGATTATCCTATGTTTGTTGTGTTGCTGATTGTGGTGGGATTTATTCTCTTTTTTACAGAAGTAAACTCAAATACAGCCACCGCCAATATATTTTTACCGGTGCTGGCCAGCATGGCAGTCGCGGGGAACATCAACCCGCTTTTGCTGATGATTCCGGCAACTTTCGCCTGTTCTTTCGTGTTTATTATGCCTGCCGGAACAGGTCCGAATACGGTAATTTTCGGCAGTAACCGGGTCACCGTTCCTGAGATGGCCAGGGCCGGTTTGGGCCTGAAAATCATCAGCATGGTGCTGCTGCCCGTACTGCTTTATTTTCTGATTGAGCTTTTTATGGGTATGGATAAAACTTTACCGGCCTGGGCAGGTTGAGCAATTCACACCGTTGAGGGATAACCGGCTTATTCAGCCAGCAGATTATAGCCCCCCTTGATCAACACATTTTCAAGGCCTTCCGGACTAAGAATTTCGGTATGACCATACATACTTTCCCCGGTTTTAACAATTTTCTTCATGAATACCTTTGCCTGTGCATTTACTGAAGTCTGAACAAGGACTACTGTGCTGCCGTCCCCGGTAAATAGGGCTTCATCCGGAAGCGCTGTTACCGGTCTTGATCCGGTAATGATTTCTGCCTCAACAAACAGCCCGTGTATGAGGCTGGGTTGGTGCTCAGGCAGAATATTGCCAATCACAGTAATGGTTCTCGATTCAGGGTCAATAGCCCTGCTGTAAGAACTTACCTTCCCCTTGTACTTTTGGTGGGTTTGGTTGGGGCTGTAAAAGATGATATCCTGATCTGTTTTCAGTGATATAAGGTCTTTTTCATATAGAGAAATCTTAAGCTGAAGAGAATTCAGGTCAACCAGTTCCATCAGCATCTGATCACTCCGGGTGAACAGGCCGGTTACCGCCGCCACTCCGGTAATGTATCCGTTAATCGGCGCGTAAATGCCAAATTCCTGCACAATTTGTCCTTCGGCAGTATTCATGGTGTTCAATCCGGCCATGCTCAGCAAAGATTGAAGACTTTTGCTCCGGGCAAGCAGCGTTTTATAATCTGCTTCTGCCTGCAAGTAGGTCTTCATTGAAGCAACATTATCGCCAAGCAGGGTCTTCTGCCGTTCGTATTCTGCTTTTGCCGGCTCCAGGGCTGAACGGGTCTCGGCATATTCCTGCTGCAAGCGGATAAATTCACCACTTTCTATGGTGCAAAGCAGCTGTCCTTTTTTTACCTGATCGCCGGTTTTGACCTTTATTTGCTTCACTTTCCCCTCAAAAAGGCTGCTTATTTTTGCCTGACCGGCAGGGGAGGCGATTACTTCTCCCCTTGCCTTTATGGATCGCGTAAATGTAAGTTTTTCAGGGTTTCCTATTTGCATTCCTGCAACTTCAAATTGCGCCGGTGTTAATGAAATCATCTCTGAAACTGATTCATTATCTTCTGCCGGCGGCTGATCGCCAGAACTGCATGCGAACAATAAACTCAGTGCGGTTATCAGCAATGGAATTTTATGTGTTGTTTTCATAATTCATCAGTCAAGGGTTAAATAATTAAGATCCAGAACTATCTGATTATAGGCAGCTACATTATCGAGGTGATCAAGCTGGATTTCTATGGCATTTTCCAGACTCTGAATTAATCTGAAGAAGTCTGTTTCGCCATTTTTAAAACTCAGATTTGCCGCCCTGATGATTTCTTCTGAAAGCAGCCTGCCGTGGTTTTCGTAATAACCGATGGCTTCGCTGTATGCATTCAGTTCATTTTTGAGCGAATTTTTTGCAGCTTCCACCCTGATGTGGTAATCTCCGAGCCTTGCCAGGGCAATTTCATATTCAAGTTTTGCCGAATTAATTTTGGCGCGCTGACCTCCCCGGATCAGGGGCATGGCCAGGCCGGCCTGGTATCCAAAGTAATTCTGTGCACCGGCATAAGAATTGGTGCCATTGAACCATGTGAAGCTGATTTCGGGCAGGCGTGCATTTTTTTCCTCTGCAATCCTGCTTCTTGTTATTTCGGCTTCTGCCTGTACAAGTTCAGCCTGAGGATTTACCATGCCTGCGTGTTCATTCAGGCTTAGTGGTTCCAGCATTTTATAAGTGATGTCGTAAGCAGTATCAGCCTGCAGCAGGCTTTGAAATGCAATTGCGGCCTTGTTCAACTGCGCAGTTATTTGCTTTAGCTGCAGCACAATCTGTTGTTGTCTGGCCTTTGTATTCAGCATTTCGAGGTATGTATGCCCCCCATGCTCATAGCTCAGGGCTGCAGCAGCGGATAAATTGCTGTAGAGGCTGTCGAGGAATTGAAACCGCATTTGTTTATTCCTGAGATACAGCAGCTGATTTGCAGCTTTGTGTACTTCCCTGGTTAGTTGATATTTGCTCATTTCCAGGTTTTTGACAGCTGCTTTTGTTTCTGCGAGTCCGGTTTTTCGCTGTGCCATTAACAGGGTAGGGAAGCTGAAGGATTGTTCAGCGCCGATAATATACAGGGGTTTACCGTTTTCGGCAACATTGTTCTGATCAAAGCCATAATATATTCCTGTTTTGCCAAGGGAAGATCTGGCGGGCATCAGTGCTTTACTTTGTTCCGCCTGCAGTTCTCCGATTTTTATGGAATGATTGTTAGCTAGGGCTATGGATACTGCCTTTTCGGGAGAAATTTCAACAGGCTGGCTTACTGCAACGCCAGCCGGGAGCAGCAGCAATAAAAGCAGGGGCAGGTTTTTCCGGGTACGGAAAGGCCATAACCTGATGCTGTTCCGGTTTTCGAAAATTGCATAAAGCAGCGGGAGTGCGATCATGGTCAGCATGGTTGAGGTTATCAGTCCGCCAATCACTACGGTAGCGAGCGGGCGTTGCACTTCAGCTCCCGAATTTGTGGAAACAGCCATCGGAAGAAAACCCAGGGCAGCAGCAGCAGCGGTAAGAATCACCGGCCTGAGCCGCTGTCGTGTCCCGGTCATGATGCGTTCGCGCATATTTGAGATTCCCTGTTCTTTCAATTCTTTCAGATGTTCAATCAGTACAATCCCATTCAGCACGGCTATTCCGAAAAGGGCGATAAACCCGACGCCTGCTGAAATGCTGAATGGCATGCCCCTGATCCAGAGCAGGAGCACACCTCCGACAGTTGCCAGGGGAATCGCCGAGAATACCATGGCAGCCTCTTTAAAAGACCCGAATGCAAAGTGCAATAAAATGAAAATTAACAGCATTGCTATGGGAACAGCCAGTTGTAACCGCTTTGATGCGTTGCGAAGGTTTTCAAACTGTCCACCGTAGGATACCGAGTATCCGGGGGGAAGATTCAGCCGGGCATCCAGTATATCTTTCACATCTTTTACTACGGATTCCATATCCCGGTTGCGCACATTGATACTTACCACCACCCGGCGCTGCGTATTGTCGCGCGAAATTTTGGCGGGGCCGGTGGTATAGGTGATGTCGGCCAGTTCACTCAGGGGGACCAGGGCACCGCCCGGCAGGGGAACCCTCAGGTTCCGGAGGTCTTCAATGTCTTTTCGTGATGCCTTGTCCAGCCTGATAACCAGGTCGAAACGTTTTTCTCCTTCGAAAATACTTCCGGCTTCGGCACCGCCAAATCCGGCTGCAATATAATGATTCAACTCCCGGGTGTTGGTGCCGTACCGGGCAATCATATCGCGCCTGTATTTCACGCTCATCTGGGGTAGTCCGGCCGTTTTTTCAACAATAACATCAGCGGCACCCTCCACCCCGTCAATAAGCCGTTTAACCTCAAAGGCTTTCTGATTGAGCAACTCCAGGTCTTCACCAAAAAGTTTAATGGCCACATCAGCCCTGACTCCTGTGATTAATTCGTTAAAACGCATTTCGATGGGTTGGGTGAATTCATATTCAATCCCGGGAATTACCGAAAGCGCTTCCTTAAACTTGTCGGCCAGTTCATCTTTACTTTCAGCCGATACCCATTCCTTTTTTGGTTTAAGTTTGATGATGATATCACTTTCTTCCATCGACATGGGATCCGTGGGAACTTCTGCAGCCCCGATGCGGCTGACAATCTGATCAACCTCCGGGAAATTTTCGATCAGGATATTTTCCATTTGCGTTGTCAGTTTAATGGTTTCCGACAACGAGGTTCCTGTCTTAAGTACCGGTTGTATCACAAAATCGCCCTCATCAAGGGTGGGAACAAATTCGCCTCCCATTCTGGAGAAAAGGATGCCAACCATAATCAGCGAAAGGGCAGCCATCCCAAAGACAGTTTTTTTGTGGTCATAAGCCCATTCAATCACTGGTTTGTAACTCCGGTAGGCGAAGTTCATGATCCATGCCGAGATGCTTTTCTTATTTTCTTTAACAGGTCTCAGGAAGATTGATGCTGCGACCGGCAGCCAGGTAAAACAAAAAATAATGGCTCCTATCAGCGCGAAACTGAAAGAAAGGGCCATGGGCCTGAACATTTTACCCTCAACCCCGCTGAGCGACAGAATGGGAATGAAAACGATAAGAATGATGAACTGCCCGAAGATGGCCGAATTCATCATTTTGGAGGCACCCGTAAAGGTAATACTGTCGACGAGTTTCTGGCGTTTATTTCCGGCAAGGCCATCCAGTTCAGTTTTTCGTGTATTCAGGCTTAGTGCAATAAACTCCACGATGATGACTGCTCCGTCGATGATAATTCCGAAGTCAATGGCTCCGAGGCTCATAAGGTTGGCATCCACCCCGAAAATGTACATCATTGCAATGGTGAACAACAGCGAAAGAGGAATCAGTGAGGCAATAACCATTCCCGATCTGAAATTGCCCAGCAACAGTACCACCACGAAGATCACAATCAGACAGCCCAGGAGCAGGTTTTCAGCAACTGTAAAGGTGGTTTTACTGATCAGCTCGCTGCGTTCAAGGATTGGGTTGATATAAACTCCTTCAGGCAGTGTTTTCTGGAGTTCAGCCACACGCTGTTTCACTTCCCTGATTACTTTGCTTGAGTTAGCGTCCTTCAGCATCATTATCTGACCAAGCACTTTTTCACCTTCGCCATTGCCGGTAATGGCTCCGAAGCGGTTGGCATAACCTTCATGAACTTTGGCAACGTCACCCACCAGCAGGGGAACGCCATTTACATTTCTGATGACAGTTTTATTGATGTCTTCAACGGATTTCATCAATCCTTCCCCGCGGATGAAATAGGTTTCATGTTGCTTTTCGATGTATGCGCCTCCGGCTACACTGTTGTTCTGTTCAAGCGCTTCCAGCACCTCTGCAATTGTAACATGCATGGCATTGAGTACCGAAGGGTTAACCGCCACTTCGTATTGTTTAAGAAACCCGCCCCAGGTGTTTATTTCAACAACACCCGGAATGCCCGATAACTGACGCTTTACAATCCAATCCTGAATTGTTCTTAATTCCATTACGTCGTACCTTTCCTCATAACCGGGCCTGGTATCGAGGATATATTGATAAATTTCCCCCAATCCCGTGGTGATGGGCCCCATTTC
>ERZ795053.964-NODE-964-length-36780-cov-8.982573_pt1 | contig 36780 bp, 31 predicted proteins | sample MGYA00375137_ERZ795053 | MGnify/ENA primary metagenome ERZ795053 (study PRJEB30182, sample SAMN05720284) | activated sludge metagenome | isolation source: Anaerobic digester | place: Hong Kong | collected 2014-12-17 ...
TTCGCCTCGAGCTCAAGCAGCACAAGGCGAGCGGCGAGGCGGGCGGCAACTTCGTCCTGCTCGACGACGGCACCACGCGGCACCAGTACGCCGCGCAGTCCGGCCTGATCGGCGAGGGCCTGCCGACGCACAAGACCCTGTTCCAGCTGCCGGCCGGCGAGCTGCGCCTGAAGGACGGCGAGAACGCCGTGGAGCTGCGCCTGCAGGCGCCCGAGCACAACGGCGTGCAGGTCACCAAGGTGATGCGCTTCGCCCGCGGCAGCTACCTGATCGACGTGGCCTACGAGATCCGCAACGGCTCCGGCCAGGCGTTCGCGCCGCACGCTTATTTCCAGCTCACCCGCGACGGCAACCCGGCCGAGCAGGTCGAGGCCTTCGGCGTCACCACCTTCACCGGCCCGGCCTTCTATACCGACGCCAACAAGTTCCAGAAGGTGCAGTTCGCCGACATCACCGAGGGCGACGCCAAGTTCCCCAAGACCGCGGCCGACGGCTGGGTGGCGATGGTGCAGCACTACTTCGTGGGCGCCTGGCTGCCCAAGGAAGGCGAGCAGCGCGAATACTTCGCGCGCGCGCTCGGCAACAACCTGTTCTCCGCCGGCGTGATCCTGCCGGTGGCCTCGATCGCCCCGGGCGCCGAGGGCACGGTTTCCACCCGTCTGTACGCCGGCCCGCAGGAGCAGGACAAGCTCGAAGGCATCGCTCCGGGCCTGGACCTGGTGGTCGACTACGGCTGGCTGACCGTGATCGCCGCGCCGCTGTTCTGGGTGCTGTCGTGGTTCCACAACCTGACCGGCAACTGGGGCTGGGCGATCATCCTGGTCACGGTGGCGATCAAGGCGATCTTCTTCCCGCTGTCGGCGGCGAGCTACAAGTCGATGGCCAAGATGCGCGTCCTCGGCCCGCGCCTGCAGCGCATGAAGGAGATGTACGGCAACGACAAGGCCAAGATGCAGCAGGAGATGATGAATCTCTACCGCACCGAGAAGATCAACCCGCTCGGCGGCTGCCTGCCCATCCTGGTGCAGATCCCGGTGTTCATCGCGCTGTACTGGGTGCTGCTCGGCAGCGTCGAGATGCGTCACGCGCCGTGGCTGGGCTGGATCCAGGACCTCTCGGCCAAGGACCCGTACTTCATCCTGCCGATCATCATGGGCGTGTCCATGCTGATCCAGATGAAGCTCAACCCGACGCCGCCGGATCCGATCCAGGCCAAGGTCATGATGGCGATGCCGATTATCTTCACCTTCATGTTCCTGTGGTTCCCGTCCGGCCTGGTGCTGTACTGGGTGGTCAACAACTGCCTGTCGATCGCCCAGCAGTGGCAGATCACGCGGATGATCGAAAGTGGAAAGTCGGCCGGCAAGCCCGCCTGACACGATCGCCGCGATCGCGACGGCACCGGGCCGCGGCGGCATCGGTGTCGTCCGCGTCTCGGGCGCCGGCCTCGGCGCCTTCGCCCTCGCCTTGTGCGGCCGCGCCCCGCGGCCGCGCACCGCGCACTTCACCCGCTTCCTCGACGAGCATGAGCGGCCGATCGATGAGGGCGTCCTCCTCTACTTCGCCGCGCCGGCCTCCTTCACCGGCGAGGACGTGATCGAGCTGCAGGGTCATGGCGGACCGGTCGTCATGCAGATGCTGCTCGAGCGTTGCCTGCAGCTCGGCGCCCGCCTGGCCGAGCCGGGCGAATTCACCCGCCGTGCCTTCCTCAACGGCAAGCTCGACCTCGCGCAGGCCGAGGGCGTGGCCGATCTGATCGAGGCCTCCACCGCGGCGGCGGCACGCTCGGCAGTGCGCTCGCTGTCCGGCCAGTTCTCCGAGGAGGTCCATCGCATCACCGATGCGCTGATCGACCTGCGCATGCTGGTCGAGGCGACGCTGGATTTTCCCGAGGAAGAGATCGACTTCCTCGAGCGCGCACGCGCGATGCCGCGCCTCGAAGGCATCCGCGAGGCGCTCGAGGGCGTGCTCGACCGCGCGCGCCAGGGTGCGTTGCTGCGCAGCGGGCTCAACGTCGTGCTGGTGGGGGCACCCAACGTCGGCAAGTCGAGCCTGCTCAACCAGCTTGCCGGCGAGGAGCGGGCGATCGTCACCGACGTCGCGGGCACCACCCGCGACGCCCTGCGCGAGACGATCCAGATCGAGGGCATTCCGCTGCACATCATCGACACCGCCGGCCTGCGCGACACAGAGGACCGGGTCGAGCGCATCGGCATCGAGCGCACTTGGCGCGAGATCGCGCGCGCCGACGTGATCCTGCATCTCGTTGAGGCGGGGGTGGCGACCGAGGTGGATCTGGACGAGAGCCTGCCGCAAGGGGTCGAGCGCATCGTGGTGGCGAACAAGATCGACCTCGTCGGCTTACCCCCAGGGCGCGTCGAGGCGGGCGGACGGGTCCGCCTGCAGGTTTCCGCGCGCAGCGGGGAGGGCGTCGAGCTGGTGCGCCAGGAGCTGCTGCGGATCGCCGGCTGGCATGCGCATGGCGAGGACGTGATCCTCGCGCGCGAGCGTCACCTGCTCGCGCTGCGCGAGGCGCTCCGGCATGTGGAAGCGGCAGGCACCCAGCTCGGCGCACTCGAACTCTTCGCCGAGGAGCTGCGCCTGGCGCAGGAGGAACTCGGGACGATCACCGGCGAATTCAGCGCAGACGATCTGCTCGGGGTCATCTTCTCGCGCTTCTGCATCGGCAAGTAGTCGCCGAACCCCTGCGGCGCAGTGGTTTCCTGCAGGAGCTCCGGCAGGTACAGATGCTGCGCTGGGGGAGGCGGCTACGGTGATTGCGGCGGGGCTGCGGGGCCGCGTTCGCGCCTGCCGGCGCTCCTACACGAACCAACGCGCGCTTCGCCGCCATGCCTCGAGCGTGCTGCGGCGCGCCCTTTTTGTTCCACGTGAAACACTCCACCCATGGACACCGAATTCCTCTTTCTCGCGCTCGGACTCGCCGCCCTGTTTGCCGGCTTCGTCGATTCCATCGTCGGTGGGGGAGGCCTGATCCAGTTGCCAGCGCTCTTTGCGGCCTTCCCGAGTACCGCGCCCGCCACGCTGTTCGGCACGAACAAGCTGGCGAGCATCGTAGGCACGACCAGCGCGGCGATCCAGTACAGCCGTCGGGTGGAGATTCCCTGGAGGGTCGCGGGGCCTGGAGCGCTCGCTGCCCTCGTCGGGTCCTGGTATGGGGCCAAGGCTGTGGCCTATCTGGATCCGGCGATCCTGCGCCCGTTGATCCTTGCTCTGCTCGTCCTCGTTGCGGTGTACACCTTCCTGCGCAAGGATCTGGGGTCGGTCTCGAAGGAGCCGGAGCATGGCGGACGTTCGGTGGCGATCGCGCTGGGCGTGGGCGGTGCGATCGGCTTCTATGATGGTTTCTTCGGCCCCGGCACGGGCAGCTTCCTGATCTTCCTGTTCATCCGCCTGCTCGGCATGGATTTCCTGCGCGCATCGGTGTCGGCCAAGATCCTCAACGTCGCGACCAATCTCGCGGCGATCGGTTTTTTTGCCGGGAACGTGGAGCTGATGTGGAAGCTTGCGGCGGTCATGGCAGCGTGCAACCTGACCGGTTCGATCCTCGGCTCGCGCATGGCGCTGAAGCATGGCACCGGATTCGTGCGCAGGATGTTCCTTGCCGTGGTGACCGTGCTGATCCTCCGCCTGGCCTACGATACCTTCCTGCGCTGAGGGTATGTTTCACGTGGAACAGAAGGCGCTCGGGTCGCGCGGCGCGGACGTACGCATTGTCTTTGCAGGAATGTTGCTCGGGGTGGTGTGGTAAAATAGCAACGTCGAACAGCCTTGGGAAACTGGGGATATGAACGGACTGCATCTGATTGGCGACATCTATCGATGTCGCGGCGCGCACGACACCCTGACCCGCCGCTCCGCCCTCGAGGAACTTTGCGTGGGCGAATGTCGCGACGCCGGGCTGACCCCGCTCGGGGCCTACTTCTACCAGTTCGAGAACGCCGACGGTGAGGCGGCGGGCGTCACCGGGACGGTGGTGCTGGCCGAATCGCATCTCGCGATCCACACCTGGCCCGAGACCGGCGATGCGACGCTGGATGTGTACGTGTGCAACTTCTCGCGCGACAACAGCGCCCGTGCGCGGCAGGTTTTTCGCCGCGTGATCGAGGTGCTCGCGCCGGCGGAGATCGTGGCGCACGAGGTCGTTCGAGGCCGGCTGCCGGTGGGGGTCTGAGCGATGTCCGAGCCCCTGCCCGATCTGCCCGAAGGGGTGCTCGCGGAGCTCGTCAGCGAGGATGCGGGCTATTTCCTGCGTGGTGCGCGGCTGCTCGAGGGTGGACATTCCGAGTGGCAGACCTACGAGGTCTGGGATACGCCACGCTTCGGCAAGCTTTTCCGCCTCGATGGCTGCTTCATGACCTCGGAGCGTGACGAGTTCTACTACCACGAGAACCTCATCCACGTCCCCGGTGTGGCGCACCCCGGCCTGCGTCGGGCGCTGATCATCGGCGGAGGGGATGGAGGCTCTGCGGACGAGCTGCTCAAGTACCCCGGCGTCGAGCGCATCGTGATCGCCGAGCTCGACGCGAAGGTGGTCGAGCTCTCGCGGCGCCATCTCCGCGCGGTGCATCACGGCGCCCTGGATGAACCGCGCGTGGAGGTCCGCATCTGCGACGGCATGAAGTATGTGCATGAGGACGGCCCCGCGGCCGGCGAGCGCTACGACCTCATCGTGCTCGACCTCACTGATCCGGTGGGACCGGCGGAGGCGCTCTACGCTGCCGATTTCTTCGCGGCCTGCAAGACCCTGCTCGCCGAGGGCGGGGCGCTGACCCTGCACATCGGCACGCCGGTTTACCAGCCCGAGCGCGTGCGCGAACTGGTCGCCCGCCTGCGCCGGGTGTTCGCGAAGGTGCGGCCTTACTTCCTCTATATCCCGCTCTACGGCAGCCTGTGGGGCATGGCCTGCGCTTCCGACACGCTCGACCCGGCCGTGCTCGACGCCGGCGAGGTTGACCGCCGGCTGGCCACGCGAGCGATCCGCGAGCTTCAGCACTTCAATGGTGCGGTACACTGTGCGCAGTTCGCCTTGCCCAATCATCTGCGCGTCTTGCTCGCCTGAGCAGGCGCCGCCTCTACCGCAGCACTCCCGATCTTGACACCAGTTTCCCCAAAAGACCGACGGCCCGCTGCGCGGCCCGGCGGCTCGCCGCGTCCGCGCGCGCCCGGGGTGCGTTCTGCGCCACGTCGTGTCCCGGAACAGCCCATCGACAGCCTCGGCTATGCCCTCGCACGGGCTGCCGGATTGGTTGCGGGTGTGATCGCTGGCGCCAACCTGACCGACGCCTTCGAGCGCCTGCTGGCCGAGCACCCCGAATGGCCCGAAGCCACGCGCGGCGCGGTGCGCGATCTGGCCTGGTCCACCTTGCGCGACTACGGGCGCGGTGACGCGATCCTCGCCCGGTTGCTGCACAGTCCGCCGCCGGTCGAGATTCGGGCGCTTCTGCTGGTCGCCCTGCAGCGCCTGACGCAGCGCCCGGAACAGGCGCACACCGTGGTCGACCAGGCCGTCGGTGCCGCGGCGGTGGCGATGCCGGGCCTGCGCAACCTGGTCAATGGCGTGCTGCGTAATGCGCTGCGCCGACAGCCGGAGTGGCAGGGCTGGATCGAGGCCGCGCCGGATGCGCGCCACGCCTTTCCGGCCTGGTGGGTGGCGCGTGTGCACCGCTCCTATCCGCAGGTCTGGCAGGAGGTCCTCGCGGCAGGCAATACCCGCCCGCCCATGGCCCTGCGGGTCAATTCGCGCCGGGCCACGCTGCCCGCGGTCGAGGCCGAGCTTGCCGAGGCGGGGCTGGAATTCCGCCGCCTCGATAACGACGCGCTGCTGCTCGGCCGCCCGCTGGCGGTTGCCCGGCTAGTTGGCCATGCCGAAGGCCGACTCTCGGTGCAGGACGCTGGCGCGCAGTGGGCGGCTCACCTGCTCGGCGCACAGGACGGCGAGCGCGTGCTCGACGCCTGCTCCGCTCCCGGTGGAAAGACCGCACACATCCTGGAGCGCGCTGCAGCGGAGCTGCTTGCGCTGGAACTGGACCCCGTGCGGGCCGGGCGCGTGGAGCGCAACCTCGCCCGCCTCGGCCTGCGTGCCGAACTGAAGGTCGCCGACTGCCGGCGCCTCGCCTCCTGGTGGGATGGCCGGCCCTTCGACCGCATCCTCGCCGACGTGCCGTGCTCGGCCTCCGGCGTGGTGCGCCGCCATCCCGACATCAAGTGGCTGCGTCGTGACACCGATATTGCCAACTTCGCCGCACAGCAGGCCGAAATACTGGAGGTCCTTTGGCGCACGCTCGCCCCGGGTGGCACAATGCTCTACGTCACCTGCTCGGTGTTCGACGAGGAGAACGCCGGCCAGATCGCGCGCTTCTGCCTTCGCCATGCGGATGCCGAGCGTCTCCCGATTCGTGGAAATCCAGACCTGCAGCTGCTGCCTTGTGCCGACCATGACGGCTTCTATTACGCGCTCCTCCGCAAGCGGCCCTGAGCGCGCCGTCCGCTTCGTCGTCGGCGTGCTGTTCGCGCTGTTCGCGTTGCTCGCGCACGCCGAAAGCGTCATCCGCAGCGCCGAGATCGTGCCCGGGGACGGCGGCTACGTGCTCAACGCCGACATCGAGATCGATCTCAATCCGCGCCTGATCGACGCGGTCACGCGCGGGGTCTCGCTGTACTTCACCACCGAGGTGGTGATCGAGCGTCCGCGCTGGTACTGGCTCAACGAGACGGTGGCGCGCCGCAGCCTCGACTACCGCCTCTACTACCACGCCATCACCCGCAGCTACCGGCTCTCGGTCGGCAACCTGCATCAGAATTTCGACGAGCTCGACGCGGCGCTGCGCACCATGCAGCGCGTGCGCAACTGGCTGGTGGCGGAGACCGACGTGCTGCAGGCCGGCGTCTCGCACGAGGTCTCGCTGCGCTTCCGGCTCGACACCAGCCAGTTGCCCAAGCCCTTCCAGGTCACTGCGATCGGCAGCAGCGACTGGAACGTCGAGACCGACTGGGTGCGCTGGACCTTCCTTCCGGGCGCGCCGGGGTTCCGATGAAGCGCGTCCTGCTCGTCGTCGCAGCTGCGTTGGCGGGGATCTCGCTGTTCCTGCTCACCTCCGCGAGCTCCAACACCACCCTGTTCGCGACCAGCTATCCCTGGCTGCTCGCCCTCAACGGCGGCATGGCGGTGGTGCTCGCAGCCCTGGTCGGCATGCAGCTGCACCGTCTGGTGCGCGAGCACCGCGAGGGCCAGTTCGGCTCTCGGCTGAAGATGCGCCTGGTGCTGATGTTCGCGCTCATGGGGGTGGTGCCTGGGTTGGTGATCTACGGCGTGTCCCTGCAGTTCGTGGTGCGCAGCATCGAGTCCTGGTTCGACGTGCGGGTGGATTCGGCGCTCGAGGGCGGCATCGCGCTCGGACAGAACGCGCTCGACTACCTGGTGAGCCAGGTACGCGACAAGTCCGACGACATGGTGCTCGAACTCGAGGGGGCAGGGCAGGGAGCGGGCACCCGGCTGAACCGCCTGCGCGAGCAGGCCGGCATCTCCAGCGCTACCATCCTCGCGCCGGGCGGACAAGTCCTGGCCACCGCCGCGGAGTCCGGGCGTACGTTGCTTCCCGATCTGCCGGGCACGGCGGAGCTCCGCCAGGCCCGCCAGAGTCGCCACTTCCATTCCGTGATCGCCGAGCCCGACGGTCGGCTGGTGATCCGCGTGCTCACCCCGATTCCGTTGCGCACGCTGGCTGGAGAAGCCAACCTGCTGATGCTCCAGCAGCCGGTTCCGGAGTCCTTTGGCCGCAATGCCGAGGCCGTGCAGGAGGCGTACCGCGAGTACCAGCAGCTGACGCTCGGCCGCAGCGGGCTCAAGCGCATCTACACCGTCACGCTGAGCCTGACCCTGTTGCTCGCGCTGCTGGGCGCGCTTGCGGTCGCCGTGCTGATCGCGCGCCGGCTGGCGCAGCCGCTGCTGATCCTGGCCGAGGGTACCCAGGCGGTCGCGCAGGGTGACTTCAGCCCGCGCCAGGCCTTGCCCGCAAACGACGAGCTCGGCGTGTTGACCCAGTCCTTCAACCGCATGACCCGCCAGCTCCAGGAGGCGCGCGGCGCCGCCGACCGCAATCGCGCCGAGGTCGAGGCCGCGCGCGCCTACCTCGAATCGGTCCTGGCCAACCTGTCGACCGGCGTGCTCGCCTTCTCGGCCGACGGCCATCTGCGTGCGGCCAACCATGGCGCGCTGCAGATCCTCGAGGACGACCTTGCCGGATTCGAGGACATCCCGCTCGAGGCCTGGCCGCGGCAAGCGGAGCTCGGGCAGGCCTTGCGAGAAGGCTTCACCGCCAACGAGGGTGACTGGCAGAAGCAGATGGAGCTTCCGCTCAAGGACCGCCCGCCGCGTACCCTGCTGATCCACGGCTCTCGCCTGCCGGCGAGCACCGGTGGCGGCCTGGTGGTGGTGTTCGACGACATCTCCAGCCTGATCGCGGCGCAGCGCACCGCGGCCTGGGGCGAGGTCGCGCGTCGGCTCGCCCACGAGATCAAGAACCCGCTCACCCCGATCCAGCTCTCGGCCGAGCGCCTGGCCTTCAAGCTCGCCGACCGCCTGGACGACAGCGGGCGCGAGATGCTGGAGCGTGCGACCGGCACGATCGTGAACCAGGTCGAGGCGATGAAGAACCTGGTGAATGCCTTCCGCGACTACGCTCGACTGCCTGCGCCCCAGCTCGCGCCGCTCGACCTCAATGGCCTGATCCGTGAGGTGCTGCATCTGTACGAGAGCGCTGCGGTGCAGATCCGCACCGAGTTGGGCAGCACGCTGCCTCCGGTCCAGGGTGACGCGACGCAGATCCGGCAGGTGATCCACAACATGCTGCAAAATGCGCAGGACGCGCTCGCCGCGCAGGAAGAAGGGGAGATCGCGGTGATCACCCGTCGCGACGGCGAGAGCGCGCTGCTGCTGTTCCGCGACAACGGCCCGGGCTTCCCCACCGAGGTCCTGTCGCGCGCCTTCGAGCCCTATTTCACCACCAAGTCTCGTGGTACAGGCCTGGGCCTGGCGATGGTGAAGAAGATCGTGGACGAGCACGGCGGCGAGGTCCGCCTGAGCAACCGCGAGGGTGGTGGCGCCGAGGTGCGCATCCGCCTGCGGCTGGCCGAAAACAAGGAAGCATGACGAAGAAAAATGGCAAAGATTCTGATCGTTGACGACGAAATCGGCATCCGCGAACTGCTCTCGGAGATCCTCCGCGATGAGGGCCACGACATCCTGCTCGCCGAGAACGCGACCGCCGCGCGCGCCGCACGCAACGCCGTGCGTCCCGACATGGTGCTGCTCGACATCTGGATGCCCGACACCGACGGCATCACCCTGCTCAAGGAGTGGGCGGCCAACGGCCAGCTCAACATGCCGGTGGTGATGATGTCGGGACACGGCACGATCGACACCGCGGTCGAGGCCACCCGCATCGGCGCGATCGACTATCTGGAAAAGCCGATCGCGCTGCAGAAGCTGCTCGCCGCGGTCAAGCGCGGGCTGCAACGCCCGCAGGCGCCCGGCGTGCAGTCGGCGCCCACGCTCGCCGCTTTCCATCGCTCGGTGCCCTTGCGCGAGTTGCGTCGCCGGCTCGAGCAGATCGTCGGCAGCTCGCGCGTGCTGTTGCTGCGCGTCGGCGCGGGCTCGCTCGCCGAGCTCGTCGCGCGCAGCGTGCAGCCGGCCAACGCGCCCTGGCTCGATCTCGCCGCCGTCACCGCGCCGCTCGACATCACCCAGCTGCAGGCTACCCAGGGCGGCGTGCTCTTCGTCGGCGAGCTCGCCCGCCTTTCGCGCGCGCAGCAGAAGAACCTCGCCTTCGCGCTCGACCGCCTCGAGCGCTACGACCTGCGCCTGGTGGTCGCCACCGAGCGCAGCCTGGAGGCGCTGGTGGGCGAGGGCTGGGAGGAGGGCCTGCTCGCCCGCCTGTTCGAGGTGAGCCTCGCGCCGCCGTCGATCGCCGACGTGCGCGAGGATCTGCCCGAGCTCGCCAGCCAGATGCTGCTGCACCTGGTGGAGGCCGGCGAGGTGCCGCTGCGGCGCTTCTCCACCGCGGCGCTCAACCAGCTGCGCAACCTGCCGTGGCCGGGCGGCTATCCCGAGCTGCGCGCCGCGGTGAAGTCGCTCGCGCTCGGCACGCTGGAGGAGGAGATCGGTGCCGGCGAGGTGCGTCGCCTGCTGCCGCCGGATCTCGGCGCCGGCGCCTGCGGGGTGTCGCTCGACCAGCCGCTGCGCGAGGCGCGCGAGGCCTTCGAGCGCATGTACTTCGAGCACCACCTCCGCCTCGAGGGCGGCAACATGACGCGCCTGGCGGAGAAGACCGGCCTTGAGCGCACCCACCTGTACCGCAAGCTCAAGCAGCTCGGCCTGCAGGCCGGGCGGCGGCACGAGGAGTCCTGAGCGCGCCGGGGGCCTCCCGCACCCGCGCAGCAGGTCGCGGGTGCAGGCTGCCGCCACGCGGCTCGCTTCTGTCCGACTGCGGCCCTCCGTGCTCCGATCGGCGTGAGCGCATCGCGCCTGGGTGGCCCGACCGGCTGAGTCCGGGCCCTGGCATCCGGGGGTTGCTGCGGCGCAACGTCAGCGTTTGCCGGGCCGGGTGGGGGGCGTAGAATCGACGGCTTGGACACTTCCGGATACAGCGTTGAAGATCATCATTCTGGGTGCAGGCCAGGTCGGCGCCTCGGTGGCCGAGAACCTCGTCTCCGAAGCGAACGACATCACCCTGGTCGACACCAGCGAGGAGTATCTCGGCGCGCTGCGCGAACGCCTCGAGATCCGCACCGTATGCGGCAACGGCGCCTCGCCGCGGGTGCTGCGCGAGGCCGGCGCCGACGATGCCGACCTGCTCATCGCGGTGACCCAGTCCGACCAGACGAACCTGTGCGCCTGTCGCATCGCCAAGGCGCTGTTCAACCTGCCGACGCGGATCGCGCGCCTGCGCTCGACCGACTACGTCGACCATCCCGAGTTGCTCGACGACGACAACTTCGCGGTCGATTTCTCCATCTGTCCCGAGCAGGTCGTCACCGACTACATCAAGCGCCTGATCGCCTTCCCCGAGGCGCTGCAGGTACTGGAGTTCGCCGACGGCGTGGTGAGCCTGATCTGCGTGCGCGCCTTCGAGGGCGGACCGCTGGTCGGCCATCCGCTCAAGGCGCTGCGCTTCCACCTGCCCAACGTCGAGGTGCGCATCGCGGCGATCTATCGCAACGGCGAGCCGATCATGCCCGAGGGCGACACCATCATCCTGCCGGGTGACGAGGTGTTCTGCCTCGCCGCCACGGTGCACATCCGCCAGGTCATGCGCGAGCTGCGGCGTTCCGACCGGCCGATGCGGCGGATCATGATCGCCGGGGGCGGCAACATCGGTTTCCGCCTGGCGCAGTCGATCGAGGAGAACCACCACGTCAAGATCCTCGAGCTCAACCGCACGCGCGCCGAGATGCTCGCCTCCCAGCTCTCGCACGCCCTCGTTCTGCGCGGCGACTCGACCGACGAGAAGCTGCTCGAGACCGAGGGCATCGACGAGACCGACCTCTTCGTCGCGCTGACCAACGACGAGGAGGACAACATCATGTCCGCCTCGCTCGCCAAGCGCATGGGCGCACGCCGCACGCTCGCACTCATCAACCGCAAGAGCTACGTCGACCTGGTCCAGGGCGGCCCGATCGACATCGCGATCTCGCCCGCGCACACCTCGATCGGAACGCTGCTGGCCCACGTGCGGCGCGGCGACGTGGTCGCGGTGCATAGCCTGCGCCGTGGCGCCGCCGAGGCGCTGGAGATCATCGCCCACGGCAGCAGCAAGGACTCCAAGGTGGTCGGACGCCCGATCGAGCATATCCCGCTGCCGCGCGGTGCGAGCATCGGCGCGGTGGTGCGTGACGAGCGCAACGAGGAGGGCAGGGTGATCCGGCGCGAGGTGATCATCCCGCACCACGACACCGTGATCCGCGAGGATGACCACGTGATCGTGTTCTGTACCAACAAGAAGCTGGTGCAGAAGGTCGAGAAGCTGTTCCAGGTCGGGTTCCACTTCCTCTGACATGTCGTCCGACGCCCGCACCCGCGCGTACTACCCTGCGCTCAACGCCCTCGGCCTGATCATCATGATCTTCGGCCTGCTGATGAGCTTTCCGCTCATCGTGTCGGCCGTGCTGGGCGACGGTGCGACCCTGGCCTACGACCAGGGCCTGTTCGTGACCTTCGTCGCCGGCCTGCTGCTGTGGGCGGCGACGCGCAGCAAGCGGCGCGACCTGCGGGTGCATGACGGCTTCCTGCTGGTGGCGGCGACCTGGGTGGTGCTGCCGCTGTTCGGCGCGCTGCCGCTGTTGGCCTATATCCCCGAGCTCGGCTTCACCGACGCCTACTTCGAGGCGGTGTCCGGCCTGACCGCGACCGGCGCCACCGTGCTGACGGGGCTCGAGCACCTGCCGATCTCGATCAACCTGTGGCGCACCTTCATGCACTGGGTCGGCGGCATGGGGGTGATCGTGCTGGTGGTCGCCATCCTGCCGCTGCTGGGCATCGGCGGCCGCCAGCTCTACAAGGCCGAGGTGCCGACGCCGATGAAGGACTCCAGCCTCACCCCTCGCATCGCGGAGACGGCGAAGGGGCTGTGGCTGACCTACGTGCTGCTGACGGTGTCCTGCGGCTTCAGCCTGTGGTGGGTCGGGCTGGAACCGTGGGATGCGGTGATCCACGCGTTCTCCGTCGCCGGCCTGGGCGGCTTCTCCAACCGCGACGCCTCGCTCGGTCATTTCGACAGTGTGGGCGTCGAGCTGGTCACGATCGGTTTCGCGCTGCTGGCCGGGCTCAACTACGCCACGCACTATCTCGCGCTGGTGAGGCGATCCTCGGCGCCTTATCGGCGCGACCCCGAGATCCCCTTCTACTTCGGTGTGCTCGCGCTGTCGACGGGCATGCTCACCGTGTACCTGCTCGCCCAGGGCGTGTTCTCCGATGTCGGCGAGGCCCTGCGCTACGTGGCTTTCCACGTCGTGTCGATCTCGACCTCGCTCGGGCTTGCCACCCACGACTACACGCTGTGGCCGATGTTCGCGCAGATCTGGATCCTCTTCCTCGGCAGCTTCGTCGCCTGTTCGGGTTCCACCGGCGGCGGCATCAAGATGATGCGCGCGATGATCCTCTACAAGCAGGTGTTCCGCGAGATCGTGCGCTCGCTGCACCCGAACGCGGTGAGGCCGGTGCGCATGGGCAGGAACCCGGTGCCCGAGAACATCCTGCACGCGGTACTCGGTTTCAGCTTCATGTACATGGTCAGCATCGTCAGCCTGACCCTCGTGCTGTCGGCCGCCGGCCTGGAGCTGGTGACGGCCTTTTCGGCGGTCGTGGCCTGCCTCAACAACACCGGCCCGGGGCTGGGTCTGGTCGGCCCGGCGTCGAACTACCAGGCGCTCGGCGACTTCCACAAGTGGGTGCTGTGCTTCGCGATGATCCTCGGCCGCCTGGAGATCTTCACCTTCCTGGTCGTGCTCACCCCCACGTTCTGGCGGCGCTGAGCGGAGGTGCCGCCGCTGCTTGACCGACGACAAGCCCGTTCGGGGCCCGGACAGGCGATAATCCCGCCTTGTGCATGAACGCCCCGATAGAGGACTCGACGTGAGCCGCCTGAAGAACGACACCTTCCTGCGCGCCCTGCTGCGCCAGCCAACCGAATACACGCCCGTCTGGCTGATGCGCCAGGCCGGTCGCTACCTCCCCGAATACTGCGAGACGCGCAAGCGCGCCGGAAGCTTCCTGCAGCTGTGCAAGAGTCCGGCGATGGCCTGCGAGGTCACCCTGCAGCCGCTCGCGCGCTACGATCTCGACGCCGCGATCCTGTTCTCGGACATCCTCACCGTGCCCGACGCGATGGGGCTCGGCCTGTACTTCGCCGAGGGCGAGGGCCCGCGCTTCGAGCGCCCGCTCAGGGACGAGTGGGAGATCCGCAACCTCAGCGCGCCGGATCCCCACGCCGAGCTGCAGTACGTGATGGACGCGGTCGCCGAGATCCGCCGCGCGCTCGACGGCAGCGTGCCGCTGATCGGCTTCTCCGGCAGTCCGTGGACGCTGGCCTGCTACATGGTGGAAGGCGGCTCCTCCGACGACTACCGCAAGGTCAAGTCGCTGGCCTACAGCCGTCCCGACCTGATGCACCACATCCTCGACGTCACCGCACAGGCGGTGGTGAAGTACCTCAACGCCCAGATCGAGGCCGGCGCCCAGGCGGTGATGGTGTTCGACTCCTGGGGTGGCGTGCTGTCCGAGGCGGCGTACAAGGAGTTCTCGCTGCGCTACCTCGAGCAGGTCGTTGCCGGCCTGATCCGTGAGCGCGACGGCCAGCGTGTGCCCAGCATCGTATTCACCAAGGGTGGCGGCCTGTGGCTGGAGTCGATCGCCGCGATCGGTTGCGACGCGGTCGGCCTCGACTGGACCATGGACATCGGCCGTGCGCGGCGCCTCGTGGGCGACAAGGTGGCGCTGCAAGGCAACCTCGACCCCAACGTGCTGTTCGCCCCGCCCGAGGCGGTCGCGACGGAGACGCGCCGGGTGCTGGACGCGTTCGGCAACCACCCGGGCCACGTCTTCAACCTCGGTCACGGCATCTCGCAATACACCCCGCCGGAGAGCGTGAGCGTGCTGGTCGACACCGTGCACGCGCACAGCCGGGCGATCCGCGCCGGCGCTTGAGGCTTACCGGGGGCGGGCGGTGCAGGACAGGCTTCCGCCCCCGCCTGTCAAGCGCGAAATCGTGTTTTTCGGGCTTGACTTATGCACATTCTGCGGTTCCTGCCCGCGGATTTGGCCCGAAATGGGGCTCTATCCCGAGATTTCTTTAAGCCGTTGAAAATAAAAGGGAAAAAATTCGCGCAATGTTAAGGCATTGTGACGAAAACCCTTACGCGGCGCAGGTTTGAGCCCGATTCACCCAGCTTTCCCACAAACTTATCCACAGGTTTTGTGGACAAGCCGAAAGCCCCATTTGCGGCCAGCCACTTGCCCGGCGTTTCCTCGGCCCGTTCTCATCGAAATCGCACAAGCTACTGAGCTTGAAGCGGTTTTTATTCAGCCTGCGCTGCCCCATGGCCATCGTCCGTGTCGCCCTGCCGGTCCCGCTCCCGCAAGTCTTCGATTACACCGCCGAGGATGCGGGCGCGGAGGACGTCGGGCGCTGCGTGAAGGTGCCTTTCGGGCGCGGTGAGCGCACCGGCTTGATCGTCGGCCTCGGGGACGAGGCCGCAGTGGAGGCCGCGCGTCTCAAGGCCGTGCTGCACATCCAGCGTGGTGTGCCGCCGCTGCCTGCGGACTGGCTGGAACTGGTCGGCTTCGTCGCGCGCTATTACCACGCGCCGCTCGGCGAGGTCGTCGCGCTCGCGCTGCCGCCGGGGCTGCGTCGTGCCGACGGGGTCAGCGACGAGGACGAGGATCCGTTGCTGGGCATCACTGCGGAGGGGCGCGAGGCGCTTGCCCCCGGGAGACGGGCGAGCCGGGCGCTGACCTTGCTGCAGGCACTCGCCGAGGGGGCGGGGCCGTGGCGGCGCAGCGTGATCCGCGCCCGCGACGGTGGCGAGGCCGTAGGCGAGCTGTTGCGGCGCGGCTGGCTGGAGATCGTCGCCGATCCTGGCGCGCGCCATGAGGCGGGCGCGCAGCCGCTGGCCACGCCGGAGCAGGCCGCCGCGGTGGAGGTGATCGTCGGCGCCGGCATGCGCTTCCGGCCGTGGCTGCTGCATGGCGTCACCGGCAGCGGCAAGACCGAGGTCTATCTGCGCCTCGCCGCGCATGCGCTCGCGCAGGGCCGCCAGGTGCTGATGCTGGTGCCGGAGATCGCGCTCACGCCGCAGCTCGAGCAGCGCGTGGCCCAGCGCTTCGCCGCGGCCAACGTGGTCAGCCTGCATTCCGCGCTCGCCGACGGTGCGCGCTCGCGCGGCTTCGTGCAGGCGCTCAGCGGTCGTGCCGACATCGTGCTCGGCACCCGCCTCGCCGTGTTCGCGCCGCTGCCGCGGCTGGGCCTGATCCTGGTCGACGAGGAGCACGACGCCTCGTACAAGCAGCAGGAGGGGGTGCGCTATTCGGCGCGCGACGTCGCGGTGTGGCGCGCGCGCCAGCGCGACGTGCCGGTGGTGCTCGGCTCGGCCACGCCCTCGCTGGAGACCTGGCACCACGCAAAAAGCGAGCGCTACGCGCTGCAGACCCTGAGCCGGCGTGCGGTCGCGGCGACGCTGCCGGCGGTGCGCTGCATCGACACGCGCCGCATCAAGCTCGACGAGGGCCTCAGCCCGGCGCTGCACGCCGCCATCGCGCAGCGCCTGGAGCGCGGCGAGCAGAGCCTGGTCTTCCTCAACCGTCGCGGCTACGCGCCGGTGCTGTCGTGTCCGTCCTGCGGCTGGGTGAGCCGCTGCCCGCATTGCTCGGCCAACCTCGTGGTGCACCTCGCCGACCGCCGCCTGCGCTGTCACCACTGTGGCTGCGATGGGCCGATCCCGCATGCCTGCCCGAGCTGCGGCAACCAGGATATCCAGCCCTTCGGCCGCGGCACCCAGCGCATCGAGGCACGCCTTGCCGAGCTCTTCCCGCAGGCGCGCGTGTTGCGCGTGGATCGTGACGCGGCGCGCACGCGCAGCCAGTGGGAGAAGCTGCTCGACACCATCGCCGCCGGCGACGCCGACCTCCTCGTCGGCACGCAGATGATGGCCAAGGGGCACGACTTCCCCAGGCTCACCCTGGTCGGGGTGGTGGGGGCGGACGCCTCGCTGCACGCCGCGGACTTCCGCGCCCCAGAGCGCCTGTTCCAGCAGCTGATGCAGGTCGGCGGCCGGGCGGGTCGCGGCGAGTTGCCCGGCGAGGTGCTGATCCAGACCGAATACCCGATGCACCCGCTCTACCTGCACCTGGCCAGGCACGACTTCGACGCCTTCGCCCGCATGGCCCTGCAGGAGCGCCGCGCCGCGGGCTTCCCGCCCTTCACCCACCAGGCCATGCTGCGCGCGGACGCCCCCGCGCTGGAGGATGCCGTCGAGTTCCTGCGCCACGCCCGCCGCCTCGCCGAGGAGCGCGCGCCCGAGGGCCTGCGGCTGTACGATCCGGTGCCGATGCGCATGACCCGGCTCGCCCGCCGCGAACGCGCGCAGCTGCTCGTGGAGTCCGACCAGCGCGGCCCGCTGCAGGCCTTTCTCGCTGATTGGGTCGCGGTGCTCTACCGCCAGCGCACCGCGCGCGAGCTGCGCTGGCAGCTGGATGTGGATCCGCTCGAGGTGTGAGGGCTGCACGGTGTGTCTGGAGGCCGGCAGACGATGGTTCCGGCGTCGGATTCGCGCCTGCCGGCGCTCCTACAGAGAACCGCCACGGTTGCCGCCCCATGTAGGAGCGGCGGCAGCCGCGAATGGGGCGTCGGCAGCCGCGAACGGGTTGGGGGGACGGCCTGAGGCGGGGGCACATCTCGCCGGCTGCCTTCGTGCCTGCCGGCGCTCCTACAGGAGACCGCGGCGTTTTCGCGCGGAGGTGTATGTAGGAGCGGCGACACAGCGATCAGAGCGGATGAGACGAGGGCCGACACTCCCTTCGCGCCTGCCGGCGCTCCTACAGGAGACCGCGGCGTTTTCGCGCGGAGATGTATGCAGGAGCGGCGGCAGCCGCGAGCATGCGCTCGAGCGCGCTCGAGCGCATTCCCTGCTGCCACGCTCACTCCGCCGGCCACAGCCAGGCGGCCCCGCGCACGCCCGAGGCGTCGCCGTGCCGTGCCGGCAGCAGGCGGGTGGAGACGGTGTCGGAGAACACGTGCGCAGGCCATAGCCGGGGCACATTCTCGTACAGGCGCGCGACCTGCGACAGGCCGCCACCGAGCACGATCACCTCGGGGTCGAGCAGGTTGATCACGCTCGCGAGCGCGCGCGCGAGCCGCGCCTCGTAGCGTTCGAGGCTGGCCTGGCTGGCGCGCTCGCCGGCGTCGGCGCGGCAGGCGATGCTCGCGGCGTCGACAGGCTCGCCGCCGTGGCGCAGGTGATCGGCGGCCAGGCCCGGGCCGGAGAGGTAGGTCTCGATGCAGCCGGCGCGTCCGCAATAGCAGACGGGCAGGGGGAGGTCGCCGGAGTCGGGCAGCGGCAGCGGGTTGTGGCCCCATTCGCCTGCGACCGCGTTGGCGCCGACGAGCAGCCTGCCGTCGACGACGATGCCGCCGCCCACCCCGGTGCCGAGGATGGCCGCGAACACGGTGCCCGCGCCCGCGCCGGCACCGTCCGCGGCCTCGGACATGGCCAGGCAGTTGGCGTCGTTGGCGAGGCGGAGCGGCCGGCGCAGCAGGGCTTCGAGGTCGTGCTGCAGTGGCTGGCCGTTCAGGCAGGTGGAGTTGGCGTTGCGGATGCGGCCGTCGCGGGGCGAGGGCGAGCCGGGCGTGCCGATGCCGACGCGGGCGCCCGCGCCGGTGACATGCTCGGCTTCTTCCACCAGCGCGGCGATCGCGCGCAGGGTGCCGGCGTAGTCGCCCTGCGGGGTCGGCACCCGGCGGCGCCAGCGCTCGTGGCCGCCGGCATCCAGCACCACCAGCTCGATCTTGGTGCCGCCGAGGTCGATGCCGATGCGCGTCCCCATGGTGTGACGACCGGCTTCAGCCGATGCGCTCGACCGCGTCGCGGTAGCGCTCCACCGCCTCCTCGCGGGTGCGCGAGCTGACGCCGAGGTCGCGCACCAGGCCGTCCTGCAGGCTGTAGCACCAGCCGTGCACGGTGACGCCCTGGCCGCGCTGCCAGGCCTCGCGCAGCACCGAGGTCTGGCAAACGTTCACCACCTGGTGCATGGCGTTGAGCTCGCACAGGCGGTCGGCGCGCTCGGACGGATCGGTGAAGCGCTCCAGGCGGTCGATGTGGCGGTCGCGCACGTCCTGGATGTGGCGCAGCCAGTTGTCGGTGAGGCCGGTCTTGTTGTCGTTCATCGCCGCCTTCACGCCGCCGCAGCCGTAGTGGCCGACGATGAGGATGTGCTTCACGCGCAGGATCTCGACCGCGTAGTGGATGACGGAGAGCGCGTTGAGGTCGGTATGCACGACCACGTTGGCGATGTTGCGATGCACGAAGACCTCGCCCGGCGCAAGCCCGATCACCTGGTTCGCCGGGACCCGGCTGTCCGAGCAGCCGATCCAGAGGTATTCCGGCGACTGCTGGTTGACCAGGCGGGTGAAGAACTCGGGGTCCTCCGAGTGCATGCGCTCGGACCAGTTCTTGTTGTTGGCGAAGAGGTGTTCGATGGACTGGGACATGGTGTGTGCGGACCTGGGATGCGGTAATGCGTAATTATGTCCGCGCCGGCCGGTGGCGGCCAGCCTCCGACACCTCGGGCACGCGCTACCGGGGATCGTCCGCCGGCTGCGCCGGTCGAATCGTAAAAGCGTGTCAGCCGCGCTTGAAGCTCCACCGTCCATCCTCAAACTGCAAGCTTTCCTCTGCGGAGTCGCCCAATGAACTTGAACCCCCAGCAAGCCCGTTCCCTCGTCGCCATCTGCCTGCACGCGGCCTTCGCCGACGGCCACCAGGGTGCGGAGGAGCGCGACCAGGTGCGCAAGGTCGCCGAATCGCTCGGCCGCGAGGCGGAGATCGATTTCATCGCCCTCTATCAGGACGTGCTGCTCGGCCGGCTCGAGCTGGAGGCGGCGGTGGCCGGACTGGACGAGGCGAACCTGCGCCAGCTCGCCTTCGAGCTGGCGGTCGGCGTGTGCGAGGCCGATGGCGGGCTGGATGACCGCGAGAAGGGCTTCCTCGAACGCCTGACCGGCTTGCTGGCGCTCTCGCGGCCGGCTGCGGAGTCCTTCGTGCACGAGGCGGAGGCCATCGGCCAGGCGCCGGCCGAACGGCCGCTCGCGGGGCTGCCGGGCCTGGGCGAGGACGAGCCGGCGGCTGCGCCGTCCACTGCCGCGGCTGCGCCGGATACGGCCGAACTCGACCGGACCATCCTGAATGCGTCGATCCTCAACGGCGCGCTCGAGCTGTTGCCGCAGTCGATGGCCTCGATGGCGATCATTCCCTTGCAGCTACGCCTGGTGTATCGCATCGGCCAGGCGCACGGCTACGAGCTCGACCGCGGCCACATCAAGGACTTCCTCGCCGCAGCGGGCGTGGGCATGACCGGCCAGTACGTCGAGCAGTTCGGCCGCCGGCTGATCGGCGGCCTGCTCGGCAAGGTGCTGGGCGGGGCGGGGCGGGCGGTCGGCAGCCAGGCGACCGGCTCTGCCTTCTCCTTCGCCACCACCTGGGCGATCGGCAAGGTCGCGGTGCAATACTACGGGGGCGGCCGCAAGCTTGACACCGATGCGCTGCGCCAGGCCTTTGCCGGCCTGTTCGAGCAGGCCAAGGCGATGCAGGAGCGCTACGCGCCCGAGATCGCGCAGCGCGCCCGCACGCTCGACCTGAAGCGCCTGACGGATGAACTGCGGCGCTGAGCGGGGACGCGTGTCGTGGGGTGGTTTCACGTGGAACCGCCCCTGGAAATGATCTCGGGAGGGAGGATCGCGTGTGGCGGAGGTTACCGCCGGATGGCCCGTGTCGGTGCCACGGCCGGGCTTCCCTCCCCCCGAGGCGGCGCGATGTCCTGTGGATCGATGCCGAAGAGACCTCCCAGAGTGCTTACACAAGACTCCGGAATGTGGAATCCTGTAGCCCCCAACCCCCTTTCTCGAGATTTCCATGAAGATCACGCCTGCTCCCCTGCTCACCTTGTCCAACGGTGTCGAGATGCCGCGGCTCGGCCTCGGTACCTGGCCGATGAACGATGCCGAGGCCGCCGAGACGGTCGCGCTCGCGCTCGACATGGGCTATCGCCTGATCGACACCGCGGAGAACTACGAGAACGAGCGCGGCGTCGGCGAAGGCATCCGTCGCTCCGGCGTCGCGCGCGGCGAGCTCTTCGTCACCACCAAGTTCAACCGCAAATGGCACAGCGTCGAGGGCGCGCGCCAGGCCTGCGAGGCCAGCCTGGAGCGTCTCGGCCTGGACTACATCGACCTTTTCCTGGTGCATTGGCCCAACCCCGACCAGGGCCGCTACGTGGAGGCCTTCGAGGGCCTGGTGAAGCTGCAGGAGGCCGGCCTCGTGCGTGCGATCGGCACCTCGAACTTCAAGCCCGCCCATCTGCAGCAGCTGTTCGACCGCGGTCTGTGCCCGCAGGTGAACCAGATCCACCTCGACCCCTGGCATGCGCGCAGCGACCATATCGATGTGCACAAGGCGCGCGGCATCGTCACCGAGTCGTGGAGCCCGCTCGGGCGCGCCAACGCGATGCTCGGTGACCCGGCGATCCTCGACGTGGCGCGGCGCCATGGCCGCACGCCGGCACAGGTGATCCTGCGCTGGCACACCCAGCTCGGCTACGTGCCGATCCCGAAGTCGTCCAACCCGCAGCGCCTCGCCGAGAACCTCGACGTGTTCGGTTTCGAGCTCTCCGCCGAGGAACTCGCCGCGATCAGCGCGCTCGACCGCCCGGATCCGGAGATGCTGGATTCGGACGTGTTCGGGCACTGAGCCTGCGGCTGCCGTAGAAAAGTTCGCGGCTGCTGCTGCTCCTACATAAAGCGGGAGCGGCGCAAGCCGCGAACCACGGCCATCGACCGATCGGCGACAGCGCTGGCTAGCTAGGCCAGATCCCCAGTTCCGTCAGCTGCTTCGTCGCCGCCTCGGCCCAGCCGCGGTTGGCGGCGGGGCTGGCGGGGCTGGGGTGCAGCACGCGGCCGAACTTCAGCCCGGGCAGTCCGGCGAGTGCCTCGCTGGAACGCTTCTCCGCCCAGTTGCCGATGCCGATCACCCATTCGGGCTGCAGCGCCCCGACCACGGTGCGCAAGTGCGCGTCGCAGGCGGCCAGCAGCGGGCGCTGCTCGGCCATCGGCAGCTTGTCGGGGGTGAGGTTGCGGCCGCCCTCGAAGAACACCAGCGGGCAGTAGTTGGCGACGAAGTGTTCGGCGAAGAAGGCCTCGGGCGCACCGTAGCGGGCGCGGAACAGGCCCCACAGGCGCTGGCCGCTCACCTCGGAGCGCGAGCAGGCAAAACCTTCCACCGGCCGCTTCGGGTTGACGACGCGCGGCTGCCCGACCGGACCCTCCAGCCCCAGCCAGTCGCGCGCGCTGGCGATCTCGCCGAAGGGCACGCCGATCTGCGCCATGCCGAAGGGGCCCGGGTTCATGCCGACGAAGACCACGCGGCGGCGGCCGTCGCCATAGCGCTCGAGGTAGCTTCGATGCACCTCCCAGGCGTAGTCGAGCGGGTTGTAGACATGGGTGACGGGGGGCGCGAAGGGCAGTGCGTCCACCGCGGCGGACAGTTCGCGGGCGGCGTCGATCAGGATGCGGGCGGTCATGTCGGGAAGAGCAGCTTGAGCAGGTAGAGGGCGGCCATGCCGGCGCCGATGGTGGCGAGCACGTTGCGCGTGCGCCAGGCCACCAGCACCGCGACCAGCGCCGCCCACGGGCGTGGGGTGTCGAAGGCGAACACGACCTCGCCGCCGGCGACGAAGAGCGCGCTCGCGGTCAGCGCGGCGAAGCTCGCCGGCGCGATGTGGCGGCACAGGGCATGCAGCCAGGCGGGCAGGCTGCGGCTGGCGAAGAGGCCGATCATCGCGTAGCGGTACAGGTAGGTCAGCCCGCCGACCAGCGCCAGCAGCAGGAGCAGGGTCGTCGTGCTCATCGGGCATGCTCCAGCCGGCGTACGGTCCATGCCCCGGCGGTGAGCCCGAGCACGATCGCCGCCACCAGGCCGAGCTTGTAGGGCAGGGCGGCGAAGGCGAGCGCGCCGAGCGCGGCGACCAGTGCCGCGGCCTGGCCGGCGCGCTCGCGCAGCAGCAGGGTGAGCAGGGCGATGAAGGTGAGCGGCACCGCGAAGTCGAGCTCCCACTCGGGCGGGATGGTGGTGCCGAACAGCAGCCCGGCAGCGGTGGACAGCTGCCAGCCCGCCCACAGCGTGAAGCCGGCGCCGAGGAAGTACCAGTGGCGCAGGTCGGCGACCTGGTCCATCCCCCCGGCCTGCGTGCCGGAGTCCGCCTGTTCAGCCTGGTCCGCCTCGCCCGCATGGCGCTGCTGGTAGCGCAGCACCGCCACCGCGTAGGCCTCGTCGGTGAGCACGTAGGCCAGCAGCAGGCGCCAGCGCCGCGGCAGGTGGTGCACGTAATCGGCCATCGACGCGCTGTAGAGCACGTGGCGCAGGTTGAGCAGGCCGGAGGTGAGCGCGATGGGAACGAAGCCCGCGCCCGCGGCCAGCATCTGCACGATGACGAGCTGGGCGGCGCCGGCGAAGACGATGGCCGAGGCGAGCTGGGCCAGCCACGCGGGAACGCCCGCGGCGAGCGCGGCGATGCCGTAGATCATGCCGAAGGGCGCCACGCCGAGCAGCAGCGGCGCCTCGTCGCGGCAGCCGGCGAGGAACTCGCGGCGTGCGCTCGTGCCTGTGTGCGCCATCAGTCGTCCACCGCGCCGTCGGTCTGCGGGCGGCCGAGGCGGGCGAGGGCGTCGCGCAGCCACCACACCATCACCACCCCGGGAACGGCGACGACGATCGAGAAGATGAAGAAGGCCGGCCAGCCGATCGACTGCGACAGCACGCCCGACAGCGGGCTGACGTAGATCCGGCCCACCGCGGCGAAGGCCGACAGCATGGCGTAGTGGGTGGCGGTGAAGCGCTGGTTGCACAGCCCCATCAGCAGCGCGACGAAGGCCACCGTGCCCATGCCGCCGCTGATGTTCTCGCCGGCGATCACCGTCAGCAGCAGCCCGTCGAGCGCGGCAGGCGCATCCAGCGCGACGAAGCCCCAGTCGAAGGCCGGCACCATCACGGCGCCCCAGGCACCCTTGCCGAGCTCGGCGAGCAGGTAGAAACCGAAGTTCGACACCAGCTGCAGCACGCCGAACAGCAGCAGCGAGCGGTACAAGGCCAGCCGCGTCATGATCAGCCCGCCGATGAAGGCGCCGAGGATGGTCAGCCAGATGCCGATCACCTTGTTGGCGATACCGACTTCTTCCTGCGAAAACCCCATGCCCTTGATCAGGAAGGGCGTGGTCAGGCTGCCGGCGAAGGCGTCGCCGAGCTTGTAGAGGATGATCAGCGCCAGGAAGGCCGCCGCGCCCTGCTGCGCGAAGTAGCTCGACAGCGAGCGGTTGAGCGTCTCGAAGCCGGCGCGACGCGCCGCCCAGCCCGCCAGCGGCAGCGCCAGCGCGATCTCCGCCATCACGAACAGGAGCTGGATCCAGCGGTTGGCGTCGTTGGGGTCGAGGCCGATCAGGATCAGCGCCTGGCGGGCGATCCAGTAGCCGGCGGCGACCCCGGCGAGCATCGCGGCGAAGCCGAGCAGCTCGCGCCTGGGGTCGGAGGCTAGCGGCTTCAGCGCCGCCGACACGCGCGGCAGCGCCAGCAGCGACACCACGGCGCAGGCCGCCATGATCAGCGCCATGGTCTCGTACACCCGCGGCCACGACGCCCACTGCCCGGCCCAGATCAGCGCGATGCCGCCGGACAGGATCATCGCCAGGCGGTAGGCGAAGACGTGCACCGAGGCGCCCAGCCCGCGCTCGGCCTCCGGCAGCAGGTCGGTGCGGTAGGCGTCGACCACCACGTCCTGCGAGGCCGACAGGAAGGCGATCGCCACCGCGGCGGCGGCGAACAGGCCCGGCGTGGCCGTCGGCGACAGGCTCGCCATCCACCACAGCAGCACCGCCAGCGCGAGCTGGGTGAGCGCCAGCCAGCCGCGCCGGCGGCCCAGCCAGGGCGGCTCGAAGCGGTCCATCAGCGGCGCCCACAGGAACTTGAAGGTGTAGGGCACGCCGACCAGGCCGAAGAAGCCGATGGTGGCGAGGTCGACGCCATCGACCGTCAGCCACGCCTGCATGGCCTGGCCGGTCAGCGCCAGCGGCAGGCCGGAGGCGAAGCCGAGCACCAGGATGGCGGACAGGCGCCAGGCACGGGCGAGGGCGGGTCGGGGAGGAACGGACAAGAGATGGCGGGCGGGCATTGCAGGGCCGCGCATTATCGCAGATCATCCGCGGCCCCCCGGTTTACACAATTCGATACTTTGCTTGCGTCTGACACGTTCTGACTCAACAATGCCGGGAAAGCCAAATTCCCCGATTCGTGGAGGTCGTTTTTCATGTCCCACACCGTGACCGTGGTCTTCGGAGGCGAGCGCGAGTACGAGTTCCCGCTGCGCGATGCCGATGTCGCCTCGACCACCAAGGAGCAGGCCCGCAGCTGGCTCGCCAGGGAATTCGAGGATCTCGAGTGCACCCCGTCCAACCCGATGGGCAAGGTGCTCGTCCTCGACATGGTGCTCAACGTCGCCAAGTACGGCGGCGAAGGCCGCTTCGAGCAGGCTGGCGAATGGGCGCGCAAGTATGCGCTCCATACCGCGGTCGCGCTCGACCGTCCTGCGGTGCGGGTGGACGTCTCGTCCTTCGTGGTCGGCTGATCCCTCTTTCCGCTCAGGCCGCCGCTGCGCGCGGCGGTGCTTCCAGCAAGGCTTCGACCAGGCGCGCGGCGGTATCGTCCCCGCGCTCCTCCACCATGCGCAGCAACGGGTGCGGGTTGTCGCGGTTGGGGGAGCCTGCTCGGCTCGACTGCCATAGCGCGGCCAGCGTCCTCTCCAGAAAGCCCCTGTCGGTGTCGCGCCCCACCAGCACCACCACGCGCTCCAGGGCGACGTGGTCGAGCAGCTGCTGCAGCTCATAGCGGCAGCCCTCGTTCTGCGGCGAGAAGCCGCGCAGGTCCATCAGCACCGCATCCGCGGCGCGCGCCAGGCACAGCATGGTCGGGCGCCAGGTGTCGTCGTGGCAGAAGAACTCGTTGACGCGGTGGCGGCCGTCCGGATCCGGCCCCAGCGCGCGCGCGGGATGGCGCCGGGCGAGGTCGGCCTCGTCGCGCACGAAGGCGCGCGACAGCCGTCCGCCGACGAAGTCGAGGAACTCGTGGGGCTCGACCGCCGTGGTGGCGAGGTCGGGGCCGGCGATCATGTCGATGTGGCCGATGCGCAGCCAGCGCTTGCCGAAGGCGTCGAAGAGGCGCTCGCTGCGCGCGCCGAGCGCGAACACGCGCAGCAGCAGCAGTCCCGGCGCCGGTCCTTGCGCGCGCCCGAGCCCGGCGAGCCGGAACCCGGCCACGGTCGTCAGCTTCCAGGCGAGGAAGGCGAGCGGGCCGGCCGCGAGCCAGGCGAGCCCCTCGAAGGCGAAGCCCACCGACTGCACCACCGCGAACAGCAGCCACATCGCCTCCAGGGTCAGGATCTGGTCGCTGCTGCGCCGCGCGACGTGCCGCCTGCCCAGCCACTTCAGCACCAGCCGCCCGAGCAGCGCAGCGACGGCGGCCCCCGCGAGCAGGAGTGCCCAGAAGGTCTGCGTGCCGTCGAGGCCGAGCGCGCCGCCGGCGCCGACCGCGAGGCGCATCGTGGCCTCGCTCTGCCCCGCCAGCCGGACCGCCGCCTCGGCGCCGATCACCGCGACCAGCATGAAAGCGAGCACCAGCGGCCCCACCGCGCGGATGCGCCGGTGCAGGAAGGCGAGCAGCAGTACGGTCGGCGGCAGGTTGATGCTCGCCCACAGGCGCGCGAGCTCGAGCGCGGGCAGCGCCGGGTTGCGCGCCAGCGCCCAGGCCGCGAGGGCGAGAACGATCAGCAGATAGGCCAGCCCCAGCGTCAGGCGCTGCCGCCTCGTCCCTGCCGTCACCAGCCCGACGGCGAGCACGGCCGGCCAGGCGTGGCAGGCGAACACGAGGAGAAAGCGCGTGGGCACGAAGCCGCCGTCTTCCCAGGTGAACTGCATCCACGCGGTGGTGAGCACGAGGGCATAGGCGAGACCGGCGAGCAGGTGGACGAGGCCGGCCGCGCGCAGCGATCGCCGCATCCTCGCCAGCGCGGGGCGGGCGCCCGCCGCGCCACTCTCGCGAGGCTCCAGGCGCAGCATGGCGGTCGGTGGTGTCGCGGGTGTGGAGGGGGTTTCCTGCGGGTGCGAGGCGGCGCTCCCCGCCGCCGGACTGGCGAGCGCCATCGAGCGCAGCACCGCCCGCCGATACAGCGCCAGCAGCGCCAGGCACACCGGCAGGGTCAGCGCAGCGGCGATCAGGATCAGCGCCGGCAGCGCGCCGGTGGCGACGAGGACGGCCTCGCTGTTCTCCTGCATCGCTGCGCGTCTCCTGTGCCCGGGACCGCGGCGCGGTCACGGTTCAGTATAGGAGGCCGGCGCCAGCGCGCCTCAGCCGTTGCGTCCCAGCCTGTACACCGCCACGCTGGCGAGGAAGTTCGGCTCGTCGAGTACCAGCTTGCCCTCGTCGAAGGCCAGGCGCTCGCGCACCGCGATGCCGTTCAGCTCGCACAGCGCGTCGAAGTCGGCGATGGTGAAGAAGCGCACGTTGGGCGTGTTGAACCACTGGTGCGGCAGGCTCTCCGACACCGGCATGCGGCCGTTGAGGATGCTCTGGCGGTGGCGCCAGTAGCCGAAGTTGGGGAAGCTCACCACGGCCTCGCGGCCCACGCGCAGCATCTCGGCGAGGATGCCCTGGGTGTTGTGCATGGCCTGCAGCGACAGGCTCATGATGACGTGGTCGAAGAAGCCGTCCTCCAGCCCCACCAAGCCCTTCTCCAGGTCCATCTGGATCACGTTGACGCCGTTGTTGACGCTGCCGAGCAGCTTGTCCGGGTCGTTCTCGACGCCGTAGCCCTGCACCTGGCGCACATCCATCAGGTGGCGGAGCAGTTCGCCGTCGCCGCAGCCGAGGTCGAGCACCTTCTCGCCGGGCTCGATCCACTGGGTGATCACTTCATAGTCGTAGCGGTAGGCAGTCATATCAGTATGCGCAGAGCCGTCTCAAGCGTACTGACGCCCCCTCGGGGGCAGCGAACGCAGAGAGCGTGGGGGTTGTCAATTCACACCTCGATGCGGTCGAACCAGGCCGACAGCAGCTTGTGGTAGCGCGGCTCGTCGAGCAGGAAGGAGTCGTGGCCGGCCGGGCAGTCGATCTCGGCGTAGCTGACGTTGCGGCGGTTGTGCAGCAGCGCGTAGACGATCTCGCGCGAGCGCTCGGGCGAGAAGCGCCAGTCGGTGGTGAAGGACACCACCAGGAAGTCGGCGGTGGCGCGGGCGAGCGCGGCGGGCAGGTGGCCGCCGTACTCGAAGGCGGGGTCGAAGTAGTCGAGCGCCTTGGTCGTCAGCAGGTAGGTGTTGGCGTCGAAGAAGCCGGCGAACTTGTCGCCCTGGTAGCGCAGGTAGGACTCGATCTCGAACTCGACGTCGTAACTGTAGGTGTTGCGGCCGTGACGCAGGCTGCGGCCGAATTTCTCCGCCATCGCGTCGTCGGACAGGTAGGTGATGTGTCCGACCATGCGCGCGAGCTTGAGTCCGCGCGCCGGCACCACGCCGTACGCGTAGTAGTGGCCGCCGTGGAACTCGGGGTCGGTCAGGATGGCCTGGCGCGCGACCTCGTTGAAGGCGATGTTCTGCGCGGTGAGCTTGGGCGCGGCGGCGATCACCGCGACGTGGCCGACGCGGTCGGGGTACTGCAGCGCCCACGACATCGCCTGCATGCCGCCGAGCGAGCCACCGACGATCGCGGCGAAGCGCCGGATGCCGAGCTGGTCGGCCAGGCGCGCCTGCGATTCGACCCAGTCTTCCACGGTGACGAAGGGGAAGTCCGCGCCCCACAGCCTGCCGGTGGCGGGGTTGGTCTGGTTGGGGCCGGATGAGCCGTAGCAGCCGCCGAGGTTGTTCACCCCGATCACGAAGAACTTGCGCGTATCGAGCGGCTTGCCCGGACCGATCAGGTTGTCCCACCAGCCGACGTTGTGCGGCGCGTCGGCGTAGGTGCCGGCGACGTGGTGCGAGCCCGACAGCGCGTGGCACACCAGCACCGCGTTGCTGCGCTCGGCGTTGAGCGTGCCGTAGGTCTCGTAGATGAGGTGGTAGTTGTCCAGCGTGCCGCCGCTGCGCAGCGCGAGCGGCGTGGTGAACTCGGCCCGCTGCGGCACGACCACGCCGACCGATTGGGGTGCGATCATTTTCGTCATCTGCAAACAAAAAACCCAGCCGGCTGCAAACGCGGACTGGGTGCCCTCGCTTTAGCCGTATTTGTTGAGCGCCCGCAAGCTGTTGATCAAATCGGCGCTAGGTGGTTGGAAGTTAGCGCCCGGGAAGGGAAAAGTCAAACGGCCGGCATGATAAGATTTTCCGCTCCTGCACAGCCCCGAACGCCATGATCCAGGTCATCCTAAACGGCCAGCCCGAATCGCTGCAGCCCGAACTCTCGGTGCTTGCCCTGCTCGAGGCGCGCGGCCTCGCCGGCAAGCGCCTTGCGGTCGAGCGCAACGGCGAGATCGTGCCCAAGGCCCGCCACGCCGAGGTGAAACTCGCCGATGGCGACAAGCTCGAAATCGTCGTCGCGGTGGGTGGCGGCTGACGGTACGGCCCCACGGCACCCCTGTAGGAGCGGCGGCAGCCGCGAACAGGGTGCCCACCGACCGCGACCGCGCTTACGCCGACTCGACGGGGCGGCCGCCGAATGCCCCGCGGATGCCGAAGCCCCTTTCGCGGCTGCCGCCGCTCCTACAGGCGCTTGTCGGCGCAGCCGACGCCTCCCTTTCAGATCAACCTTCACAGGCTCCCAACATGAACGACCCCCTGGTCATCGCCGGCAAGGCCTATCACTCCCGACTGCTCGTCGGCACCGGCAAGTACAAGGACTTCGCCGAGACGCGCGAAGCCATCGACGCCAGCGGCGCCGCGATCGTCACCGTGGCCATCCGCCGCACCAACATCGGCCAGAACCCGGGCGAGCCCAACCTGCTCGACGTGCTGCCGCCGGAGAAATTCACCATCCTGCCCAACACCGCCGGCTGCTACACCGCCGACGACGCGGTACGCACGCTGCGCCTGGCGCGCGAGCTGCTCGACGGCCACGCGCTGGTCAAGCTCGAGGTGCTCGGCGACCCCAAGAGCCTTTTCCCCAACATGCCCGAGACGCTCAAGGCTGCCGAGACCCTGGTCAAGGACGGCTTCGACGTCATGGTCTACTGCGCCGACGATCCCATCCAGGCGAAGATGCTCGAGGACATCGGCTGCTGCGCGATCATGCCGCTGGCCTCGCTGATCGGCTCCGGCATGGGCATCCTCAACCCGTGGAACCTGCGCCTGATCATCGACAACGCCAAGGTGCCGGTGCTGGTCGATGCCGGCGTGGGCACGGCCTCGGATGCCGCGATCGCGATGGAACTGGGCTGCGACGGCGTGCTGATGAACACCGCGATCGCCGCCGCCGGCCGGCCGGTGCTGATGGCGAGCGCGATGAAGAAGGCGGTCGAGGCCGGGCGCGAGGCCTTCCTCGCCGGGCGCATGCCGCGCAAGTTCTACTCGGCCGACCCGAGCTCGCCGACCCAGGGGCTGATCGGTTCATGAGCGAAGTACGAGACGAAGTCGTGGCCGGCGTCGAGATCATCGGCCGCGACAGCCCCGAGCACCGCTTCTCCAGCCGCAGCATCCGCAGCTTCGTGCTGCGCCAGGGGCGCATGTCCGAGGCCCAGCAGCGCTACCTCGACGACATGCTGCCCAAGGTCGGCATCGACTACCGCGCCGCGCCGCTCGATCTGGACGCGGCCTTCGGGCGCAAGGCGCCGAAGATCCTCGAGATCGGCTTCGGCATGGGCGAGACCACGGCGAAGATCGCCGCGGCGATGCCCGACCACGACTTCCTCGGCATCGAGGTGCACACCCCCGGCGTCGGCGCGCTGTGCAAGCTGATCGCCGAGGGCAATCTCACCAACCTGCGCATCATGCAGCACGATGCCGTCGAGGTGATGCGCGACATGATCGCCGACGGCGCGCTCGCTGGCGTGCATCTGTTCTTCCCCGACCCCTGGCGCAAGAAGCGCCACTTCAAGCGCCGCATCGTGCAGCCCGACTTCGTCGCCCTGATCGCGCAGAAGCTCGCCCCCGGCGGCTACTTCCACTGCGCCACCGACTGGGAGGACTACGCGCACTGGATGCTCGAGATCATCTCCGCCGAGCCGCTGCTGCAGAACACCGCCGACGGTTTTGCACCGCGTCCCGACTACCGGCCGCTGACGAAATTCGAAAACCGTGGTCTGAAGCTGGGACACGGGGTATGGGACCTCGTGTTCCGCCGCCGCGCGGGCTGAACCATCCGTAACGAGGACACCGCCGCATGATCCGGGGCCTGTTCCGCTTCCTACTGAACGTGCTGCGCATGTTCGTGCGCGCGCTCGACCTGGTCGTGCGCGGCGTCTTCTACGCCTTGCTGATCTTCGGCCTCGGCGTGCTGGTGTCCTTCTTCTTCCACCCCGAGCCCGAGGTGCCGGCGGGATCCGCGCTGGTGCTGCGGCCGGTGGGCACCATCGTCGAGCAGGCCGAGCTCGAGCCGCCGCTGGCGCTGTTGCGCGCCGGAGGAGCGCCGGCCGGCCAGCTGCGCCTGGCAGACCTGGTGGACGCGGTGCGCAAGGCGCGCGACGACGCGCGCATCGCCGCGCTGGTGATCGAGACCGACGAACTCGTCGGCGGCGGCTTCTCCAAGCTCGCCGAGCTGCGCGCCGCGATCGCCGACTTCAAGACCTCGGGCAAGCCGGTGCTGGCGCGCGGCGAGCGCTTCACCCAGTCGCAGTACTACCTCGCCTCGGTGGCCGACGAGCTCCACCTGTCGCCCGACGGCTTCGTGCTGCTGCGCGGCCTGGCGCGCTACGGCTCCTACTTCAAGGACGCGCTCGACAAGCTCGGCGTCAAGGTGCATGTGTTCCGCGTCGGCGAATACAAGTCCTTCTCCGAGCCCTTCACCCGCAGCGACATGTCGGACGAGGACCGCGAGGCCACCCGCGACCTGCTCGACGGTCTGTGGCGCTTCATGCGCGACGACATCGCCGCCAGCCGCAAGCTCGCCCCCGCGGCGGTCGACGCGCATGTGAACGACATCCGCGGCGCGCTCGCCACCGCCGGGGGCGATGCCGCCAAGGCGGCGCTCGCCGCGGGCCTGGTGGACCGCTTCAGCACCCGCGACGAGTGGCGCGCCCGCCTGATCGAGGCCGTGGGCACCGACCACGAGGGCAAGGACGTGCGCGCCATCGAGGTCGACGCCTATCTCGCGCTCGCGGCGGACGACGCCCAGGATGCCGCCGGCAACGTGGCGGTGATCGTCGCCCAGGGCACCATCGTCGATGGCGCCGAGCCGGCCGGCGTGGTCGCCGGCGACACCTTCGCCCGGCTGATCCGCGAGGCGCGCGAGGACGAGGACATCAAGGCGCTGGTGCTGCGCATCGACAGCCCGGGCGGCAGCGCCTGGGCGTCCGAGCTGATCCGGCGCGAGCTGCAGCTCACCCGCGAGGCCGGCAAGCCGGTGATCGCGTCGATGAGCTCGGTGGCGGCCTCGGGCGGCTACTGGATCGCCACCGGCGCCGACGAGATCTGGGCAGCGCCGTCCTCGGTGACCGGCTCGATCGGCATCTTCGGCCTCTTCCCCGAGTTCTCCGAACCGCTGCGCCGGCTCGGCATCGGCGTCGATGGCGTCGCCACCGCGCCGCTCGCCGGCGCGCTCGATCCGCGTCGCCCGCTCGACCCCGCCGCGGCCGAGGCCATGCAGCTCGGCATCGAGCACGGCTACCGGCGCTTCCTCGAGGTCGTCGCGCAGGCGCGCAAGATGACGGTCGAAGAGGTCGATGCGGTCGCCCGCGGCCGCGTGTGGACCGGGGCGGCAGCGAGCAGCCTGGGCCTGGTCGACAAGCTCGGCGGCCTCGAAGACGCCATCGCCGCAGCAGCCGCGCGCGCCGGCCTCGCCACGCACGACGTGGTGTGGCCGGCGGCGGGCGAGTCGCTCGAGCAGCGCCTGCTGCGCCGGCTGCTGCGCGTCGGCGACGACCTCGGCATCGACCTGGCGGGCCGCGCCGCGCCGGCCGCGCCGCTCGCCGTCGCAGCCGCCGACGTGGAGCGCGCCGCCCGCGAGCTGCTGCGCTGGAACGATCCCCGCCACCACTACCTGCACTGCCTGTGCGACGCGCCTTGAAAGGGCGTGCTCGCATACCCACATCACACCGCAAGGAGGATGCCTTGAAACTCACCAGCCAGAGCTTCACCGACGGCGCCCGCATCCCGGGCGAATTCGCCTTCTGCATTCCGGCCGCAGAAGGCCACGTCTGCCTGGGCGGCAACCGCAACCCGCAGCTGTCGTGGTCCGAGGTGCCCGCGGGCACGAAGTCCTTCGTGCTGATCTGTCACGATCCCGACGTGCCGAGCAAGGGCGACGACGTCAACCAGGAAGGCCGCACGGTGCCCGCCAGCCTGCCGCGGGTGGATTTCTTCCATTGGGTGGTGGTCGACCTGCCCGCCGAGTTGCGTGCGATCGAAGCCGGGCATTTCTCCGCCGAGGTCACGCCGGGCGGCAAGCCCGGCCCGGAGGCCGCGCTCGGCGCCCGCCACGGCGTGAACGATTACACCGCCTGGTTCGCCAGCGACGAATCGATGAAGGGCGACTATCACGGCTACGACGGCCCCTGCCCGCCGTGGAACGACGAGATCGTGCACCACTACGTGTTCACGTTGTACGCGCTCGACGTCGCGCGCTGCGCGGTCGAGGGCCGCTTCACCGGGGCGGACGCGCGCGCGGCGATCGCCGGCCACGTGCTCGCCGAAGTGAAGCTCACCGGCACCTACTCGCTCAACCCGGCGCTCGCCGCAAGGTAAGCGGTACGCGGGGATGGGACTGCGGACGGGAATGGGAGCGGCGGGCCTGCGGTGCATGCGGAGCATACGGTCCCGGTGGGAGCGGGCTTGCCCGCGCATGCAGCGATCGAAACCTGCACACCCATCCTGCGACCGACCGCCCATTCGCGGCTGCCGCCGCTCCTACATTCGCGGCTGTCGGGGCTCTTACATTCGTGGCTGCCGCAGCTCCTACATTCGCGGCTGCCGCCGCTCCTACATGGGCCGAAGCCGCGGCGGTTTGTGTAGGAGCGCCGGCAGGCGCGAATGCAGCGTTCGAGCCTGAGCGGTTCACGGCCCGCCCGCTCCCGTCCCGCAACGCAACTTGAGGCCTCGATGTTCGAATTTCTCCAAGGGATCGCCTTCGGCCTGCTGGTCTCCTTCGTGCCCTGGTTCATGGCCGGGATGTACGACCCGCGCCTGGTGGTGCCGGAGGAGCTCGCCTCGCGCTGGCAGGTCATCCTGCGCTACGCGGTGGCCATGCCCTCGGTCGCGACCCTGCTGCTGCTGACCTCGCTGTGGGGCGGCTTCGGCGCCAGCCTCGGCGGCTGGCTCGCCGGCCTCGCCGCGGCCCCGGCCGCGCTCTTCCTGGAGCGGCGCTGGCGGCGCTGGCGTGAGGCGCGCGCCGGCAAGGAGCGCGCCGCCGCGCGCGAGCGCGCACGCACCGAGCTCGCGCGCGGACGCCGCGAGCGTGACCTGCTGACCCTGGACCCCGATTTCGTCCCCGCCGACGCCGACGCGGTGGTGATGCAGCTGTGGGAGGTCAAGCGCGAGCTCGTCGGCCTGCGCCGGCCCGACCTCGCCGTGCAGGCCGACCGCCTGTTCACCCGCTACCATCGCGCGCTCGACGTGCTCGACGAGAAGTTCGACCGCCGCGAGGTCACCTACGAGCGCGCCCGCGGCCTGGTCGGCGAGGTCGGCAGCGGCGCCGCTGCCGGGCTGGGCGCGATGGTCGCGCTGGTGCAGGGCAGCGTCGGTCTCGACGCCGACTTCGTGCGCGAGCGCCTGGAGCGCGAGGCCGCCCGCCTCGGCGGCACCGAGCGCGAGGCGCTGCAGCGCCGCCTCGCCCTTGCCGACGAGACCGAGCGCCGCCTCGGCGAGATCGCCGCCGGCAACGAGGCGGCGCTGACCGCGCTCGACCACGTCGCGGTCGCGGTGGCGCGCATCGACACCGGCCGCGGCCAGCCCGCGGGCGCCACCGAACAGGCCCTGCAGGAGCTGCGCCGCTTCGCCGAGCGCGCCGGCCTCTACGGCCGCCAGCAATGAACCGAGGAAAGCCCCGATGAGCCTGCCGCTGCGATCCCTTCTCCGTATCCTTCCCCGCGCCCCCGGGGGCGACCTGGGCGGAGGCGGGCGCCCGCGCTCGGGCCTGTCGCTGCCGCCGATCGAGGACATCGCGCGCGAGACCCTGCCGCCGCAGGACGCCGAGCCGGCCGAGGACGCCGAGCTCGCCCCGCTCGCCGACGCCTTCGTGCGCGACGCGCTCGCCGCCGGCGAGGAGGCGCTGCAGCGCCAGCGTGAGGCGGTCGACACCATGGGCATCGAGCTGCAGCGCCAGGCCGCGTGGCGCAGCGAGATGCTGCAGGCGCCGATCCGCAAGCTCGCCCACCAGGGCGACGAGGGCGGCCCGGTGGCGCAGGCCCTGCTCGCGCTGCGCGACAAGATGCAGGACCTCGACCCCGCGCGCCAGAAGCTGAGCGGCGAGGGCCTGTCGCGCGCGCTGTCCTTCATCCCCGGCGTCGGCAAGCCGATGCAGCGCTACTTCCAGAAGTACGAGAAGGCGCAGGACGCGCTCGACGCCATCATCCGCGACCTGCAGAGCGGCGCCGACATGCTGCGCCGCGACAACCTCACCCTGGCCGACGACCAGCAGTCGCTGCGCGCCATCCTCGCCCAGCTCGAGCGCCAGGTCGAACTCGGCCGCATGATCGACCGCCGCCTCGCGCGCGAGGCCGCCTCCGCCGGGCTGCCGGCGCCGCGCCGTGCCTTCGTCGAGGAAGAGCTCCTCTTCCCGCTGCGCCAGCGCATCGTCGACCTGCAGCAGCAGGTGGCGGTGAGCCAGCAGGGCGTGCTCGCGCTCGAGGTCGTCATCCGCAACAACCGCGAGCTGGTGCGCGGCGTGGACCGCGCGATCAACGTCACCGTGTCGGCGCTCAACGTCGCCGTCACCGTCGCGCTCGGCCTGGCCAACCAGCGCCTGGTGCTCGACCGCGTCGCCGCGCTCAACGAGACCACCTCGGCGCTCATCGCTGGCACCGCCCAGGCCCTGCGCACCCAGGGCGTGGACATCCAGACCCGCGCGTCCTCGTCCATGCTCGACATGGGCCAGCTCGAACAGGCCTTCGGCGACGTGCTCGGCGCCATCGACGACCTCTCGCGCTACCGCCGCGAGGCCCTGCCCAAGCTCGACGCCCAGATCGACCGCCTCGCCGGCCTCGCCCACCAGGGCCAGGAGGCGATCCGGCGCATGGACGAAGGGCGGCGGGCCGACCCCCAGCCCTGAGCAAGCGGCCGCCCTGCACGGCGGCGTAGCACTCCACTCGCGAGGACGGCCAGCTCGGTGACGATCGCGGACGACACTCGCTTCGCCCCGGACGCCCGCCGGCTCTTCGCCGCGTGCGCCGGCCCCGGGAAGAAGATTCCTCACCCTGGCGGATGCCTTCCCCGGCTCGGGAGAGGGCGGCCGAGTGAGGGGAGTCTTGCGGGGCGAGGCGGTCGGGGAGGCGTTGTGCCGCCAGGCTACGCTGCGGAGCCGCCTGGCGGCCAGTCGGGCAGGGCGGCGGGCAGTAGCCCGCGCAGACCGCGGGTGAGCGTGCCCGCACGCTCGAGTTCGTGCGCCACGCTTTCGACCGCGGCCCATACCTCGGGCTGGCTCAAGGTGTGCGCCGTCAGCGCCACGGCGTCGGCGAACGCGTCACGCGCAGCCAGCAGCCAGGACAGATCCTCCGCTTGCCGCACTTCATCGAACTCGCCCGCTGGGCACAGGCGCACCGCCTCGCCGCGGAAGATCTGCTCGGCCGCCGGCCCGGCCATCAGGCCCACCATCTGCGCACGGATC
>ERZ795053.966-NODE-966-length-36695-cov-7.541212_pt1 | contig 36695 bp, 35 predicted proteins | sample MGYA00375137_ERZ795053 | MGnify/ENA primary metagenome ERZ795053 (study PRJEB30182, sample SAMN05720284) | activated sludge metagenome | isolation source: Anaerobic digester | place: Hong Kong | collected 2014-12-17 ...
TGCCATTCACCCCGGTGGATCCACACCAGTGCGCCGCTATGGCTGGGCCTTCGAAGAATTGCGCGACAATCCGGTCGCTACCCCGGTCTTCCTGGCCACACTCGGTACGGTCGCGGCCCACACAGCCCGGGCCACCTTCATCAGCAATCTCCTTGCGGCCGGGGGCATTGACGTCGTCAATCCTGGTGCCCACGAGAGCCTGGAGGCACTCCTGGCCAGCTACACCGGTCCAGACGGCGGACAACCTGTGGTCTGCCTGGTTGGCAATGACGCGGCGTACGCCGACACCGGAGCCCAGACGGTCAGCGCATTGCGTGAAGCCGGAGCCAAGTGGGTGATCGTGGCTGGCAAGCCTGGCGACTTGGGTGTTGATGATTCAGCCGCGATGGGTGTTGATGCATTGGACTTCTTGGCCCGGACGAGGGAGCAACTGCGATGATTCCCAAGAGTTTTGCCGACCTGCCGTTGGGTGGGGCCGTGCTCCCCAAGAGCACAAGCGCCGCTGCGCCCTGGGAGTCTCCCGAGGGCATTGGCATCTTGCCGGTCTACGGGCCGGAGCATCTCGATGGACTGGACGCCTTGGCGACCTATCCCGGACTCACCCCATATCTACGCGGGCCATACCCGACGATGTACACCACCCAGCCTTGGACGATCCGCCAGTACGCGGGCTTCTCCACTGCTGAGGAGTCAAATGCCTTCTATCGTCGCAACTTGGCGGCCGGGCAGAAGGGGCTCTCCGTAGCCTTCGACCTGGCTACCCACCGAGGCTATGACTCGGATCATCCGCGGGTGCGCGGTGATGTCGGCATGGCAGGTGTGGCGATCGATTCCATCTATGATGCGCGCACCTTGTTTGAGGGCATCCCACTTGATCAGATGTCGGTGTCGATGACCATGAACGGCGCCGTGCTCCCGATCATGGCGCTCTACATCGTGGCGGCAGAGGAGCAAGGGGTGGCGCCCGAGCAACTTGCTGGCACCATCCAAAATGACATCCTCAAGGAGTTCATGGTCCGCAACACCTATATCTATCCGCCATCTCCAAGCATGCGGATCATCTCCGACATCTTCGCCTACACCTCGGCCAAGATGCCGAAGTTCAACTCGATCTCCATCTCGGGCTATCACATCCAAGAGGCCGGGGCCACCGCCGATCTTGAGATGGCCTACACCCTCGCCGACGGGGTGGAGTACATCCGCGCCGGCCTTGACGCTGGGCTTGAGATTGACCAGTTCGCGCCCCGGCTCAGCTTCTTCTGGGCGATCGGGATGAACTTCTTCATGGAGATCGCCAAGATGCGGGCGGCCCGCGCTTTGTGGACCCGCCTGGTCTCGCAGTTCGACCCCAAGAATCCCAAGTCCTTGTCGTTGCGCACCCACAGCCAGACTTCTGGCTGGTCGCTCACTGCGCAAGATGTCTTCAACAATGTGCAACGCACCTGCATTGAGGCCATGGCGGCGACCCAGGGGCACACTCAGTCGCTGCACACCAATGCGCTCGACGAAGCGATCGCCTTGCCGACCGACTTCTCGGCGCGGATCGCCCGCAACACCCAATTGCTCCTGCAGCAGGAGTCGGGTACGACGGGCACGATCGACCCTTGGGCAGGGTCCTACTACGTGGAACGCCTGACCCATGAGCTGGCTCAGAAGGCGTGGGCTCATATCGAGGAAGCTGAGCGTGCCGGAGGCATGGCCAAGGCCATTGAGCAGGGCATCCCCAAGATGCGCATCGAGGAGGCGGCAGCTCGCACTCAGGCTCGTCTTGACTCGGGTGCCCAGAAGCTGATCGGGGTCAACACCTATCGCTTGCCAGATGAAGACAAGCTTGATGTCTTGAAGGTCGACAATGCGTCGGTCTATCAACAACAGGTCGCGAAATTGGAAAGACTTCGTGCCGAGCGCAACGCTGACGATGTCCGAGCGGCGCTCCAGGCGCTCACGAAGGCGGCACAGGATGGTGCTTCCAAGGGCTCACTCGACAACAACTTGCTGGCTCTGGCTGTCGACGCAGCCCGGGCCAAGGCCACTGTTGGTGAGATCTCCGACGCGCTTGAGCAGGTGTACGGGCGTCATCAAGCCGTAATCCGTACGATCTCCGGTGTGTACAAGCGTGAAGCTGGCAGCGACGCGTCTGTCCAGAAGGTGTTGACGGCCACGGACAAGTTCGCCCATGACGAAGGTCGACGCCCACGGATTCTGGTGGCCAAGATGGGCCAAGACGGTCACGACCGTGGCCAGAAGGTCGTGGTGACGGCATTTGCCGACCTCGGCTTTGACGTCGACGTGGGCCCCCTGTTCTCGACGCCCGAAGAGGTGGCCCAGCAGGCGGTTGATGCCGACGTACACGTGGTTGGGGTCAATTCCTTGGCGGCGGGCCATCTCACGTTGGTCCCCGCCCTCAAACAAGCGCTTGCCGACTTGGGCGCCCAAGACGTCATGATTGTGGTCGGCGGCGTGATCCCACCCGATGACGTGCCCACCTTGCTCGAGATGGGAGCAGCCGCGGTATATCCGCCGGGCACGGTCATTGCGGAGTCGGCACTCGAACTCCTGGACAAGTTGTCGCAGTCTCTCGGTCACCCACGCTGAAGTCCGATGGGCTACGACGTCGAGGAGTTGGTCGACGGCATCCAAGCGGGGATGTCCGCACCTGGTGGGCGCGCAGCGATTGCCCGCGCGATCACCTTGGTGGAAAGTGACCGCCCCGATCACCGGGCCTCAGCCCGCACACTCTTGGAGAAACTGGACTCGCGTCCCGAGGTCATCAGGATCGGAATTTCAGGGGTACCTGGTGTCGGCAAGAGCACCTTCATCGAGTCATTCGGCACTCATCTGACGGCGCAGGGACTCCAGGTGGGGGTCTTGGCCGTTGACCCTTCTTCCGTGCGCACCGGCGGCTCGGTGCTCGGTGACAAGACTCGGATGGCCAAACTCTCGGCCGACCCGCGTGCCTATATCCGGCCCTCTCCATCGGCTGGCACTCTCGGGGGTGTGGCCAGGGCCACGGCCCAAGCGATGATGGTCTTGGAGGCTGCCGGCTGCGATGTGATCTTGGTTGAGACCGTGGGCGTGGGCCAGTCTGAAGTCACCGTTGCCGGCATGGTCGACACATTCGTGTTCTTGTCACTGGCCCGCACGGGCGATCAATTGCAGGGCATCAAGAAGGGCATTTTGGAGATCGCTGATGTGATCGCGATCAACAAGGCCGATGGTGATCACGCCGCTGAAGCACGGGTGGCGGCCAGAGACCTCGCTGGGGCCTTGCGCTTCGTACAGCCAGCTGGCGCAGCCTGGACTCCTCCGGTGCTCACCTGCTCGGGGTTGACTGGTGATGGGGTAGATCAAGTCTGGCAGCGGATCCAGAGCCATCGAGAAGCCATGGGCTCCGATGGGCTTGCCTCAAAGCGGGCGCGTCAGCAACTCGACTTCACGTGGGCGTTGGTGCGAGACGAGCTCGACCAACGTCTGCGTGAGTCTCCGGCGGTCAGTGAGGTGGGCGAGCGAGTGAGCCGCCAACTGCTCGCTGGTGAGTTGCTGGCGCCAACTGCAGCAGACTTGATCCTTGAGGCCTACGACCAGGGTTGAGTCCAGCGATGCCGATTGCTGCGCGCGCGACCCCGATCGGCCAGTAAACTCAACTCACTGTGTCCAAACCGATCTCATCGTTGACTGGCCAAATCCAGGCGGAGATCGATCTGCTTGCCGCCGAGTTGGTCGACCTGCGTCGAGACTTGCATGCCCACCCAGAGTTGAGTTGGGCGGAAGAGCGCACCACCAATGTCGTGGCCAAGACCCTTGACGAGGCTGGACTGGCGCCCGTGCTACTTCCTCGAGGTGGCCTGATGGTTGACATCGGCTCCGACGGGCCGATCACTGCGCTGCGGGCCGACCTTGACGCCTTGCCGGTCGATGATGCAACCGGGCTTCCCTGGATGAGCACGGTCCCTGGTGTGGCACATGCGTGTGGGCACGACGTACACACTGCCGCCCTGGTGGGGGTCGGCCGGGCCCTGGCCCGATACCAAGAGCAACTGCCAGGGAGAGTGAGACTGATCTTCCAGCCGGCTGAAGAAGTCATGCCCGGAGGTGCGCTGATGGCGATCGAGGCTGGCGTGCTGGATGGTGTCAACTTCATCTTCGGAGTCCACTGTGACCCAGCCATTGATGTTGGGATGATCGGGTTGCGTGAGGGGCCGCTCACCGGCGCGGCTGATTCACTTGATGTGCGGCTGAGCGGGGGAGGAGGACACACTTCTCGACCACACCTGACCGAAGACTTGACCTTTGCCTTGGGCAAATTGGTGACAGAATTGCCTGCGGTGCTTTCGAGGCGCCTTGACCCACGCGCAGGTGTTTCGGTGGTCTGGGGCCTGGTGCGCGCAGGCTCGGCAATGAATGTGATCCCCTCGGTCGGCCGTGCAGCAGGCACGGTGCGCATGCTCGACCATGTCACCTGGGCTGAATCGGAGGCCTTGGTGCGCAAGACGATCGACGAGATCACAGCGCCTTACGGGGTGACGGCCGAAGTGAGCTACGTACGCGGCGTACCTCCGGTTGTCAATGAAACCGTCGCCACCAGGATTCTGGGTGAGGCCATCGACGTGGTGGTTGGCCCTGACAATCTCTTCAGCACAGCGCAAAGCCTTGGCGGCGAAGATTTCGCGTGGTTCGTCGAGCAGGTGCCGGGCGCGATGGCCCGGTTGGGCACCCGCACCCCGGGTGGCCCCACCTATGACCTTCATCAAGGAGATCTTCAAGTGGACGAGCGGGCGATTTCTCTGGCGGCCAAGCTCCTGAGTGTGGCTTCTCTGCGCTCGTTGGTCACCAACTCATAACAACTGGTCAATTCTGGTCTGTTGGGTCTGGGAGTCCGCGGTCTTGCGCACTATGGTGCAGGAGTCCCGCACCCACCCGGGTGCACCAAGATCAAGGAGGCAATCTTGCGCACCTTCGCCAAGATGGCAGCAGTAGTGATGGTGGGGGCCCTCGCGCTCACCGGATGCGGCAAGACGAGTTCTGAGAAAGACAACAATGCCAGCGGTTCTTCGAGCGTTGATGTCTGCAAGGGCAGCAAGGGCGAGCCCAAGGTCGGCGTCGCATATGACGTCGGTGGCCGTGGTGACCAGTCCTTCAACGACTCCGCCTATCGTGGCCTTGAAAAGGCGGTCAAGGATCTTGGGGCGAGTTGTATCGAAGCCAAGGCAACGACCAGTGACAATGACAGCATCCGTGAGCAGCGGCTGCAGACTCTGGCCGACCAAGGCTTCAACCCGGTCATCGCCGTCGGCTTCCTCTACAGCCCGGCCGCAGCCAAGGTTGCGAAGGCAAACCCCAACACCAATTTTGCGGTTATTGACGGCTACAGCACCACCATCGCCACCGATGCCAAGAATCTCTCCGATCTGGTGTTTGCGGAAAACGAAGGCTCCTATCTCGTTGGTGTTGCTGCCGCGTTGACTTCCAAGTCCAAGCATGTGGGCTTCATCGGCGGCACTCACGGCGACCTGATCAAGAAGTTCGAAGCTGGCTATGTCGCTGGTGTGAAGTCGATTGACCCGAAGATCAAGATCGACATCCAATATCTGACCGAGGACCCCAGTGATGCGGCCACCGGCTTCGAGAACCCCGCCGGTGGCAAGCAAGCCGCGACTGCGATGTACCAAGGCGGAGCCGACGTGGTCTATCACGCTGCTGGCAAGTCAGGTCTGGGCCTGTTTGAAGCCGCAGTGGCTGCCGGAGAGGGCAAGTGGGCCATCGGTGTTGACTCCGATCAGTACTTGACCGCTGCCAAAGACCAGCAGCCGCACATCCTCACCTCGATGCTCAAGCGCATCGACACAGCTGTGTTCGAATTCGTCACGGCTTTCAAGGAGGGCAAGGTCCAGTCTGGTTTCGTCAACTATGACCTGAAGGTCGATGGGGTTGGCTACTCCACTAGTGGTGGCTTCGTTGATCCGATCAAGGCTCAGATCGACGCTGCTGCTGACAAGATCAAGAGCGGAGAAGTCAAGGTGCCCGAGAAGCCGTGACCCAACTGATCAACTTGCCTTGATCAACGGCTGATACCCAAAGACTGCCCGGGCTGCGCGGTAACGTGTGGCCCGGGCAGTTTGCATCGAAATGTGCATGAGGAGATCCACTTGACCAAAGACCTTCAGGCTGTGCCAGCCATCGAACTCCGTGGGATCGGCAAACGATTTCCTGGCGTGATCGCCAACCATGACATTGACATCACGATCACTTCCGGCACGATCCACGCGTTGGTCGGTGAGAATGGCGCTGGCAAATCGACGCTGATGAAGATCCTGTACGGCGTGCAGAAGCCTGACAGCGGAACCATCGCCGTCAATGGCCATCAAGTCAGTCTCTCCTCGCCATCTGACGCGATCGCGATTGGCGTTGGCATGGTCTTCCAACATTTCATGTTGGCTGACAACTTCACGGTGCTGGAGAATGTGGTTCTCGGTGCCGAGAAGATCGCCGGGATTGGCGATGATGCCCGCAACCGGATCCGGCAGATCAGTGACGACTACGGCTTCGACCTGGATCCCGATGATCTTGTTGAAGACCTGGGGGTGGGGGAGCGACAGCGGGTTGAGATCCTCAAGGTGCTCTATCGTGGCGCAAAGATCATCATTCTTGATGAGCCCACTGCGGTGTTGGTGCCCCAAGAAGTTGATGCGCTCTTTGACAATTTGCGGGAGTTGAAGGATCAAGGCCACACCCTGATCTTCATTTCTCACAAACTCGACGAAGTGCTCTCAGTGGCCGATGACATCACCGTGATTCGCAAAGGCACCACGGTGGCATCAGTCAAACCCGCAGAGGTCAATGCCCGACAGTTGGCTGAGCTGATGGTCGGCAGTGTGCTGCCCTCGCCAAGCACCGAAGGGTCCACCGTCACTGACAAGGTGCTTCTTGAGGTCATTGACCTTGAGCTTGATGATGCGACGGGTCGCCCGGAGCTGGTCGACATCGATTTTGCGATCCATGCCGGTGAGATCCTGGGCATCGCAGGGGTTGAGGGCAATGGGCAGACCGAGCTCGTCGAGACGATCATCGGGATGAGACGTCAAGCGCGGGGCACGATCATGCTTGCGGGTGAAGAGATCTCTGAGTGGTCGACTCGCAGGAGACGTGAAACCGGGGTGGGCTACATCCCCGAAGACCGTCACAGACACGGGCTCCTGCTCGATGCTCCCCTCTGGGAGAATCGCATCCTTGGTCATCAGACCAGGCCTCCTTCGGTGAAGGGTCCCTTCCTGAACCCTCCAGGCGCAAAGGCGGACACCGGGCGGATCGTGTCGGCCTACGACGTACGCACTCCAGGCATCACCACCACGGCCAGAGCTCTCTCAGGTGGCAATCAACAAAAGTTCATCGTGGGTCGTGAAATGAGCAGTGACCCGATCCTGCTAATCGCTTCACATCCGACAAGAGGCGTGGATGTTGGGGCACAAGCAGCGATCTGGGGGCATATCAAGCGGGCTCGAAAGGCCGGATTGGCGGTGCTCTTGATCAGCGCCGACCTCGACGAACTGATCGGCCTCTCCGACACGATCAAGGTGATTCTGCGAGGCAAGTTGGTCGCGACCTTTGATCCCCAATCGGTCACCCCCCAACATCTCGGATCGGCAATGACCGGCGCAGATGCGATTAGCGAGGAGCGTTCATGAGCCGCTGGATGCGACTTGGACTCCCAGTGGCAGCCGTAGTTCTGGCGTTGGTGTTCTCCGGCGTGGTGGCCACGTTGGTATTGCTCTTCACCGGTGATGATGTCGTGGGGTTTTGGCGGGTGTTGTTCACCTGGCCTTCCGAGCGTGACCTGGTCGACATCATCAACATGACTGCGATCCTGTATCTCTCCGGTGCCGCGGCCGCAATCGGCTTCCGGATGAACCTGTTCAATATTGGCGTCGAAGGTCAATATCGCTTGGCAGGGCTGTTCGCCGGCGCCTTTGCAGCCCAAGGTTTGCTGCCGGGCAAACTCAATGTCGCTGCAGCGATCCTAGTGGCCATGGCAGTGGGTGCTCTTTGGGCTGGCATCGCTGGTGTGTTGCGCGTGTGGCGTGGGGTCAGCGAGGTGATCTCAACGATCATGCTCAACGCAATTGCTGGCTCCTTGATCGGATTCCTTTTGGTCAAATGGGGTGAGAGCACCGGTAATGCCCGCAACACGAAGATGATGCCCGAGGATTCCTGGACTGGCTTCTTCCGACTCTTCCCCGATGTCAGCGACGGGGCCTATCACCTGTCGCTGTTGGCTCCTCTGGTCGGCATCGCCTTCTTCATCTTGGTCTATTACACCCGTTTTGGCTTCGACCTGCGCGCGGCCGGTGCTTCGGAGTCCGCTGCGGTCTCCAGCGGAGTCTCGGTGAAGAAGATGATCGTGGTGTCGATGTTGCTCTCGGGTGCAGTGGCCGGGCTGATCGGCGTACCCATGATGTTTTCTGAGGCTCACCAGTACGGCTCGGCCTTTCAGACCGGCTTGGGCTTCACTGGTATCGCGGTCGCTCTTCTGGGTCGCAACCACCCAATGGGGATTGCCTTCGGCGCCCTCATCTTCGCCTTCCTTGGGCAGCAGGCGAATCTGCTGAACATCTTGGCCGGTGTTTCACCAGACATCGTCAACATGACCCAAGGCATCATCGTGCTCAGCGTGGTGATCGCATTCGAGGTGATCAGGCGTTTGGCAACCCGGATCGAACAGCGTCAGGTCGCCACTCAATTGGACGCCGAGCGACAAGGCGACACGGCGTTGAAGGGAGCGAGCGCATGAGTGCACCCGTGGCTTCAACTGCGCCTGTCACAACTCCGAGCAGTCAATGGCAGCGGCGCCTGCGCGTGCGCAATCTGACTCTGATCGCAATCGTGGGCTTCGCCCTGCTCTCGTTGGTCAGGGTGATCACCGGGGCTCAGGAGTTGACCTCAGCTGGCACCATCCAAGCAGCCCTCACCTCATCCATTCCGATTGCCATGGCCGGACTTGGCGGCCTTTGGTCGGAGCGGGCAGGCATCGTCAACATCGGACTTGAAGGCATGATGATTCTGGGCACCTTTGGTGCGGGCTACTTCGGCTATCACTACGGCAGCATCGCCGGGATCCTGGGTGCAATCGTGCTCGGCATGATCGGTGGTTTGCTCCACGGCATCGCCACGGTCTATTTCGGGGTCGACCACATCGTGTCCGGTGTGGCGATCAATATCATCGCTTTGGGTGCGGCCGGTTTCTTGGCTGAGACCTATTTCACCGGGCTTGAGGGAGGTGGGCCCACGCAATCGCCGCCGTTGCCGGCGCCGATGACCATAAACGTGGATTTCCTCGACAACCCATTGGCCAGTATCGAGGCCAAGCAGTGGTTCTTTGTCAGCGATTTTGCTGGCCTGCTCAGGGTGTTCGTCAATGATCTTCCTGTGTTGACCATCTTGTGTCTGGCGCTGTTTGTGCTGACCTTCTGGGTGTTGTGGCGGACCAAATTCGGATTGCGATTGCGTTCGTGCGGCGAAGAGCCAGCAGCCGCTGAGTCATTGGGCGTCAATGTCTACAACTACAAGATGATCGCGGTGGTCATCTCCGGTGGCCTGTCTGGGCTGGGCGGTGCCTTCTTGGCCATGGTTGCTTCATCGGGATTCCAAGTCGGTCAGACAGGAGGGCGTGGCTATATCGGTCTCGCTGCGATGATCTTCGGCAACTGGCGTCCAGGTGGCTTACTGCTTGGTTCAGGCCTGTTCGGCTACACCCAGGCGTTGCCCCTTCGTCGTGAGGCCACAGTGTCAATCCATGCGCTACTTCTACTTGTGGCGATCTTGCTGCTGCTGGTGGCTGCCTATCAACTCTGGCGCAAGAACACCCTCCAAGCAGTCAGCGGTGCGGTCTTCGGTGCGGCATTCCTGGTTTGGTATCTCAGCACCGACGTGGTCCCCTCTGACTTCACCAAGATGGCTCCATATGTGACCACCTTGTTGGTCTTGGCACTTGCATCTCAACGCTTGCGAATGCCCAAGGCCGACGGACTGGTGTACAGACGGGGGTCGGCTGGATGAGTCCGCAAGATCCACAGTTTGATTGGGATGGCCTGATTGCCCGGGCAATCTCGGCCTCGGAGTTTGCCTACGCTCCCTATTCGAACTACCAGGTCGGTGCCGCTGCGCGAGTTGACGACGACAGGGTGGTCACCGGTTGCAATGTTGAAAATGCCTCCTACGGAGTGGGCCTGTGCGCCGAATGTGGGCTGGTGTCCCAACTGCGTTTGACTGGTGGTGGACGCCTGACCCATTTTGTGTGCGTCAACAAGCAAGGTGAGGTGATCATGCCGTGTGGGCGTTGTCGCCAACTTCTCTTTGAGCACGGAGGCCCTGACCTGCTCATCATGACTGTCAGTGGGATTCGCTCGATGAGTGATGTGTTGCCTGATGCCTTTGGCCCTCACGACCTCGGTGCAGTGGAGGAATGATGATCGACCTGATGGCTGCTGAGGTGATCGCTGATCCCTATCCCTTCTTGGCCCAGGAGCGAGACAGGCATGACATCGCCTGGCATGAAGACATGGGCATGTACCTCACCTTCACCCATGAGCTGTCCAGTGCAGTGCTCCGTGATCGGCGCCTGGGCAGGGTTTGGATAGACCGAGAGCCAGCGTCGTACTTGGAGCCGTTCAATCTGCTCCATCGCAATCAAATGATGGAAAATGAGCCGCCTGAGCACACTCGGCTACGTCGCCCAGTGGCGGCGGCTTTCCAGCGTGGCCATGTCGAAAGACTCCGGCCCAGGGTGCAGGCGCTGGCCGGACAACTCCTCGACGAACTCGGGCCTAGCTTTGATGCGATCGAGGATTTTGCTGAGCCCTTGCCCGTCTTGATGATTGCGGAACTGCTCGGCGTACCCAATGCAGATGTGGCTTCCCTGCGGGCCTGGTCGCAGGCGATCGTGCGGATGTATGAGCCTGGTCCCACGCAAGAAGTGATCGATGCCGCAGTGGTCGCAGCACAGGAGTTCGCCGACTTCTCCCGGCAGTTGGTCGCTGCTCGGCGGTCCCAGCCACTCGACAATGATCTGATCACCGAGTTGGCTGCAAGCGAGCTCAGTGACGACGAAGTTGTAGCCGCAGTGGTGCTCTTGCTCAATGCCGGGCATGAGGCGTCGGTGAATGTATTCGGCAATGGTCTCGTGGGTCTGCTCAGATCTGGGTCTCGCCCAGCCGATGACCCGAGTCTGACTGTTGAGGAGATGCTGCGTTTTGACTCGGCTCTGCAGTTGTTCGAGCGTACTGCGATGAAGCCCGTGCAGCTCGGCGAGGTGTTGCTTGAGCCGGGCCAAAAGGTCGCTGCGCTGCTAGGTGCCGCCAATCGAGATCCGGCAGTCTTTGCTGATCCGGACCATTTCGTGGCCGATCGTGACCCCAACAACCACTTGGCCTTCGGCGCGGGATTGCATTTTTGTCTCGGGTCTCCATTGGCTCGGATGGAGTTGGTTGAATCGCTCACCGTGCTCTTCCAGAGATATCCAGGGCTGAGGCTCGACGGTGATCCAACTTCTCGAGGCACCTTCGTGCTCCGGGGCTACACGCATGTGTCCGTGAGCGGTTGATCGGCCAGGGCGGGATCTAGGATCAATTACCATGGGACTTTGGGCAGACCAGGTAGTGCCCCGATTGGCAGATGCTGCCTTGAAGGGCAAAGAGGTCGGTGAGTTGCGTGGCCTTGCCTGTGCTCAGCTGACTGGCAGGGTGTTGGAGCTGGGGTTCGGTGGCGGTCTCAATGTGCGTTGGTATCCACCCGAGGTCACCGAAGTGGTCGCGGTGGAGCCATCTGATGTGGGGTGGTCGATCTCGACGAAACGCCGTGGGCGCACCGAGTTGCCAATCCTGAGACATCACCTTGATGGACAGCGGCTGGCTGAGCCTGATCGGGCCTACGATGCGGTCTTGTCGACCTTCACACTCTGCACCATCCCTGATGTGAGACTGGCCCTGCAAGAGGCCAGGCGAGTACTCAAGGACGATGGGGTCTTCGTCTTCCTGGAGCATGGGCTGGCCCCGTCGCCCCGGATGGCTGCCTGGCAGCGCCGACTCGACCCGATTCAACGCACCGTCGGTGGAGGCTGCAATCTGTCCAGGGACATCCCTGCATTGGTGGCGGAGGAGTTTGAGGTGCGTGTCGACCACGAGGGCTATCTGGCCAACAAGTCACCGTTGACCTATCTCTATCGAGGTGTTGGCGCAAAGTAGCGTGTCTATCGGTGACCTCTGGTAGACACGGATCATGCATGATGCCGTTGAGGTGATCATGGCCAAACGCGATGGCCACGAGCTCACCGACAGCCAGATCGATTGGGTCATTGACGCCTACACCAAAGGCGTGGTGGCTGACGAACAGATGTCGGCACTGGCCATGGCGATTTTGTTGCGCGGGATGAGACGTCGTGAGACGGCCCGATGGACTCAAGCCATGATCGACAGCGGGGAGCGGATGGATTTTTCCTCGCTCGGGCTCCCCACCGCGGACAAACACTCCACCGGTGGCGTCGGTGACAAGATCACCCTGCCTCTGGCCCCGATTGTGGCTGCTTGTGGCGTGGCCGTCCCACAGTTGTCTGGCAGAGGGCTTGGACACACTGGAGGCACGCTCGACAAGTTGGAGTCCATCCCTGGCTGGCGGGCATCTTTGACCAATGCCGAGATGATGAAACAGCTTCGCGAAGTGGGCGCGGTGATCTGTGCTGCGGGTGCTGGCTTGGCTCCTGCCGACAAGAAGCTCTATGCGCTACGAGATGTGACTGGAACAGTGGAGGCGATCCCCCTGATCGCATCGTCGATCATGAGCAAGAAGATCGCCGAAGGCACGGGGGCTCTCGTTCTGGACGTGAAGGTCGGTAGTGGCGCCTTCATGAAGGATCTTGGATCAGCTCGTGATCTCGCCGAGACCATGGTGTCCTTGGGCAAGGATGCAGGGGTCCATACGGTCGCGCTATTGACCGACATGTCCACGCCACTTGGCAACACTGCGGGCAATGCCATCGAAGTGCGCGAGTCAGTGGAGGTCTTGTCAGGTGGAGGCCCCAACGACGTGGTCGAGTTGACCCTTGCCCTCGCACGGGAGATGTTGGCCGCTGCAGGCGTTGCGGCTGACCCCGAAGAAGCCTTGCGATCAGGCAAGGCGATGGACACTTGGCGTGCCCTGATCACAGCGCAGGACGGCGATCCTGACGCGCCGCTGCCGGAGGCTCGTGAAAGCGAAGTGATTCGCGCGCCTGCTTCAGGGGTGCTGACCCGACTCGATGCGCTGTCAGTGGGGCTTGCGGCCTGGCGCCTGGGGGCAGGTCGGGCCAGCCAGGGCGAGCCGGTTCAAGCCGGAGCGGGTGTGCAGTGGCACGCTCGCCCCGGTGACTCGGTCACGCAGGGGCAGGCCTTGTTCACCTTGCATACCGACGAGCCGAACCGGTTTGAGCGTGCGTCGCAAGCCTTGAGCGATGCCTTCGAGATCAGTTCTGACGCGAACCTCCCTGAGCTGAGCCCACTGATCATCGACCGGATCAGCTGAAGCTCACCGATCGACCAGACTGACCAGGCCAGATTCAAGGTCATAGCGGCCTCCGACGATCAGTGGGTGCTCCTCCCAATCGGCTGACTCTTCGATCACGCTGATTGATCGGCGTACGTGCTGGAGCATCACCTGCTCGGCAAGTGCATCATGGGGCGGGCCGGCCAGACTGACATCATCGACCGCCGGTCTGATCATTTTCATCAAGGCAGGCAAGTGCCCTCTTGGGCCTTCTTGCTCATGACGAGCCCGAAGTGAAGCAGCGATTGCGCCGCAACGGGTGTGGCCCAAGACCACGACCAGTTTGATGCCCAGGACCAGTACGCCGAACTCCACGCTGGCCAGCACCGTGGCGCCAACACAGTGTCCAGCTGTGCGCACCACGAAAAGGTCTCCCAAACCGCAGTCGAAAATGAGTTCAGGCACCTCACGAGAGTCCGAGCAGCACAACACCAGGGCATGTGGGTTTTGTCCTTCGGATATCCGGACTCTGCGCACGTGGTCTCGGTTTGGTCCTTGGGCTGCCCCGGAAGCAAATCTGCGGTTGCCCTCCAAGAGGGTCGCCAGGCGTGCTTCAGGTGCTGAATCGTCCATGAGGAGTCAACTTCGCGCTGATCGAGATCAGTTGGGCAGCAGGAGTACGACGGTCTCCGCGACACAGGCGGGCTTTGACTGGTCTTCGATCTCGATGACATAGCCCAAAGTCAGCTGCTTGCCTGCTGGGATGTCAGTGACTTCCTTGATCGAGACGATCGCGCGCACCCGTGAACCAACGGGCACTGGATTGGGGAAGCGCACCTTGTTTACGCCGTAGTTGAGTCGGGCTCCTGGAGTCTCCAAGGCCATCACGGAGTCACTGAGTCCCGGGATCATCGACAAGGTGAGATAGCCGTGAGCGATGGTGGTGCCGAATGGGCCGGACTTGGCCTTTTCGACATCAACATGGATCCACTGGTGATCTCCGGTGGCCTCAGCGAAGGTGTTCACCTGCTCCTGGGTGATGGTCGTCCAGTCGCTGGCTCCGATCTCCTCACCAGCAGCCGCTTCGAGGGCCTCGAAGGTGGTGAACTTGCGCATGTGCTGACCTGACCCGTCTGTTGGTGGAAGGATGCCGTTATGTCTGAAGATATCGCTGCGACCACAGATCAGATCAAGGCGGCCCCCAAGGTGCTGCTGCATGACCATCTCGACGGTGGTCTTCGCCCCCAAACGATCTTGGACTTGGCTGACGAAGTGGGCCACGTACTCCCGGCCGATGACGCTGAGTCCTTGGGGAAGTGGTTTGCCGACTCCGCTGACTCTGGTTCATTGGTGCGCTATCTGGAGACTTTCCGCCATACCGTTGCAGTGATGCAGGGCGCCGCCCAGATCCGGCGGGTAGCCCGAGAGTGCGTTGAGGACTTGGCCAGTGACAACGTGGTCTACGCCGAGGTGCGTTATGCCCCTGAGCTCTTCGTCGACGGTGGTCTGAGCCTGGATGAGGTCGTCAGATCGGTCCAGGACGGTTTCGATGAGGCTGCGGCAGCTGCCGGCGGGCGGATCGTCGTACGACAAATCCTCACAGCGATGCGTCATCAGGCCCGCTCGCGAGAGATTGCCGAGTTGGCGGTGAAATATCGTGATGCCGGAGTTGCTGGCTTTGACATAGCCGGGGCAGAGGCGGGCAATCCGCCCACTCGACATCTGGATGCCTTCGAATATCTGCAACGAGACAACTTCCCATTCACCATTCACGCAGGAGAGGCCTTCGGGCTGCCTTCAATCTGGGAGGCGGTCCAGTGGTGCGGCACTGATCGCCTAGGGCACGGAGTACGGATCATCGACGACATCTCGATGGTCGATGGACAGCCGAAGTTGGGGCGACTGGCCACTTATGTCAGGGACAAGCGGATCCCGCTGGAAATGTGTCCGCACTCCAATGTGCAGACCGGTGCCGCGGCATCCATTGCTGAGCATCCGATCGGCTTGCTGACCGAGCTGCGGTTCAGAGTCACCGTCAACACCGACAATCGGTTGATGAGCAACACCTCAATGTCGAAGGAATTTGCCTCGTTGGTAGATGCTTTCGGCTATTCAGTGGCAGATCTGCAGTGGTTCACGGTCAATGCCATGAAGTCCGCATTCTTGCACTTTGACCAAAGATTGGCGTTGATAAACGACGTGATCAAACCGGGGTACGCCGCTTTGTGAGTCTCACAACCCCATGGGGTGCCACACGGTCTTGATCTCCAGATAGGTTGTCATCCGGTCAAGATCCGGGGCGGAGAAGAGATCCTCGACTCCCGAGCGTCTGACCCGCTTGAGGTTCTCGGCCGCTGCTTGCTCCAGAGAGATCGCCAAGTCAGCATCCCGGACACCGGTCAGGTCGATGCCATTGACATCCATGTGGCTGGCCAGCCAAGGTGCGAGCTCAACTTGAGGGCCAGTCAGCAGGTTGACCACCCCTGCAGGCAAGTCACTGGTGGCCATCACCTCGCCCAAGGTGATTGCGCTCAGCGGGTGTGGCTCGGACGCGATGGCCACGCAAGTGTTGCCGGAGGTGATCACGGGTGCGATCACGCTGACCAGCCCGAGTAGGGGTCCCTTCGGGGCAATCACTGCGATCACGCCACTTGGTTCGGGGGTTGACTGGTTGAAATAGGGTCCGGCTACTGGGTTGGCGCCGCCGAGCACCTGGGGCAGTTTGTCGGACCATCCGGCGTACCAGACCAGCCTGTCGATGGCTGCATCGACGGCCTTGCGGGCCAGGGAGGCAGCGGCGCCTTCCTGGCTCCTGATTTCGTCCTCGAATTGACCTCGTCGCGACTCAAGCACCTCTGCGATCCGATAGATGACCTGAGAGCGGTTGTAGGCCGTGCGGCCCGACCAGTCCGGGAAGGCTGCGCGGGCGGCTTTGACCGCATCACGGGCGTCTTTGCGTGAGGCCCAAGAGGCATTGGCCAAGAAGTCGCCCTTGGCGTCTGTCACCGGATAGGAACGCCCCGACTCAGAGCGCGGGAACTGGCCGTTGATGTAGAGCTTGTAGGTCTTGTTGACGCTCAGTCTGGTCATCTCATCGGCTCCCGGAGGTTGTGAAGTGAGTCGGCGCAAGATAGGCGGTCAGGCCATGGCGCCCGCCTTCTCGGCCATAGCCCGACTCTTTGTAGCCACCGAACGGGCTAGCGGGGTCGAAGCGATTGAAGGTGTTTGACCACACGACCCCGGCCCGTAACTGGCTGGCCATCCACAGGCTTCGCGATCCCTTCTCCGTCCAAACTCCCGCAGAGAGGCCATAAGGGGTGTTGTTGGCCTTCTCCACGGCTTCCTTGGGGGTGCGGAAGGTGAGCACACTCAGCACCGGACCGAAGATCTCCTCTCGGGCGATCCGATTCGCCTGGCTCACGCCGGTGAACACCGTTGGCGCGAACCAGTAGCCCTTGGCGGGCAGGGTGCACTCTGGAGACCAAGAGTCGGCGCCCTCGGCCAGACCAGACTCGGTGAGTTCAGTGATCTTGTCCAACTGAGACTTCGAGTTGATCGCGCCGATGTCGGTGTTCTTATCGAGTGGGTCACCGACGCGCAGGATGGCCATACGTCGCTTCAGACGATCGATCACCTCTTCGAAGACGGACTCCTGGACGAGCAACCGGGATCCAGCGCAACAAACGTGGCCCTGATTGAAGAAGATTCCATTGATGATCCCCTCGATTGCCTGATCGATCGGAGCGTCATCAAAGACGATATTCGCGGCTTTTCCACCAAGCTCCAGGGTCACCGACTTGTCGGTGCCGGCCACGGACTTCGCGATCTGGCGCCCAACAACGGTGGATCCGGTGAAGGCGATCTTGTCGATGCCGGGATGCGACACCAACTCAGCTCCGGTTGCGGCTGCGCCGGTCACGATGTTCACCACTCCTGGCGGCAGGTCGGCCTGCTGGCAGATTTCGGCGAAGAGTAGGGCGGTCAACGGGGTGGTCTCGGCTGGTTTGAGTACTACGGTGTTGCCGGTAGCCAACGCAGGAGCGATCTTCCAGGCCAGCATCAGGAAGGGAAAGTTCCAGGGAATGACTGCAGCGCACACTCCGATGGGCCTTGGCGTTGGCCCGTGACCGGAGTACTCCAGCTTGTCAGCCCAACCGGCATAGTAGAAGAAGTGCGCTGCGGCAGTCGGGATGTCGACGTCACGCGACTCCTTGATCGGCTTGCCGTTGTCGATCGACTCGAGTACGGCGATTTCGCGGGCGCGTTCTTGGATGATCCGCGCGAGCCGAAAGAGAAACTTGCTTCGCTCGGCACCGGTCAATCGAGCCCATCTGCGCTGAGCTGCTCGGGCTGCCTTGACCGCGCGGTCAATATCAACCTCGGTGGCCTCCGAGACTTCGCTCAGCACTTCTTCGGTGGCCGGATTTATCGTCTTGAAAGCACGCCCTGAACCATCGCGGAAGTCGCCGTCGATAAACAGACCAACGTGTGGCCGGATGGTGGCAATCGAGTTGGACTCTGGTGCAGGGGCATATTCGAAGGCGGCTGCGGTACGGGCCACGTCTTTGGATGGGGTCATCAGGCTCAGTCCAAGGTGAAGTAGTCGGGGCCGCTGTAGTGGCCGGTCTTGAGTTTGGTGCGTTGCATCAGTAGGTCGTTGAGGAGAGTCGAGGCGCCGAAGCGGAACCAGTCGGGGGTAAGCCATTGTTGGCCCACCACCTCGTTGACCATGACGAGATATTTGATGGCATCCTTGGCGCTTCGGATGCCACCTGCAGGCTTGACCCCAACCATGCTCCCGGTGGCCAAGTGGAAGTCGCGAACGGCCTCAAGCATCACCAGAGTGACTGGCAACGTGGCTGCTGGAGCAACCTTTCCGGTCGAAGTCTTGATGAAGTCGGCGCCCGCAATCATGGCCAACCACGATGCTCGTCTGACGTTGTCATAAGTTTGCAACTCTCCGGTCTCGAAGATCACCTTCAGATGTGCCTTGCCGCAGGCCTGTTTGACCGAGACAATCTCGTCGTACACCTGCAGATAGCGACCGGCCAGGAATGCGCCCCGATCGATGACCATGTCGATCTCGTCGGCGCCAGCCTCGACTGCAGTGGCGGTGTCGGCCAGTTTGATTTCGAGTTTGGCTCGCCCGCTGGGGAAGGCTGTGGCCACCGAGGCGACCTTGACGCCAGAGGTGCCCAACCGTTCTTTGGCATGGGCCACCATGTCTGAATAGACGCAAACCGCGGCTGCTTTCGGGCAAGTCGGATCAGCCGGGTCGGGATGCATCGCCTTGGTCGCCAAGGCCTGCACCTTGCCGGGGGTGTCGCTACCCTCCAAGGTGGTTAGGTCAACCATGGAGATCGCCAAGTCCAAGGCTTGGGCCTTGGCAGAGGTCTTTATCGAGCGGGTGCCCAGTGCGGCTGCACGTTGGTCGGCACCAACCTGGTCCACGCCAGGCAGACCGTGCAGAAAATTGCGTAGTGCGCTTTGTGAGTTTGTCACTTCACCCAAGTGTGCAGAGTTGGTCAGCGAGCTCATCAAGGTCACCAAGGCAGTCTAGGGTGTGATCGATGATTGAGGTGCCCAGACAGCAAGGACAGCGTTATGGCCCAACTGGTGGCTGGGCGACGGCCATCATCGGGTGGATTGTCTGTGCCTTGGTGCTCATCAGCGTCTTGGCCAGCGCCCCAAGTTGGCATCAACTGCCGGTGATCTTCGCAGTGCTGTGGGTCGCCTGGCTGCTCTACCTAGTGCTGTGGCGCCCACGGGTCTTCCTCAGCGTTGATTGGCTGACCCTTCAAGGGGCACTGCGTGATCGAGAGATCGCGGTTTCGTCAATCACTTCTGTGCTCATTGGCAAGTACACCAAGGTCATCACGGTGGATGGCGTCTACTCCACCCCTGCCATCGCGAGGGGCAGTCGCTCGCCCACCGATGCTGAGTTTTTCGAGGAGAGGTTGCGTCAGCTTGTCTGCGATCAGCCCAAGTCCGCGGCTGTCAAAGTGGTCTGGCGGCGGCGCGAACTAGCGATTTCGCTGATGATCACTGTGCTACTGGCCTTGAGTCTCCTGGCCCGCTGGCTGCTTGGGTAGCTCAACAGCCCCCTTTGGTGGCTTGTTGCCGTTCATCACGTCAGTCAGTCGCTGCCAGGCTGCCTTGTTGTAGGCGAGCGCCACGTCTTCGTCGGTCACGGAGTAGTTCAAATAGGTGATGGCAAGCAGGTTGTTGTCCTTGATGGCGTGGGTCAGCCACAAGCCGGTGGGCAACTTCATGCCCTTCGTGCTGCTGACTTCACCGAGCCCGATGGTGTTCAGTTGGGCATTGGCATCTTTCAGCGACTTCTTCTCGTCGTGCTGGACCGTCATCTGGAAATGGCTCGTCTCACCGTCGATCTTGACCTCGGTGCACTTGGTGGCCTGAGCCTTGATCGCCTTCATCACGGCGGCGGCCGTGGCCTGGTCGTCGTAGCTGCGCACTTCAGTGCGGACTGCAGGCAGCCCCGAGAGGCTGTCGATGCCAAATTGGCTGATCGCGCTGCTTGCCGGTTTGGTGGCCGCTTTGCCGGAGAAGCTGGCCATCGTCTCCAGGCACCCCAATCGCGTAGTCAAGGCCGAGTCATCGCCCTTCACGAACGTGGGGCCTGCGTTGGCCTTGGTGAATACCACTTGGGCTGCCTGTTTTTCGGTCAGGGGCTTGGGCGCGCCGCATCCAGCTACCAGCAAGGCAAGCAGAGCTGACCCGACCGCCAAGGAAATGTGCGGCGAACTTAAGCGCATGGATTGGCCCTCTCGGTGGATGTTGAGCTGATGTTACGACGCGCCAGCTCATGCCCGATAGGGTGGGCAAATGACTTTTGCCTTGTCCGAGGAGCACGAGCAGTTCCGGGTGTCGGTCAGAGACTTCGCTGAGCAAGTCATTGCCCCACATGTTGCGCAATGGGACCGCGATCATCATTTCCCGGTGGAAGTCATCCACCAGATGGGAGATCTCGGTCTGTTCGGCCTCACGGCCCCTGAGGAGTACGGCGGATCTGGCGGTGACTTCACCAGCCTGTGCGTGGCAATCGAGGAGATCGGGCGCATCGATCAGGCACTGGGCATCACCTTGGAGGCTGCGGTTGGCCTGGGGATCAACCCAATCCTCACGCACGGCACGCAAGCCCAGAAGCAGGCCTGGTTGCCTGAGTTGGTCAGCGGTCAGAAGTTGGCCGGATTCGGGTTGACCGAGCCCGGGGCTGGTTCAGATGCCGGCGCCACCCGCACAAAGGCGGAATTGCGCGAGGGCAACTGGGTGGTCAACGGATCAAAGCAGTTCATCACCAACTCCGGGTCGAAGATCACCTCCTTGGTCACGGTGACGGCCCGCACCGGAGAGCGTGCCGATGATCGCCCAGAGATTTCAACGATCATCATCCCTGCGGGCACGCCCGGGTTCACCGCGGAGAAGGGCTACGACAAGTTGGGCTGGAATATCTCAGATACCCACCCGTTGAGCTTCGTCGATGTCGTCGTGCCCGAGGAAAACCTGTTGGGGGAGCGCGGGCGTGGTTATGCCCAGTTCTTGGCTGCTCTCGATGACGGGCGGGTTGCCATCTCTGCACTTGCGGTCGGCTGCATCCAGGCCTGCTTGGATTTTTCGGTGAAGTACGCCAATGAGCGCACCGCATTTGGGGTCCCGATCGGCACCAAGCAGGGCGTTGCCTTCCAGATCGCCGATCTTCAGGTGATGGTTTCCGCGGCTCGTGCCCTGACCTACCAGGCTGCCTGGTTGAAGGACTCCGGCAGTTCGATGCAGGAGTTCAAACAGGCCGCTTCGGTGGCCAAACTCTATTCCTCTGAAGCGGCAGTGACCGCCACCCGGATTGCGACGCAGGTGGCTGGCGGATATGGCTTCATGGAAGAAAATCCGATGGCGCGCTTCTATCGTGATGCCAAGATCCTTGAGATCGGTGAGGGCACCTCGGAGGTCCAGCGCATGCTGATTGCGCGCGGATTGGGACTCCCAGTCGAGTAGCTGATGAGGGAGACAGCCAAGCGGGTCGGTGGAGAGGCCGCGAAGTTCACCGGCGTGAATATCGTGGCCACTGCGGTGGCGCTGGTGGCTTTCAATTTCCTTACCCACGGTGTCAAGGGGTTGTTTGCAGGCCCCATGCATCACTACCCGCTCACGGCATATGCCGTGGCCAACAGTGTCGGCATGGTGATCAGCTTCCTAGGGTCCAGGCATGTGGTCTTCAAGGACCGGCGGCCGATTGGCCCGGGCGGGGGAGTGGTTGTCTACGCGGCGATCAATCTTTCGTCCTTCGTGATCCCGATGGCTTGCTTGTGGTTCACCCGCAATGTGCTCGACAACAACTCGATCTGGATGGACAACTTGTCCGGCAATCTGATCGGCGGTGGTGCCGCAACAGTGTTCAGGTTCTGGGCATTTCGCAAGTTCGCGTTCAAACGCCACCACATCACTTGGACTGGTCGCAATGAGGCTTATGCGCACTTGGTTTCTGAAGGTGATGAGTCCGATTGGGATGACGACGAGGACAAGCTCGATGACCGGCAGGTCACTGACGCCAGAGATCGGTGATCTCGTAGCCCAGCTCGTTGAGCATCATCCTGACCAAAGGCAGGCTTATTCCGATCACATTTGAGGGGTCTCCGGTGATCCCAGAAATGAAGGGCCCGGACAGTCCGTCGAGGGTGAAGGCGCCAGCCACCTTGGTCGCCTCACCCGAGGCGACATAGGCTGCTATCTCGTCGTCGCTGATGTTTGCGAAGCGTACCTGCGTTGCGGCGCTGCGAGCCAGCCAAACATCACGTTGGGTGTCGATGATGCAGTGACCCGTGTGGAGTACGCCGTGGTGCCCGCGCATGCGTTGCCAGCGTTCCACAGCCTCGACCTCATCGAATGGCTTGCCAAGGGCCTCACCTTCGAACTCCAACAGTGAATCGCAGCCGATGACCAAGGCATTGGGGGTATTTGTGGCGACCGCAACGGCCTTCAGTTGGGCCAGTTTCACGGTCAGTTCAGCGGTATTTGGCGCGTCGATACCTTCTTCGTGGACTCCGCTGATGATCACCTCGGGGTCGAGTCCGGCTCCGCGGAGCACCTTCAATCGAGCAGGTGACGCGGAAGCCAAGATGAGCCGAGGGGCATTCACAGGCCAGAAGCCTAAGTGATCAGCGAGGCAGCGCGCTCACGCGCCACGCCCCTGGTCGGGGGTGGTGTACGTCGCGGGTTGCGCGATGTGGCGCAGCCCAAGTTGACCGCAACGGTGCAGGAGCTGCCTCTGGCTGGCCCGATGCCGCGAGGACAGCCACCAAAGCAGCAATCTCCTCGGGCGTGGCATCAGGGGTGAGCACCTTCAGTGCTGGGGTCGGTGACTGCGAAGGCTCTGGATTCGTGGGGCTCACAGCGGGATGTTCCCATGCTTCTTGGGTGGCAGGGTCTCGCGTTTGGTCTCCAACAGCCGCAGGGCCCGCACCACCTCGAGGCGGGTCTCGTGGGGAGAGATCACGGCGTCGACGTAGCCTCGCTCGGCCGCGATATAGGGATTGGCGAGGGTGTCTTCGTATTCGGCGATCAACTCGGCACGACGGGCCTCCACGTCGCCGCCTTCTTCCTCGATCTTCTTCAATTCCTTGCGGTGCAAAATATTGGCCGCACCTTGGGCGCCCATGACTGCGATCTGGGCTGTTGGCCAAGCCAAGCTGATGTCGGAGCCCAAGTGCTTGGATCCCATGACGTCATAGGCGCCACCGTAGGCCTTGCGAGTGATCACCGTGACCAATGGGACAGTGGCCTCGGAATAGGCATAGATGAGCTTGGCGCCACGCCTGATGATGCCATTCCATTCCTGGTCGGTACCGGGCAGGAAGCCGGGCACATCGACGAAGGTGAGTACTGGGATGTTGAAGGCATCACAGGTGCGCACGAATCGTGCTGCCTTCTCCGACGCATCGATGTCAAGGGTGCCGGCGAATTGCATGGGCTGATTTGCCACGATGCCCACGGACTTGCCCTCGACTCGGCCGTAGCCGACGATCAGATTGGGGGCGAAGAGTTCCATGACCTCAAGGAATTCCTCGTCATCGAGCACGGCTTCGATGACCGAATGCATGTCATAGGGCTGATTGGGGGAGTCAGGGATGATTGTGTCGAGCGCCCGATCCGTGTCAGTGAACTCCATCTCGGCCGGCGCATCGAAGCTCGGCGCAGGGTCGAGATTGTTTTGCGGCAGATAGGACAGCAGCGCCTTCACATATTCGATGGCGTCGTCTTCGTCTGCTGCCATGTAGTGGGCATTGCCCGATTTGGTGTTGTGGGTGCGGGCGCCACCTAGATCTTCCATGGTGACGTCTTCGCCGGTGACCGTCTTGATCACATCAGGGCCAGTGATGAACATGTTTGAGGTGCCGTCGACCATCACCGTGAAGTCGGTGACGGCTGGGGAATAGACATGCCCACCAGCACATGAGCCCATGATCATGCTGATTTGCGGGATCACGCCTGAGGCGTGCACATTGCGGCGGAAGATCTCGCCGTACAGGCCCAAGGAGACGACACCTTCTTGGATCCGGGCTCCAGCGCCTTCATTGATGCCCACGATGGGAGCGCCGGTCTTGATCGCGAGGTCCATGACTTTGCAGATCTTCTCGCCGTAGACCTCGCCCAAGGACCCTCCGAAGATCGTGAAATCCTGGGAGAAGACGCAAACCTGGCGGCCATCGACGGTGCCATAGCCGGTGATCACGCCATCGCCATAGGGGCGATTCTTCTGTTGGCCGAAGGCCGTTGACCGGTGTCGGGCCAACTCATCCAACTCAACGAAGCTGCCCTCGTCAAACAATGCCTCAATGCGCTCGCGGGCGGTCTTCTTGCCCTTGGCATGCTGCTTCTCGACGGCCTTCTTCGAAGCGGCATGCACAGCCTCGTCGATGCGACGCTCGAGATCCGCGAGCTTGCCAGCCGTGGTGTGGATGTCGATGTCGGTCGGTACGTCAGTGCCCTCACCGGGATTTGCGCTCACGAAGACTCCTTGTGGATGTTGATGCCATCGGCCAATCTATTCTCCATGAACTCAAGTGCAGATGTTCGCCCACCCCTTGAACCCGCACGCCTGTCCTTGCCGAAGCCCTTCCGGGTCGAAGTGCTCGAGACCGCCGTGTCAACCAATGCAGTGGCTGCGGCTCGCTTTCAAGAAGGTGAGTCGGAGGGCTTGGTGGTGGTCGCCGAGCACCAAACAGCAGGTCGTGGTCGGCTTGATCGCGACTGGATCACCCCAGCCCGATCGTCGCTCACGGTGTCCTTCCTGCTGACCCCCCAAGTGGAGGTGACGAGATGGACTTGGCTGCCATTGTTGACCGGCTTGGCGGCAGCCAGCGCCCTGGCTGAGGTCACCCAGATTGCCCCCAAGCTCAAGTGGCCCAACGACGTCTTGCTCAACGGTCGCAAGGCTGGGGGAATCTTGCTTGAGCTAGTCGAACACCAGTCTGCGCCAGCTGCGATCGTTGGCATCGGGATCAACGTGCATCAGGCACAAGATGAGTTGCCCGTGCCTGATGCGACTTCCCTCGCGCTCGAGGGTGCGGCCGTCGACCGTACCCAATTGCTGCAGGCACTGGTTGAGGCCTTTTCCCGCGAGTACGACGCATGGTGCGGTGGACTGGACCCACGCGAGCGCTATCGCGATGAGTGCGACACCATCGGCAGGGAGGTCGTCGTGCACATGATCGGCCAAGATCTGCGGGGTACGGTGCAAGACGTCGACGAGACCGGCCAACTGGTGGTGCTGGCTGATGGGCAAGTGCATCACTTGGCGGTCGGGGATGTTGAATATGTGCGCCGGCAAGACCAAATCTGAGAGGATCACTTTGTGGGCTTGCAACCGAAATTGCTGAACGAGGGCGAACACGTGATCGTGGCCACCCGCACGCACGTGAAAGTGCTCCTCTGGCCAACGGTCATTTTGCTGGTCACCTTTGGAGTCGCAGGCTATGCGATCTCCAAGGTTGGTGGATCCAGCGCAGGCACGATCCGGATCATCATCATTGCGATCACAGTCGTGATCTTGGCGGTCTTCGTGCTGGTGCCCTTCTTGAAGTGGCTGAGTACCACCTATGCCTTCACCAACAGGCGCCTGATCACCCGCTCGGGGGTGCTCTCGCGTCGTGGGCATGACATTCCGGTTCACCGGATCAGCGATGTTGCCTTCGAACGAGGACTGATGGACCGCTTCTTGGGCTGTGGCACTTTGATCGTCTCCGATGCGAGCGAGACTGGCCGGGTCGAGTTGCATGACATTCCCAAGGTCGAGACCGTTCAGTTGACGATTCAGCAAGAGCTCGTCCATCCGAGTGACAAGACCGATGACGGAGCCTGACGAACTCCAGCAGGTCCTGCTCTCTGATCTGCCCGGTGAAGTCGATCAGCGAGCCATCGAGCAAGCCGGACTCGACCTGAGCGATGGTTTGCGCTTGTGGCGGGCGTTGGGCTTCCCCGAACCCGAAGACCCCGAGAGCTTCGACCAGAGCGACTTTTGGGCCATGGGGCAGGTTGCTCAGATGATGGTCGACACCGGCATGGACCTCAACTACGCCGTAGCGCTGACTCGTGGAGTGGGAGCCACGATGTCCCGGCTGGCAGATTGGCAGGTGGGTCTGTTCGCTGGTCTCATAGAGCAACAAGACACCGAGGAAGGGCGCCGAGAAGTCAGTGCGGCTTTGCTGTCTGGGATGCGCCCGCGATTTGAGGAGTTGTTGTCCTATGCCTGGCGCCGGCATCTTGCTGGAGCCGTGGCTCGCATCCCGAGCTTGGACCACCCTGAAGACCTGTCCATGGCGACGGTTGGTTTTGCCGACCTCGTGCAGTTCAGCGCGTTGTCAAATGAGCTCAATCCCGACGAGGTTGGTGAGCTGGTCGAGGTCTTCGAGGGCAACTCCCACGACGTGGTCTTCAAGCATGATGGCCGAGTGATCAAGGGGCTGGGGGATTCAGTGCTCTTCGTGGCTCCGCATCCTGAGGCAGGCATGGCAATCGCCTGGGAGATCGTCGACATGGTGTCGCGCTTCGACCTGCTGCCCGACGTGCGCGTCGGGCTGGTCTACGGCTCGGTGGTGAAGAGAATGGGCGATGTCTACGGGCCAGCGGTCAACTTGGCCTCCAGACTCACTGCGGTCGCCAGGCGCAATCGGGTGATCACTGACGGACGTACGGCAGCGCTGCTGCCTGATGAATATGTCACCCGAGTGCTACCGGCCCGGCACATCCGTGGCTTCGGGATCACCGAACCAGTCTCGGTGAGCCGTCCCAATCCCTTCTAGCTGGCCCAATCCCTTCTAGCCAGCAGTGCTTGACGCCCCGAGTTGATCTGCATATGTGGTCAACCGGCGTAGGAAATCCTTCATCAGCGGTTTGAACACGGCCAACACCACAGGGCCATTCCCGGGGAAGGACTCTTCAAAACTGCCACTCCATGTGACGAGTGTGCCAGCCTCGTGCTTGGCGAACTCCACCATTGACTGATAGCCCTTCAACGGAGGCTGGTCCTTGGCCATCTCATAGCCATAGCGATGTGGGCGCTCGTGGATCGTCGTACGCTCCTTGGCGGCGGTGAAGCCAGGTCCTAGCGCGCGAACGGAGCCCACACCTCCATCTTGGGCTGGCCCGAGATAGGCGAAGTGCGAGCTGAGCACGAGTGGCCCGGCCCAGTGCTTCCATTGATCAGCGTTGGCGACGAGATCGAAGAGCACCTCAGGTGATGCGGTTGAGATGCGTTGGAAGCGATAGCTGACCATCTTGGGCATGGATTCTCCTGGGTTGCGGGGCTTGGCGCGCGATGTCGGAATCAAAGATAGATAGGGTCAAACGCGTGAGTGCTACAGGTGCCCCAAGAGTGGCCGTGATCGGTGGCGGCCAATTGGCCCGGATGATGGCCGAGCCAGCGGCGGCCCTGGCCTTGCCGCTGCGGCTTTTGGCCGAAGACGACAGCGTCTGCGCCACCCAGGTGATCGTCGACCATCAGGTGGGTGACTATCGCGACCTGGAGGCGCTCTTTCGAGTCACTCAGGACTGCGCGGTGGTCACCTTCGACCACGAGCACGTGCCGACTGAGCATCTGGTGGCGCTGGAAGCGCGCTTGGCGGTCCGGCCCGGGCCGCATGCCCTGATCTATGCCCAGGACAAGGGCCGGATGAGGAAACGATTGGGGGAGTTGGGCATCCCCTGCCCGAGGAATGCAATCGTGGAGAGCCTCGATGAAGTGCAGGCCTTCGGATTCCCATGTGTGCTGAAGACGACCAAGGGTGGGTACGACGGCAAGGGCGTGTGGATCGTTCGCGATCGGGCCGATGCAAGATCCGTTGTCGATGCAGCGGCGGTCAATGGTGCCACTCTGCTCGCGGAGGAGTTGGTTGACTTCCGACGCGAGCTTTCTGCCCTGATCGCCCGCTCACCGTCCGGGCAGGTGGCGGCCTGGCCCGTCGTACAAACCACTCAGCGCGACAGCATCTGTCACGAAGTGATTGCTCCAGCACCTGATCTTGACCCAGATTTGGGTGACCGGGCCCTCCAGATCGCAATGACCATTTGTGGCGAGCTCGACGTGGTTGGGGTGATGGCAGTTGAGCTCTTTGAGACGACCGATGGCAGGGTGCTCGTCAACGAATTGGCCATGAGACCCCACAACACGGGGCACTGGACCCAAGATGGCGCGATCACGTCACAATTCGAGAACCACTTGCGTGCGGTGCTGGATCTGCCGCTCGGTGCCCCCCAACCTCGGGCACCATGGACCGTCATGGTCAATATCTTGGGTGGTGCCCAAGATGCAGGGCAGTTGTACGACGGCTATCTGCATACCATGGCCAAGGACCCGCAGTTGAAGGTCCACCTCTACGGCAAACAGATGCGTCCGGGGCGCAAGGTTGGCCATGTGAATGCATATGGTGATGACTTGGACGATTGCCTTGAGCGAGCCCGTCATGCAGCCGCATGGTTCGCAGGAGAGTTGGGAGATGACAGTGACTGAGCAGCATGAGCATCAGCGCGTGCGGGTGGGCATCGTGATGGGGTCTGACTCGGATTGGCCAGTGATGCAGGCTGCGGCCCAGGCCTGCGCTGAGTTCGGTGTCGGCTTTGAGGCAGATGTGGTTTCGGCCCATCGGATGCCCGACGAGATGCTCAACTACGGGCGTCAAGCCGCCGAGCGTGGTCTGCAGGTGATCATCGCGGGTGCGGGTGGTGCAGCGCACCTACCAGGGATGCTTGCGGCGGTGACTCCATTGCCTGTCATTGGGGTGCCGGTGCCATTGAAATACCTGGATGGCATGGACTCCTTGTTGTCGATCGTGCAGATGCCAGCCGGTGTGCCCGTAGCCACGGTTGCGATCGGCAACGCCCGCAATGCCGGGTTGCTCGCCGTACGCATCCTGGCGGCGACCGACGCGGCCTTGCAAAGGCAAATGATCGATTTCCAAGACAGCCTTCGTGAGAGTGCACATGCCAAGGGGAAGGTGGTGCGTGACTCGGTGGCTAACTCCTAGCCAGGAAGTCCAGCACAGCTTCAGCGACCACTTCGGGCTGCTCGAGGTGCAGGAAGTGGCCTGCGGCTGGGATCTCAGTCGAGCCTGCAGCTCGGGACAATTTCGACGAGAAGCACCCGTCTTGTGCTCCATGCAGATAGAGAGTCGGCACCAGCGGGTCTTGCAGCCACGCTGCATCCGGTCGCACCTTGCGTAGTGCGCGGTAGTAGTTGAAGATCGCGCGTCTGTGCTCGTGATCTGACATGGAGGCAAACACATGGGGGAGATCTGGCGTGGAGTCATATCCGGGAGACCACTTGCGCCATAGATGTCTCACCAGTGGGTGGGCGAAACGCTCGGGCAGCAGTGGGAGCTGGTTGAACGCGATATACCAACTCAGCCGGGTTTGACCGAGCAAGGGCCACAACAGTTCGCGGTGCCGATCCTGGGTTTGCGCGGACAGGGCCGAGAGCGGCGGAATGGCCAGGGAGACAACACGTGCGAAAGTTCGACTTTTGTCTGCTGACAATGCTTGCGCCGTGATCCCGCCCCAGTCATGGCCGATCAGGACTGCTTCTCCAGGCTCACCGATCTGCTCCCTGATGGCGAGAGCATCACGAGCCAGAGCCTCCACGGAGTAGTCGTGATCAGCGGCAGGGGTTGAGGGTGCATAGCCGCGAGTGAAGGGAGCCACTACGTAATAGCCCGCTTCGGCCAGACGTGGTCCCAACTGTCGCCAGGTGTACGCCGAGTCAGGGAATCCGTGCAGGCACAGCGCCAATGGATCCGTTGGCTCTCCCCAAGAGAGGGCATGCAATTCCACGTGTGGAAGCCTGATCTTGATGTGGCTTGATTGACTCATCGGTCGAGCTGGTGGTCAATCTCCGAAGACGTCTGGGATGTCTGATGTCAAGGAGGAGAACTTCGGGTCGCGCTTGTCAAGGAAGGCCGCCACACCCTCCTTGCCATCATGCTGGCTGGTGTAAAACATCGCCAGGCTGTCGGATCTGTGCGCTTCGATCGGATGCTCAGCGCTGGCATTTCGATAGAGCAATTGCTTGGCCAGACCCACTGCTGCGGCAGAGCGATTGACGACGAAGCTGCGGGCCAGGTCCATGGCCACATCAAGCAGTTCGTCGGCTGGATGCACCGAGCGCACCAAGCCGCCATTGAGTGCCTCTTGGGCACTCAGAATCTCAGCGGAGTACACCCATTCCAACGCTTGTTGGAGCCCGACAAGGCGGGGCAGGAAATAGCTCGAGCATGCCTCGGGGACAATCCCGATCTTGCCGAAGACGAATCCGATCCGAGCCTTATCTGAGGCCAAGCGGATGTCCATGGCCAGTGTCATGGTGGCGCCGATACCAACTGCTGGACCATTGATCGCTGCGATCACTGGCTTGGCCAGGTCATGGATGGCCAAGGTCACCTTGCCGCCGGTGTCACGGACCCCCGCATCGATTTCGGGGTCATGGAGTCGATCACGCAGGTCGGCCGGTGTTGGGGTGAGCGACTCGTCCAGGCCGAAGACATTGCCTTGACCATTGAGATCCATGCCCGCACAAAAGGCGCGTCCTGATCCAGTGACCACAACGGCACGTACCGCGTCGTCGCGCGCGTCGACAGAGAAGACTCGATGGAGCTCTCGAGCCATGGTCACCGAAAACGCATTGAGTGCCTCCGGGCGGTTGAGGGTGAGCAGGGCAATGCCGTCACCGTCAACCTGCCAAGTGAGGGTCTCGTAATCGGTGCCTGCGTCGTGGCTCTGGCTCGTCTGCGCCATCACCATCTCCTAACTGGTCGGTCGAACTGCGACCCTGTCGCCATCGGACCCACCTAGTCAGGCAGGCCCCCTTGCGTGCACAGTCCGGGAGTGATGTCATCGGCCCGGTCGGTCTTGAGTAGTTCGAAAAGCTTTCTTGCCCTCTCAGTATCCCAGTGAACTGCCAAGTCCCTGATCGGCACTGCACACGTGAGACCGCCAGAGCCATTCACCTGGGTCATCGCCCGACCAAATCCGAGCATGGCGAACGGTCCGGTGCCTTCGCTGATCGTGATCGAGGTCGCCATTGCCTGGTTGATTGCGTAGTAGCGCCATGGGTTGATGAAGGTCCATGGCGACTTGACCTCTTGTCCTACTGCGCTCAAGACCTCACGTTGGTGCTGGGCTCGCCCGAGGTCGCCATTGGCCATCGTGTGGCGAGATCTGGCATATCCCAACGCCGTGGCGCCGTCGGCTTCCTGGCAGCCCTTCTTGATCTTCAAATTGGCGCGAGGGTCCACCATCCGCTGCTTGGGGCAGATCGTGATTCCGCCAACGGCATCAACCACATTCTCAAAACCCCCAAATCCGATCTCGATGTAGTTGTCGATGTGCAGGCCGGTGTTTTGCTCGATGGTCTTGATCAGCAATTTTGGTCCGCCCCAAGCGAATGCTGCATTGATCTTGGAGGTGCCGTGGCCGGGGATGGGCACCAAGGAGTCACGCGGGATCGACATCAACACGGGCTTTCCGCTGCCAGTGTGCAGGATCATGATCGTGTCGGTGCGTTGGCCGACGTCTCCGACACCACCCGTGCCAAGACGCTTGTTCTGTTCCTTGGTCAGGCCGCGACGACTGTCGCTGCCAACCAGAAGAAAGTTGGTGCCTGGTTGGTCCGCAGCCCCATCGTTGGTGGCAACATCGACTCGATTGATCCGACCCCACGCCATGATTGGTACGACGAGCAGGAACACCAGCCACAAGGCCAAGGCCACGCCGATCACTGGCAACAGCCTGATTCGACGCTGCTTGGGTGCGCGTGGCTGAGATTGACGCTTCGGCTCCTTTGCGGGCTTGGGCCCTTTGGCTGGTTTGGCTTCCTTGCCTGACTTCGGCTTGCGCCCGGTGCGCTGATACTCCTTGAGGTCCTCGCGAGAGATGATCCTGGTCTTTTCGGGCGCGCCTCCATAGACCCAGCCGAACTCAGGGTCGGCCTGGCCATTGTTGGGACGTGGAGGTTTTGGCATGGAGAAGACGCTACCGCCCAGATCCTGAGGATCAGCGATAGCTTGACCCCATGAGCCGTGAAATCCCGATCGCCTTGCCGCCGTCGTACAGCAGAGTGACCCTCACCCTCCTGGCTGGCCAAACGCATGTGAATCTCTACGGCACCGTCCACGGTGGCGAGGTCATGCGCCTGGTGGACAGCACTGCTGGCGCGGTGGCAGGGCGGCACAGCGGAGGGCAGGCAGTCACGGCGGCCATGGATGAGATGGCCTTCTTGGCGCCCGTGCACGTGGGAGACATCCTTCGGGCCAGTGCTCAGGTCAATTGGGCAGGTCGTAGCTCGATGGAGGTGGGGGTCCGCGTGATGAGCGAGCCTTGGAATCGCGCCGGCATCGAGCCAGTACATGTTGCCTCGGCGTACTTGGTCTTCGTAGCGGTTGACCCAGACGGCAGGCCCAGGGAGGTGCCCTCTCTTGCGCCTGAGACCGATGAGGAGTTCCGCCGGATGCGCGAGGCCTCCATCCGACGGACGCACCGTTTGGCGGCAAAGAAGGAGATCCGCGACGCGCGTGAATGAGCACGGCGTGGCGAGACGCAAGTTGCTGTTGTGACTGGTGATACTTGACCTACAACGCCCGACCTCTACTTCCCCCTAGAGAGGCACATTCATGGCGACGATCTCGTCGACGGTTCCTTCTGCATCGATTCGCAGGACTCAATACGACACTGCAGTCAGCCGGATCCGGTTCCGTCGTGCGATCGCGCTCTCGTTGATGACTGTGCTCTTGCCCGGATCTGCCCAGTTGGCTGCCGGCAACAAGAGGCTGGGCTGGATCGTGATCCGCACGGTTGTCGCGCTCGCGGTCACCCTTCTCCTCGTCGGGTTGATCAGCGCCGTCTTCAACTCCTTTGCCTTTTGGTTGTTGACCAATACCTTCATTTTGGGTTTGGTGCGCCTGGTGTTGATTGGTTTGGCCCTCGGTTGGGCCTTCCTCATCGTTGATGCCTGGCGCTTGGGTGATCCGTTGAGCTTGCAGCGCAAGCAACGCCTGGTCATGGTCGGGCTCAATGCTGGTTTGTGCATTGCCCTCGTTGGGAGCCTGCTCTATGCCTCGCACGTCGTGGGCGTGCAGCGAAAATTCATCGCAACCATGTTCGGCGCGAGTGCAGTCACCGGCGCGCATGATGGCCGATTCAACATCTTGCTCTTGGGCGGTGACTCCGGGAGTGATCGCTGGGGTCTGCGTGCCGACTCGATCACGGTGGCCAGCATTGACGCCGAGACTGGGCACACGGTGCTCTTCGGGCTGCCGCGCAACATGTTGAACTTCCCCTTCGCCAAGGGATCGATCATGGCCAAGCAATTCCCTCGCGGCTACAACTGCGGTTCGGAGTGTGAACTCAACTCCTTGGCCACCTACGCCGCTGATCACAAGCAGTTGTTCAAGAAGTACCGCGATCCGGGCGTGGAAGCCACGACCCAAGCCGTTGAGGGCATCACCGGTCTGAAGATCAACTACTGGGCGATGGTCAACCTCAGGGGGTTCGAGCGACTGGTTGATGCCGTTGGGGGCGTGAAACTGCGAGTTCGTGACCGGATCCCGATCGGTGGTGTGGGTGCTCCGATAACCGGCTACATCCAGCCAGGCTACAAGAAGCTGAATGGCTTCCAGACCCTTTGGTTCGCTCGTTCGCGGGCGGCGGCTGACGACTACTCCCGGATGGCCCGACAAAAGTGCGTCATGAGCGCGATGCTGACCCAGTTGTCGCCCCAAACGGTGGTCACGAAGTTCGAAGAGATTGCAGCGGCAAGCGAATCATTGGTTTCCACGAATTTGCCCGCATCTCAGCTGAGCACTTTCATCCCGCTGGCGTTGAAGGCCAAGGATCAGAAGATCAAGACCGTGTCCTTCGTGCCTCCGCAGATCAACACGGGCAGGCCTGATATCGACAAGATTCAACGCATGGTGCGCGATGCGATCGATCCCCCCAAGCCCGCCAAGTCGAAGGCCTCCTCGAAGACGGCAAGCGGGTCGTCCCAGACTCCTGCCACCACGGGATCCACCAGCGGCTCCTTGGGCAATATCAGGGATGGTTATGCAGCCAATCAATCCCAAGACCTGGCAGGCTCGTGCTGAGCTTCGCGTAGGGTTCTGCACGTGTCCGCGCCCAATTCCATTGACCTGACCAAGGTCGTCGCGGTCGTGGTGACCTGGAATCGCCGGCCCTTGATCGAGGAGTGTCTGGACGCGATCTTCGCCCAGGAGCACCGCCCGAGCGCCGTAGTTGTCGTCGACAATGCCTCTGACGACGAGACCGCGGATTACCTGGCCTCCAGGACCGACGATGGGCTGAATCTCGTGCGGCTCACCCAGAACACAGGCGGTGCGGGTGGCTTCGCTGCAGGCATCCAAACGGCCTTGGGGCTCGGCCCAGACCTGATCTGGCTGCTGGATGACGACACCATCCCCGAGCCCGACAGTGCGGCTGAGTTGGTCAGAGCCTGGTCGAGCTATCCCGATGCGCTCGATCGGCGACCGGCTGTGCTGGCCAGCAAGGTCGAGTGGCTCGATGGGCGAGACCATCCGATGAACACACCCCGGACCAAGCCGGGTGCCTCAACTGCAGAGTTGGCTGCGGCGGCTGAAGTCGGTGCCCTGCCGATTCGTTCGGCCTCGTTCGTGTCGATCATGTGCGACGCCAGAGTCATCCGTGAGCGGGGCCTGCCGATCGCCGACTATTTCTTGTGGAATGACGACTTCGAATATTCAACGCGGTTGATCCGTGATGGCGTCGGCTTGTATTGCCCGAGCAGTGTCGTGGTGCACAAGACGCGGGTGTTTGGGTCCACTGATGCCGATCCGGGGGAGCGGTTCTTCTTCGAGGTGCGCAACAAAGTCTGGTTGTTCTCTCGTGCCGCTGGTCTGGCTCCGCTGGAGAAGGTGCTGTACGGCGGATCGACCCTGCGCCGTTGGGGTCGCACAATCGGCAAGTCGGGTGATCGACGTACCTTGGTGCGGGCAGGTTGGCGCGGACTCAAAGCGGGTGTGACCAAGGCTCCTCGCGCCAACCATGAGGTCTTGGCTCAGGCTGGACTCGCAACCCCCCATGACCAGGTTTTGTCGCCAGGACAACCCTTCACGCTGTTGATCAGCACCTATGCAAAGGACAGTCCGGAGTTCCTGATTGCCGCCTTCGAGTCATCCGTGCACAGCCAGACCCGGCCGCCTGCCGAGGTGGTACTGGTGCAGGATGGCCCGGTGCCTGAGGCGTTGGCCGAGGCCATTGATTTGATCATCTCGAAGAGCCCTGTGCCCGTGAAACTCCTGCCTCTGGCGAAAAACCAGGGCCTGGGGCCAGCCTTGGATGCAGGGCTTGCTGCGGCGGGTCACGAAATCGTGGCCCGGATGGATGCTGATGACCTCAGTTTCCCGGATCGATTCGCCAAGCAATTGCCGATGATCGAGGCTGGGGCCGACATCGTGGGATCAGGCCTTCTGGAGTTCGGCAGCGATGTCGGCGATGTGGTTGGTCGGCGTACTCCGCCCACCAAGGCTGATGAGATCCGCAGGGTGATCAAATTCCGCGACCCTTTCAATCATCCGACGATCGTGTATCGCAAGGGCGCGGTGGTCACGGCTGGCGGTTACTGTGACATGCCACTGCTTGAGGACTATTTGTTGTTCACCCGGATGGTGATGGGAGGAGCAAATCCAGCGAATCTCGCCGAGCCACTGGTCTACTACCGGGTCGGCGAAGGTGCCTATGCGCGGCGAGGGGGGCTGGAGTTGTTCAAATCAGAGCTCGCTCTCCAGCGGCGCTTTTGGCGCTTGGGCATTGTCAATCGTCGAGAGTATGTCCGAAATGTTGCCGTCCGGGCGGGCTACAGACTCGTGCCTGAGCGCTTGCGGAAAGCCGCATATCGGAGGTTGCTGGCAAATCGCGGCGACGCGGGCTAGATGAGCATTGATTGTGACGGATCGGACGCCGACACAAATCGCCGATGCGGGCAAGCGCGGCTAGACTGATTCGGGTTTGCCGACCCCTGTCCAGACGACGCTGGGCAGAATCCGACTCCATGGGAGCTGCATTGACCTCCGCGCATGACCTGCCCGATCTTGTTGTCGTTGGCTCAGGCTTCTTCGGTTTGACGATCGCCGAACGCGTTGCCGCCGAACTCAACAAGAAGGTGCTCATCATTGAGCGCCGCTCCCACATCGGAGGCAATGCCTACAGCGAGGCCGAGCCAGAGACTGGCATTGAGGTCCACGTCTACGGCGCCCACCTCTTCCACACCTCCAACGAAAAGGTCTGGGAGTATGTCAACAGGTTCACCACCTTCACCAACTATCAGCACCGAGTCTTTGCAAAATTCAGGGATCAGGTTTATTCCTTCCCGATGAATCTTGGGTTGATCAACCAATTCTTCGGTCGCAGTCATACCCCTGACGAGGCTCGGGCGCTGATCGCTGAGCAGTCCAGTGAGATTGACACCAAGGACGCCTCAAATCTTGAGGAGAAGGCAATCAGCTTGATTGGTAGGCCGCTTTATGAAGCCTTCGTCAAGGGCTACACCGCAAAGCAGTGGCAGACCGATCCCACCGAGCTCAGCGCTGACATCATCACCAGACTTCCCGTGCGTTACAACTTCGACAATCGCTATTTCAGTGACAAATATGAAGGCC
>ERZ795053.967-NODE-967-length-36652-cov-10.454081_pt1 | contig 36652 bp, 32 predicted proteins | sample MGYA00375137_ERZ795053 | MGnify/ENA primary metagenome ERZ795053 (study PRJEB30182, sample SAMN05720284) | activated sludge metagenome | isolation source: Anaerobic digester | place: Hong Kong | collected 2014-12-17 ...
AGAAGCAGGGCGTTGATGCTCAGGCGCTGCCCGGCCATGATGCGCTGTTCGAAAAACGTGCGCGCGCCGGAGCCGCGCTCCCGGCTGAGCAGAGCGATAGGCTGATCTGGACCGCCGAGAACCGACCAGTTGGTGATACGGCCGTTAAACACCGCCTGCACCTCCGCCCGGCTCAAACCCTCGACCGGATTGTCCGCGCCCACCACCACTACCAGACCATCCCAGGCTACCGGATTAAACCAGAAGCCGCTGTCGGCGGGCAGGGCGTGGACCAGCACGGCGTCCAGGTTACCGGCGGCCAAATCGGCCAGCAGCACGGCCGTATTCGCCAGGATAAATTGCAGTTGGGCGCGGTCAGTCCATTGGGCGTAAGGACCGGCGACGAGGTCGGCGAGGGGTTGGGCGGCAGTGGCAACGCCGATGTGCAGGGTTTCCGGAGGCGGCGTAGGGGTGATGGCCGGCGGCGGGGCCGGTTCAGGCTGGCAGGCCGTCAGCCAGAGACCGACGAGACCTGCCAGTCCCAACAGGCGCTTCCAGTTCACGACAGCAGCGAATAAAGCAGGTAACCACCGCCTAACACGGCCGTGTACACGGCAAAAATATACAGGCTGTGGTTGCGCACCCAGCTTAACAAAAAGGCAATGCATACGTAGCCGGAAATGGCGGCGGCCAGGAAAGCGGAGACGTAAACGGCCGTCGAAAAAACCATCACCTCCGCCGTCAGAATGTCCAGCAGCGAGAGCAGCCCCGCGCCCAGAATAACCGGCACGCCCAGCAAAAAGCTGTAGCGCGCGGCCGTGGGCCGGTCAAAACCGCGCAGCAGGCCGCCGACGATGGTGCTGCCGCTGCGCGACAGGCCGGGGAACAGCGCCGTCATCTGAAACAGGCCAATAACAATCGTATCCAGCCAGTTCATGGTGTCGAACGTCTTTTTGCCGGAAAGCAAGCGCTCACCGACGACGAGGAGAACGGCCGTGACCAGCAGAAAGAACGCTGCCCAATTCGGATGGCTAAACACGCTGTCGAAAAAATCCTGCAGCAAAAAGCCGGCCAGGGCCGCCGGGATACAGCCCACCACGATAAACCAGCCGAGACGCGCGTTGGTTGTGCCCAACGGCTGGCGCTCGGCCAAGCCTCGCAAAACGCCCACGACAATATCCCACAAATCCCGCCGAAAATAAATCAGCACAGCCACCAGCGTGCCCAGATGCACCAGACCAATGAGCGTCAGGTCCGGCGGGGTCATGTCAAAAATGGAAGGAATCAAAACCAGATGCCCGGAACTGGAAACCGGCAAAAACTCGGTCGCTCCCTGCAAAATACCTAAAAAGATCGCTTCAATAATGCTCATAAACAATTCCCTTACTCTGCGATGATCTTGAACAAACTGGCCAAGCATACCGGGCGCAGATTACGGTTCATCTGTCGTCGCTGCGGTGTCGAAATCGGCGGGCAACGCGAAGAACAAGCGCCGCCAGCCCATTTTGCGCGCCGAGCACCAGCAGTTGGTTGCGCCACCCTGGCACGCAAATTACCTGATCGCGCCCCAGACACCGCAATGACTCCGCTACAACCTGCTCAGAAGTCATCCACATGGCGGCCGGGACACGATCCTTGCGGAAACCGGTCATCACCTGGGTACTGTGAAATTCGGTGTGCGTGAATCCGGGGCACAAAGCTTGCACGCGAATGCCTTGCGGGGCGACTTCTGCCTGGAGCGCGCGCGAAAAGGTGTTCATATAGGCTTTGGAGGCCGGATAATTGATATCGCCCGGTGATGGAAAGAAGGCGGAGATGGAAGAGACGTTGATGATGGCGCCGCTGCCCCTGCTCGTCATGCCGGGCAGCGCGGCGCGGCACAGGCGCATGGTGGTCAGGACGTGCAAATTCAGCATGTCAATTTGCGCTTGCAGGTCGGAGGCCAGCAGGGATCCCTTATTGGTGCCGAAGCCGGCATTATTGATCAGGATGGCGAGTTGAAGGCCGGCAATCCGCTGTTCTACGCGAGCCACATCGGCCGCCTGGGTGAGATCGGCGGGCAGGACTTCGACGGCGACGCCGTGGGTCTGGATCAGGTCGTCGGCCAGCGTGGTCAGCCGGTCTGCACGGCGGGCTACCAGAACGAGGTTATAGCCGGCCTGAGCCAGCCGGCGGGCAAAGGCCGCGCCGATGCCGCTGGACGCGCCGGTGATGAGCGCGTACTCGTGCTGCCCTGACGTTCTGGGCAGGGCAAGCGGGTCGCGTCCGGTCAGTTGTTGCAGCAGTTTGCCGCCAATGAGGGAGAGTAGAACGGCCGTTGCCCCGCCTACCACCCAGCCTTTTTTTATTGCCATCTCACGCCTCCCGCTTGATTTTCTTGGGCTCGCACACATTTTTCTTTTCGTTCGCCGCCCGCCCGCATTTCTGGCACACATAGTGCGGTTTATCCACCAGCGCCGCGTAGGCGTCGAAATCTTTTTTTAGCAATTTTTGCAGATCACACAGCGTTTTGCCCATACCCAAACCTCATAAAAAAGCCCGCAGATCGGCCGATCTGCGGGCGGAGTTTTACCCGATTGTCAGGAATTGCACAAACTCAGGCCACGATCAGATCATGGATGTGGCGAACCGAGGCGGCGGCGTCCTGTCCATCCACCACCAGACTGATGCTGCACTCCGACGAGCCCTGGGCAATGGCGATAATGTTGAGGTTTTGCTGCCCGAGCGCCGTGAACACGCGCCCGGCAATGCCGGGCGTGCCGCGCATGCCCGCGCCCACCACCGTCACAATGGAAACGGACCGCTGCGCCCAAATGCGGTCGATGTCCTGGCGGTGAATTTCTTCTTCAAATTCAGCGTTCAGGCTGGCGATCACTTTATCGACCAGTTCGTCGGGCGTGGCAAAACAAATGGACTGCTCTGACGAAGCCTGGCTGATGAGCAGCACGCTGACCTGGGCCTGGGCCACCGCGCCAAACGTGCGGGCGGCGATGCCCGGCACGCCGAGCATCCCCTTGCCTTCCACCGTGATCAGGCTCAGGTTGTCGATTGCCGTGACGGCTTTGACGCCGCCGTTGCCATTGGCTGTATCGGGCACAATGACGGTGCCGGCGTGGCCAGGATTGAAGGTGTTTTTAATGCGCAAGGGGATATTGTTTTCCACGCAGGGGCGCATGGTTTTGGGATGAAGGACCTTCGCGCCGAAGAAAGCCAGCTCGGATACCTCGCGGTAGCTGAGGGTGGGAATGGAGCGGGCCGTTTTAACCAGGCGCGGATCGGCCGTCATGACGCCATCCACGTCGGTCCAGATCCACACTTCGTCGGCGTGGAGGGCCTGGCCCATGAGGGCAGCGCTAAAATCGGAGCCACCCCGGCCGAGGGTGGTGGTGATGCCGGCCTGGTTGGCGGCAATGAAGCCGGTGATGATGGGGATGATGCCCTGGGCGAGTAACGGCCGTATCCGCCCCTGAGTCCGGGCATCCGTTAACGTCAGCAATGGCGTGGCCGACTGAAAATTGTCGTCGGTCACAATCAATTCCGTCGCATCCACCGCCTCGGCCGGATGGCCAATCTGGCGCAGGTAAGCAGCCAGAATGCGCACACTCATCTGCTCGCCCATGCCGCTGATGGTATCCAGCGCCCGCGGCGTCAGCTCGCCCAAAGCCAGCACAGCCTGACACAGCGCCTCATAACGGTCGATAAACTTCTCGTTTTCGGCCAACACTTTTTGCCGTTCGCCCTCCGGAGCCAGCAGGCCATCAATGGCTTCGAAATGCACCTGACGCAAAAGCCGGGCAACGTCTTGATAGGTCGTGTCGTCGCCGCTAAGGGCCGTGTGCGCCCCGCGCAGCAGCAAATCGGTCACCTTGACCGGCTTGCTGCCCATCGCCGAGGCCACGACAACCACCTGACCCCATTCTTCACGGGCGTTGAGTATGAGATCGGCCGTTTCACGCATAGCCTGGGCACTGCCGACCGAAGTGCCACCAAATTTCATTACTAAAGTCATGAGGTTACTCCATTTGCCATTTTGGATTGTCGTTTCCGGATTGATGGTAACGTCTCGTCCGAAAATCAGGAATTGGTAAATTTGCCTAAAAAGCAAAACAGCTCTGTACACACATGAACATCCAGTGCGCGCAGAGCCGTTTGTCTACAAAAACAAACGCCTCTTCCAGAAAGTATGAAGAGGCGTCGCAGGGTAAACGCTAACTCTCATCTTCCAGAAGTTCCCCCGGTGGGGAATCACATCTGCCGGAATTGGCACCATGACCGCTGCAAGTCGTTTGCAGACAGTAGGTTGCCGAGGCTTCATCGGGCCGGTCCCTCTGCCTCTCTGGATAAGAAGTGTAGGTGATTCTTGTTATTAAATTGTGAAGGTGATCCTGTAGGTTATCCACATTACGACAATTTTTCCCACAGAATTGGGAAGGCTATCCACAGAATCTTGGGCCAGATGGTATCAAAGGCGGCTGGGGTTGTCAATGGAAAATTGCTGCGCATATTTGGCGGCGAAGGCGTTATGATAGAGTCACACTTTCGGTATCTGGGGATACGAACCCCCTGGATTTGCGGATCATTCATTCTTGTTTACCACCCTGCAACTTTCCCCCCACCGCTGCGTAGTGGTGGGTGAATTGTCAGGAGATTGAACGTTGAACGAAGAACAAGTTTGGCTAGAACAAGCCAGGCAAGGCGACAAGGCGGCGTTCGGCAAGCTAATAGAAGCCTACCAAACGCCAGTCTATAACTTAGCGTACCGCATGTTGAACAATGCGGGTGAAGCAGAAGAAGCGGCCCAGGAGGCTTTTATTCGGGCGTATACGCGGTTGGATAGCTATAACCCAGAGCACAAGTTTAGCACCTGGATGCTGTCGATCACGTCTAATTATTGCATCGATTTAATCCGGAAACGGCGCGCTTTGCTGCTCTCGATTGATGAACCGCTGCCGCCTCATCCGGCGCTGATGTCTGATAATGCGAAAGGACCCGAGGCACAAGTCGTGATGAATGAACAACAAGCGATGGTCCAGGCGCTGCTGCAAGAGCTGCCCGAAGATTACCGGCAGACCGTGGTTTTGCGGTATTGGTATGACCTGTCTTATGACGAAATCGCGGAGATGATGGATACAACTGTCAGTGCGATTAAGTCGCGCTTGTTTCGGGCGCGCCGCCTGCTGGCGGAGGTGGGGCAAGAGAACGGTCTGAGTCCGGTAAGGGAGTCTGCGGCGTTAACGGCCGTCTCATGACAATGAACGAGAAAAGGGAGAAGGTTATGGAACACGAAGAGACTTATCTCTTAATGATGGACGCGCTCGATGGTGAGCTTGCAGAAACGCAAACTGTCGAACTGGAGGCTCACCTGCGCGCGTGTCCTTCTTGCTTGCAAGAATGGCAAGCACTGCTGGCTGTGCACACCTTGCTGCAGCAAACCCCGGCGCTAAGCCCGGCGGTGGATTTTGCCCAACGCACCCTGGCACACCTGCCCAACCGGCGGATGCGCATCTGGACCCTGACGGCGATCTATGCGCTGCTTTTGCTGGGCGGCATTCTACCCATTGCCTTGGGTATTGTGCTGGCGTTTGTTTTGCGGCCGGTTCTCAGTGAGCCGACTATTCTGGGCAGCATTGGTCAATCCATCGGACAGGCATTGCAAGTCATGGGCACAATCGCGGCGGCTTTGTTGGCCGGATTGGGTGAAATGATTGTGCAGCAGCCCGCCATCGTCGGCTGGTTATTGGTCTTGCTGGGTATCATCTCCATTTGGGGCGGTGTTTCCCGGCAGTTGATCTTCCAAACCAACCCACGGCAAATTTCATAATTGGGAGACATCCGATGAATAAACGATTGTTACTGGTATTGGTATTGGTTTTGTTGTTAACGGCCGTTCCCGCCAGTGCTGTTTGGGCGGCGCCGCCGATGGACGGCGACCAGACGGTGGAGACCGGCGAAAGCGTGAACAACGACGTCATATTGCTCGACGGCGACCTGGAAGTTCAGGAAGGCGGCACCATCAACGGTGACGTCGTGCTGTTTAGCGGCGCGGCGGACATTTCTGGCACCATCAACGGCGACCTGGTTTTGTTTGATGGCGACCTGGATGCGGCGGAAACGGCCGTCGTCAATGGCAACTGCGTCGTTCTGAACGGGGCCATCAACGACAACTCGGCCGGCGGCCTGGGCTGCACCAACGTCGCCGGTCTGCCAGACTTCCTGCCCCTGGCCGGCCTGGCCGGGTTAGCCAATGGCATGTCGCCCCGGTTCGATGACATGCCAAATCCGCCGGCCCAGCCCCCGTCCGGCTCTGGCTTCTTCGGCGGCCTGGCCGGCGTCATCGCCCGCAGCCTGTTGTTTAGCATCCTGGCCTTTGCAACCATTTCGCTGGCGCCGAGCCACGTCGGCCAGGTAGAGGCGGCTATCAAGCGTAAGCCCGTGGCCAGCGGCACCGTCGGCTTCCTGACGGCCGTGGCCGTGCCCACGTTGTCCGTGTTGCTGGCTCTGCTGTCGGCCGTGCTGCTGCTCATCTGCATCGGCATCGTCGGCTTTGCCATAGTCTTTGCTCTGCTGGCCGGATTAGGCGTGGCCGCTTTGTTCGGCTGGATTGCCGCCGGCGACCTGTTGGGGCAATGGCTGGTGCAGCGCACCAACCGGCAAAAGATGAGTCCGGCGCTGGTGGCGGCTTTGGGAACCTTTGTGTTGACCTTTGGCCTGGGCTTGTTTGGGTTGATTCCCTTCTTGCTAGGCGAAGGGCTGGTCAGCATGATCATCACCTTTATCGGCCTGGGCGCGGTTGCCCTGACCAAGTTTGGCACGCAGCCGTATCCTCTGGTGCGGCTGGTGGATGAGCAAGAGACAAAGGTAACGGCCGTTCTGGACACCCTGCCCGATTCAGAATAACCGCTCCCTTTTCCGGCAGAAAACAAAAAAGGCGCACCGCATAGGGTGCGCCTTTTTCGTTTTTATGAAGTCGCTAAAAAATCAGGCCGCAAATTTGGCGGATTTCCCGCTAAATTTGGCCGCAATCTGGCCGTAGAGGTGGCCGGTAACGGCCGTCAGATACGGCCCAACAACCAGACCAATCACAATCGACAAAATCCAGCCCACACACGGAATAATCGCCAAAATGCCGGTGATCACGCTGACGGCGATGCCCGCGCCAAACGTAGCCAGGAAAACCATCAAAATGTCGCCGATGCTTTGCCGGGCAATGCCCAACACCTCGCCAAAGCGGAAGCAGGCGCCAAACTCGCCGGTAATAACGTACTGCACAATAATGGCCGGGCTGATGAAAAACAACGCGACGGCAAATAACAATCCCAGGCAAGCGAGAATCAGGCCGGTCGTGCCCATGGCCGCGGCTAGCATGTTCGGATCGCTGGAATCGGATATCGTGCCTAAACCACCCGTCGCCACGGCGGCAATACAGGCCAGCAGCCAGAACGGCAGCGTGTAGACAAACTGGGCGATAAAGACGTACAGGCCATCCATAAACAGCCCGCCCCAATCATCCCACTCCGGCAGCGGCTTTTCCACCCCGTCTTTGACATTACGCGTAATAGCTACCGCATAGCCGATGAGGAAGAACATGGGGATGATCAAAAAGGAAAAGAAGGTCACAATGAGGGCGATCAACAATTTATTGATCCACCGCTCGTCTTCTGTGACATAGGTAAATGCTTTTGCTAGATCCATCGAAATGCCTCCTGTTTTAGAATAAGCTGACAATAAATTTGCACTGCTGCGCCGCGCATTTTATACCCACAAACCGATAAAACACAAACAAGGGCTGGTAATTCGTCCGCAACTACCAGCCCTCGCCCTAATCTAAGGGAGGCGCCTGGCGATCAAGCCCAACCTTGATTTTTAACAAAATCGGTAATGATCGGAATGGTTACATATTGACCCTGATAGCCTTGCCAGCCCCAGTAGCAGCCAATTAACCAGATAAGCAGCGAGGGGATGCCGCACAAGAAAGTGCTTAACAGCGTGCCGGCGACCAAATTAATCAGGCCCCAGGCCAACGCCTGCCCATTGTGAGCGCGGATGAACGGCCGTTGTTTCTTATCCTCCATCAACAAAATAATGACAGGGACCAACGGCGCTAAAACGTAAGCCAACAACACCCACAACTTGTCGTCGGCCGTTATGTCCGCGTCGGACATGTCGCCCATGCTGGGTGGCTCTTCTTTTTCAGGCATAGGGTCAAAATCGGGCATTGGTTCTTTTTCTGGCAGATCATCGTTTTCCAATTCGTCACTCATAGTTTTTTCTCCATACAAAGTAAAGAAGCAAGATAATCACCAACAGTTGAATTGTAAGGGCCGCTATAGCTGCCGTCAATAGCTATCAATTGACATTGACGCCTCCCAATTCACCACGGGAGCGGTTAGCAACCAGTCTCGGCTGTCGGAATTTGCCAACGGCCGTCTCCCCAGATAGAATGCCGCCATGAGTAGAATCGTCTTCATGGGTACGCCCGAATTCTCTGTGCCCGGCCTGGAAACGCTCATTGCCACCCAAACCGTCGTCGGCGTTGTTACGCAGCCGGACCGTCCGGCCGGGCGCGGCCAGCAGCTTCGCCCTTCGCCGGTCAAAGTGGTCGCCGAGGCCGCCGGCATCCCGGTTTACCAGCCCCCATCGCTGCGCCGCGAAGAGGCCGCCGCGCCCCTGCGCGAGTGGCAGCCTGACCTCATCGTCGTGGCGGCGTTTGGGCAGATTTTGCGGCCGCACGTGCTGGACCTGCCGCCGCACGGCTGCGTGAACGTCCACGCCTCGCTGCTGCCGCGTTGGCGCGGCGCTTCGCCCATCCAGCACGCCCTGATGGCCGGCGACGAGGAAACCGGCGTTTGCCTGATGCGCATGGATCCGGGACTGGACACCGGCCCGGTTTACGTCTGCCGCGCCACGCCCATCACCGCCGAGGACACGGCCGTTTCCCTCCACGATCGCCTGGCGCAAATGGGGGCCGATTTATTGGCCGGGCATCTGGCGGCGATTATCGACGGCCGTCTCGCGCCCACGCCTCAGGACGACGCCCTGGCCACCTACGCGCCCATGATTAAAAAGGAAGACGGCCGTTTGGACTGGAGCCAATCCGCCGCCCACCTGGATCGTCAGGTGCGCGCCATGACCCCCTGGCCGGGAGCTTTTACCGTCTGGCAAGAGCAGCCGCTCAAAATTTTGGCTGCCCGGCCGGCCGGGCAGCCTGTTTCTGGTCCGCCCGGCCTCGTCGTACATAACACCGCCGGCGACACGGCCGTTGCCGTCACCGGCGATGGCGGCCTGGAACTGCAAACCGTGCAGTTGGCCGGGAAACGGGCGATGGATATGGGCGAATTTTTACACGGCCGTCCTGAATTTATCGGCAGCCGCCTGGGAGAAGCCACATGAAAATCCTGGTTTACGGCGCAGGCGCGGTGGGCGGCTACGTCGGGGGCCGCCTGGCGGAAGCCGGGCATCAGGTCACCATGATCGTGCGCGACGTCACCGCCGAAAGCATCGACGCCAAAGGGCTGATCATCCAGGAAAACGGGCAGTCAGCGCGGGTGCAGCCAACAACAACCACTTCCGTGGCCCAAACCTTCATGTCGCCCGATGTCCGGTTCGATCTCATCATCCTGGGCATGAAAGCCTACGATCTAAAAACGGCCATCGATCATCTGGTGGCCTTTTGCCCCGACCCGCCGCCCATCCTGACACTGCAAAATGGGATTGGCGTAGAACGGCCGTTGCTCGACCAGTTTGGCCCCGACCGCCTCATCATCGGCGCGCTGACCACGCCGGTTAGCAAGCCCATGTCCAACCAGATTGTCGTCGAACGCAGCGACCGCGGCCTGGGGATTGCCCCCGCCAATCGCAGCCAATCGATTACCCAGTGGGCCGATCTCCTGCAAAAAAGCGGCCTGACGGTGGCGGTTTATCAAGATTATCAGTCGATGAAATGGTCCAAGGCGCTGCTCAACATTGTGGCCAACGCCACGTCGGCCATTTTGAACCGCCCGCCGGGTGTGGTGTACAAATCCGAAGCGATGTTTGACCTGGAAGTGCGCATGCTGCGCGAAACGTTGGCCGTGATGGCTGCGCTGAAATACCAGGTGGTGGATCTGCCCGGCTCGTCGGCCAAACGGCTCGCGTTTGGGGTGCAAAAAGCGCCCCGGCTCGTCCTGAAGCCTATCCTGACAGGCATTGTGGCCAAAGGCCGCGGCGACAAAATGCCCTCTTTTCAAATCGACCTGACGGCCGGTAAGGGGCAAAGCGAGGTGGTTTTCCACAACGGGGCCATTGCCAAAGCGGGGCTGGCCCTCAACATCCCCACGCCGGTCAACACAGCCCTAACCGACGTGTTGGTGCGCCTGGCGCGCCACGAATTGGATTGGCGCGACTTTGACGGCAAACCCGGCCGCCTGATGGCCGAAGTTGCCCGGTTTGAGAAATAGCTGATGTTTGATTTGCGCGCGCGGAAAAACGGCCGTCCCCTCCTCGTAGGCCACCGTGGCGCGTTGGAAGCCGCGCCCGAAAACACCATGCCCGCCTTTGCCGCTGCCCTGGCCGGCGGTGCAGACATCATCGAGCTAGACGTCCAGCTTACGGCCGACCAGCAAGTGGTTGTTTTTCACGATATCTCGCTGCAGCAAAAAGCCCGTCTGCCCAGCCTGATCAGCGCCCATTCGGCCGAATTTTTACGCGCCCTGGACATGGGCCGGTATTTTGGCGAGCAATTCGCCGGCCTGAAAATGCCTTTCCTGAGCGAAGTGCTGGATTGGGCTTACGGCCGTATCCCCCTCATGATCGAACTCAAGCACGGGCCGGTATTCAACCCGGCGCTCGAACAAGCCGTCGTCGGCCTGATAACCGACTACCGCATGACCGACAACGTCGTGCTGATCAGCTCCGATCAATTTGCTTTGCAGCGGGTGAAGCGGCTCGATCCCCACCTGGCTACCAGCTTTATTTTTAGCGGGCGGCTGCTCAATCCCCTCGCACTGGTTGACGGCCTGGAAGTCAACGCGTTGAGCCCGCGGACCGATTTGTTGACCCAGGCGGAAGTGGATCTGATTCACGCCGCCGGGTATGCGTGCAGTCCCGGCGGATTTTGGTGGGACTACCCCAGGTTTATCGCCTGGGGTGTCGACACCATCAGCAGCAACAATCCGGCCGCCATCGAGTGGACAACCATCATGCCCACAGACACCCAAAATCTTTGACGCCTGTTATTCCGGCAGTTCCTGCTCAAAGAAAGAAATCACCACTTTCGGGTTGTCAATCAGATATTGATAGCCACCAAACCGATCATCAGAATCGACGAACAGGGGGCCGCGGGCATTAGGCGCAGCTTCGGCCATTTGGGCCACGTCTTCCGCGTCGCCCCAGGGGTCGCCGTTGCCCTGCACGAAGAGGATGGGGGTTTTGCCGGCCCCAGCCGCAGCGAACGAGGGCCGATAGGCCGACCAGTAAAGGCCACCGGCCGCCTGGTAGAAGAATTCGGCCACCGGCAGGACCAGGGTGCTGAGCGGGCCAAGCAGTTCACGGCCGTATTTTTTGCTAAAGACGGCCAGCGTCGTCGGCTGCACGGCTACGGCGGCGCGAATCATGTCGGTCTGGGGCAGGGCGTAGAGCAGGCTGTTGGCGCCCATCGAGAAACCGATGACGCCGATGCGGTCTGAGGCAACGTCGGCACGGCCGTGCAAATAAGCCAGCGCCCCTAACAAATCTTTGGCCTCTTCCTGACCAAAGGCCACCGGCGGCGCGGCGGCGCTTTCGCCATGATTGCGCATGTCATACATCATGACGTGGAAGCCATCCTGATGTAAGGCATAAGCCAGGCGCAGCAAATCGACCGGCTTCTCGCCGGTCAGGTTGGCAAACAAATCGTCGGCCGATTCACCCAGACGATTCCAGGGCCAACCGTGAATTAAAACGATGGTTGCCCCCCGGCGGCTGGAGTCGGCGGCGGGAATAAACCAACCGGCAATGCGCACGCCATCCTGGGCCGGGAATTGGATGTCGTCGTAATCCAGCCCCAGATCGCCGGGGTTGGCCCACAATGGTTGGCGCGGCGGCGCGATGATGCGTTTGGCAAAAAAGGCGGCCACGGCAGCGATAACGGCCGTCAGCAGACCCACAATCCCAAAAAACCAACGAAGTGCTCGTCCAAAACTCATCAGTAACCTCCTTGCTTCGATTGAACCTGACAAATTCCATTATACCTGAACAAGCCGGTTTGTACCGAAGTCAAAATTGGATAAACTGGTAGGTGCATGGTGGAATTTGGCAACGCACCCAGAGGAAAATGATGATACCGACGCCCTTGGACCAGCTATTTCAGGCAGCAAAAACGGCCGTTAAAGCCAATCACTTCTGGCAGGCAGCCGAACTTTACACGGAAGTGCTGGCCAACACCTCCCCCAAATCAAGCGATCCGGAAATCAACGAGATGCGGCTCACCGCCCTGCGAGAGCGCGGCCATTTGCTGGGTCTGCTGGGCGAGCAGGTGGCTGCCCTGCACGCCTACGAGCAATATTACCTGGAAGCCGGCAGCGGCGTTCAGGCCGTCACCGCCCTGGTTGCCATCGGCGGCCAATGCCGCCGCCTTGGCCAATACGAGCGCGCCTTGCAGGTTTACCAGCAGGCAGCGGACCTGGCCGATTCGCTGGATTTTGCCAACGGCCGTGCCCAGGCATTGGCCGGCATCGGCGGCGTTTACGTGCTGCTGGGGCGCATCGACGAGGCCATGGTTCAGCTCAATCAGGCCACGGAGCTTTTTGAAGAATTGAGCGACGTGCCAGGCCAGGTCCAATCCCTCAACCAGAAAGGGGTGGCCTACGGCAGCAGCGGGCAGTTGGATAAAGCCATTGAGGTTTTTGAGATCAGCCTGAAGCTGGCCGAACAAATGAACCGGCAAGACCGCTATGTGATCACCCTGAACAATTTGGGCGAGTGTTACCGCCTGCTGTACGACATCGATCGGGCACTGCCATGCCACGAAGAAGCGCTGCAAAAGGCGGAGGCCGCCCGGCTGCGCTTTGTCGAAGCAGACATTTGCCGGAATTTAGGGCTGGATTACCGTGAATTGGGGCGCATGGACGAGGCGCTGACCTATTTGCGCCGGGCGCTGACCCTCAGCGAAGAAATTGAAAACCTGGACATTCATCTCTATGCGCTTTTTGGCCTGGCGGTAACAGAGGTAAAAACCGGCGACGTAGACTCCGCCCTGGTGCACGCCCATCAACTGCGTGAACTGGCCATCAGCAGTGATTCGCGCGGCCACCTGGCCCGGTCGCTGTACGCGCTGGGGCTGGTGGCCCAGGCCCAGGCCGACCCCAACACGGCAGAGGAAGTGTGGCAGCAGGCGCTTTATCTGGCCCATGAAACGGAGCGGCGTATGCTGCTGTGGCAGCTGCACGCCGCGCTGGCCGAAGTGGCCCGGAACGAAAGCCTGGCGCAGGTCCATTACCGCATCGCCAGCGAGATTATTCACCAGATAGCCGAACCGATTGCTGATGACCAGTTGTGTCAGTCGTTTTTAACGGCCGTTCCGGTGCGATCTGTTTTGGCAAAGAGTGAATTGATGGATTAACGGCCGTTCGCAAACAAATCTGTCTCGTGCACGCCCGGCGCAGCCGGAGGAACCGCCCGAATATACAAATCTTTGGCAAATAACAGCTTCTGCAGCCAGACCGGGAACAGCCGGTTGCGGCTGGAGCCGCCGCCCTGGCTGGAATGCTGCGCGCTGGCCGCCATTTTCACGTCCCAAAAATCACGATAATCAATCGATGCCGTTAGCAGTTCCGGGGCGATGCCCAGTTTGGTGTAATCGATGTCCTTATTGCGGCCGGCGTGTTTGGGGTCCTGGCCGCGCAGGCGCATCATCAGGGCTAAAATCTTGACCGCCCGGTTGGGAAACGCGGTGTAATACAGCCGTCCCGGGCGGAACGGCTCTGGGCCAATATCCGGGTACTGCTGCGGATCCGCGGCGGCGTGAAAAGCGGCCGTGGTGATTTTCCAGCAGTGGATGTGGTCCGGGTGAAAGTAGCCGCCGGTTTCGTCGTGGGTGATAACCACTTGCGGCCGGATGGCGCGGATCAGGGCCACCACTTTGCCGATCGCTTCATGCTCGTCGACGTTGATGAACGCCTCCGGGTGGTGGTTCGCCGGGTCGTTGATGTAGCCGGAATCCCGGTAGCCTAATTTGTGGAGCGTGGCTCCCAAGATTTTCACGGCCGCGTCCAGCTCTCTGGCGCGCACGTTGACCAGGTCCTGCAGGGTAGCTTCATACCCTTCCGCCACCGAACCGGCCACACCGTCGGTGGCAATGGCGATGTGGACGTCCACGCCTTCGGCCGCATACCGGGCGAAGGTACCGCCGGGGCCAAAGGATTCGTCGTCGGGGTGGGCCAGAACGGCCAGCAGTCTTTTATCGGCCATTTACCTTCTACCTGTCCGGTGGAATTCTTGCATCATGGGAATGAGCGGGACGGCGGGAATGGTTTGGTAGGGATGGCGCACGCCGGGAAGGACGAGGAGACGGCCGTTCGGCAGCATACGGCTCAGGCGCTGGGCTTCGTTCAGCGGAATCAGCTCATCCCGATCCCCAACGCTTACCAGCACCGGCGTCTGAATCCGCTTGATCATGCCTTCTTTCAGGCCATCGTCCACCAGATAGGCGATCAGATCGGCCGCCTGCCGGACGAGAATGCGCCACTGGCGGCCGCCATGATCTTGCGCAAGCTGATCGGCATAGGCGGGCACCTTAGTCGCCAGGTCGTCGGGATCCAGTTGGGCGCGCAGTTTGGCCGCCGCTTCGGCCGTCCAATAAAACTTGGAGCCGTGCATCAGCAGGGTATGCACCCGGCGTGGCTGGGTGAGGAGCAATTGTAAGCCCAGGTAGCCACCTAAATTGTAGCCCGCGACATGCACGGCCGTTGCCTGCAGCTCATCTAGTAAGCCGACAATGTCTTGAACCATGCGCCCGGTTTGCAGCGTGGGAGCGTTGTTGCCGGAACGGCCGTGTCCGCGCAGATCCATCAACACCAGGCGAAAATCGGTCGCCAATGCCGGCACAAAATTGCTCCACTGCCGGCTAATCGCCCCCATCAGCCCTGGCAAGAGCAAGAGAACTTCTTTTTGCGTGTTCGAGCCATATACTTCGTAGTTGATGATTGTGCCGTCGTCGGCAATCCAGTCACTCATGATCTTCCTCATCGTGCCGCCCGCTCAGGGCCACGGCAAACCCAATAGCCAGGCTGTCTGTATGCGAAATACTGATCGACCATTCCTCAAGGCCGAGCTGCGCCGCGAGCATTTGGGCCTGACGGTGCAGGTGCAGATGGGGACGGCCGTTAGCCGCCACCATCACCTCCACATCCAGCCAGCGAATGTCGCCAATGCCTGTGCCCAGCGCCTTGGCCACGGCTTCCTTCACGGCAAACCGCCCGGCCAGACTGGCAGCCCGCCCGGCGCAGGTCGCCTGCTCCTGGGGCGTGAAAATGCGGTCTAAAAAACGCGCGCCATGCCGGGCAATACTTCGCTCGACGCGGGCAATTTCAATAATATCCACCCCACTGATCAACATGTCAACCCCTGAAAACCGCCGGGCTGCCGGCCGGCGGCCCGGCGACGGCAATGGCCAACTGCTCCGTGCTCAGGTATTTTTGCGCGGCAGCGCGCACTCGTTCCGGAGTCACCGCCCGGATCAGGTCTGGGAAGCGCTGCAAAAAATCCAGGCCCAGGCCGTGCAGCTCCAGATCGCCAATCACACTGGCCAGCCCGCTGTTAGTTTCCAGGCTGACGGGCAGCGAACCGATGCGAAACGCCTGGCTGTCGGCCAGTTCGTCGGCAGAAACCAACTCGTCTTGCATCCGGCCGATTTCGGTGCGGATGGCCGCAATGGCCTGCTCAACGTCTTCTGGGGCCACGCCGGCCCCGGCAAACCAGGGCAGCGGTCCCAGGCCACCTTGCAGCCGGCTGTAAGCATAATAGGCCAATGCCTGCTCTTCGCGCACGCTCTGCCCGATGCGCCCCATCATGCCAAAAACGCCTAAAATCGTGTTCATCAGGCTGGCGTCCAGATAGTCGGGCGCGGACCGGGGCGGACCCGGCAGCCCTAACAGGAGGTCGGCCTGGGCTTTGTCGGGCATGGGAACGTTGGCGCGCAGCAGCCCGGCGGGGCGTGGGGCGGGCGGGACAGCCGGCAGGGGTTTCTGCTGGGGATTGTGCCAGTCGCCGAAGACGGCCGTCACCTTTTCCACCGCCTTCTCGGCTGCAATCGCCCCCACAATCGTCAGGATCATGCCTTGCGGACCAAAATAATCCTGGTGAAACCGGGCGATCTCCTCGCGGCTAAGGGCACGAATGGTTTCCTCGTAGCCGGTCACGGAACGGCCGTAAGGATGATTGGGATACAGCAGTTCATAAAACGCCAGCCGGGCCATGCGCCCGGTGTCGTTGGCGCGCATCACCAGGCTGGTCAGAGTCTGGCCGCGCACCTGCTCCACCTGCTGTGCCGGAAAAACCGGCTCGCGCAGCGATTCGGCCAGCAAGGCCAGCACCAGATCCACGTCCTCTACCAGACTGCTGGCCCCAAAGTCCGTGGTATGTTTATCGCAGCTAAAATACACATCCGCTCCCACAGACTCCAGCGCTTCGTAAATGTCCGCAAAGTTGCGCTGCTGCGTGCCCCGATCCAGCAGCGCCGTGGCAAACGCCGCCAGACCAGCCTGTCCGGCGCGCTCACCCAAGGCCCCGGCGCGAACCACCCCCTCCACGACGATAGATTCGCTGGCAAAATTCTCGTACGCCAGGATGGTCAGGCCATTGGGCAAGACGTGACGATATATCGTTTCTGAGCCTGGGAAATGGATGTCGGCCATGCTAATTCCTTGGGGCGGCTAGGCGTTGCGCACTTGGCTGCCAACGCCAACAAGCAAAGGTTTGCGGCGCGTATGATAACACCAGGCTGGTCTGGAGCCAACCGATCCAGGCTAAATGAGTTCGCCCAATTGCGGCACCTTGGCCGGCCAGACGCCCGCCAGCTGCAAACGTTCAATTTCCAGGTTGAGCTGATGCTTAAAATGCTGCACAAGCGGATCGTAGTAGTTGGGGTACTGCCGAAATTTAGCCTGGATGTGGGCCAGACAGCAGGTATAGAGCGCCAGAGGCTCTATTTGCAGCAACAACTGGTCAAACTCGCCGATGCGCAGATTTCGGGCCGCCCGGCGCTGAGCCAGAAGAATCTCGGCTTCATTGGCCAGCAAAGTGGGCACAGAATGAACAGTAACCAGGTCCAGAAATGGAGCCGTGGAATTAAAGACGCAATGGGTGTGATCTGCCTGGTCGGTGACTGTCAGTTGGCCGCCAAAGGTAAAAATCGCCACCTGTTTTTGTACCCTGTCGGTGAGGACGATGCGACCGGCCACTACCGGGTATTCGCGGGCCTGACGCCAGGGGTGATACAGATCCAGGGATTGCACATTGCGGCCTGAGCCGACAAGTATGTGGGCTTTCTCCGGATCGAAATGTTCGTGGGTGGGTTTGGCTGCCAGCAAAACGTCTACTTGTTCGTAGCCTAAGAGGCTGGGGCCGGGGTGGAACATGTATCCACGGATTTCGCTATGGGGGTGTTTGTTTAGCATGAAAAGCTCCCACGTGTCATCTTACGGGTGAAGCAACAGTTTCGTGTTGGTTTCATTATAAATGGTTACAAGTTCTTTGCCATGACTGATCAGCCATCAAACACAAAGACGAGCTTGCGGCTCGTCTTTGTGGATAACGGGTAGCGGTGGAGGAAGGAAACGGCCGTTATTCGCCCTTATAGCCCAACAAGCGCAGCCCATTCAACGAGACCAGCACCGTGCTGCCCTCGTGGCCAATCACGCTCAACGGCAGGGCCAGGCCAAAACCCAACACCGAAGCGATCAACACCAGGATCATGCCGATGGCGAATGTCAGATTTTGCACCAGGGTCTTACGTGTCTTGCGGCTAAGGCCGATGACATAGGGGATTTTGCCCAGGTCGTCACTCATCAAGACGATGTCGGCCGTCTCCAAAGCCACGTCTGTGCCAGCAGCCCCCATGGCAATGCCGATTTCGGCCGTGGCCAGGGCTGGGGCATCGTTGACGCCGTCGCCGACCATGGCTACCGGCCCGTATTGGTCAGTCAGCTTTTGCAGCAGGCGCATTTTATCTTCCGGCAACAGTTCGGCGTAATAGGCGTCCACGCCGGCTTGCCGGGCAATGGCAGCGGCCACACGCTGGTTGTCGCCGGTGAGCATGGCAACGTGGTCGACGCCAAGATCCTTCAGGCGTTTGATAACCTGGGCCACGTCCGGACGCAGCACATCGGCGATGGCCAGCACGCCCAGGACGTGGGCGCGCCGCGTCGTTTCGGTAACGTCGGCGACGATGACGGAGGTTTTGCCCTGGTCCTGAAACTGTTCCAGCACGGCCGTTGCGTTTTCCAGGCCGTCCATCACCCAGTCGGCAAAATAGCGCCGGTTGCCCACAGCCACCTGACGGCCGTCTACCGCCGCCCGCACCCCCAAACCGGTCTCTGAATGGAATTCCGTGGCATCCGGCAGGTCTAACTCGCGATTTTGGGCAAAAGCCACGATCGCCTCGGCCAGCGGATGTTCCGATTTGGCTTCGACGGCGGCGGCCAGGCGCAGCAGTTCATTCTCGTCGCCTTCCCAGTGCGCGTCGCAGACCACCACGTCGGTAACCTGCGGCTTGCCGGCGGTCAGGGTGCCAGTCTTGTCGAAAGCGATCACTTTGATCTCGGCGGCGCGCTCAACGTAGACGCCGCCCTTAAACAGCACACCCTTTCGCGCCCCGTTGCCAATCGCCGACAGGACGGTAGCCGGTGTGCTGATGACAATGGCGCACGGCGACGCGGCCACCATCAACGTCATGGCGCGATAGAAGGTGGTGTTAAATGGCTCGTTCAGCAGGAAGATGGGCAGGACGATGGCCACGGCCGTCATCACAATCACTCCCAGGGCATAATACTGCTCCGCTTTTTCGATGAAACGCTGCGTTTGCGCTTTTTGGCCCTGCGCTTCTTCCACCATTTTGATCAGCTTGGCCAGGGTCGTATCTTCGGCCAGGCGCGTCACCTCCACTTCCAGGCTGCCGCGCTCGTTGATGCTGCCGGCCAGCACAGTGTCGCCCGGCCCTTTGGCCACGGGGATCGATTCGCCGGTGATGGCGGCCTGATCCAGGCTGCTGCGACCTTCGATGATACGGCCGTCCAAAGCCAGCCGTTCGCCCGGTTTCACAAACATGCGGTCCCCTACCAGGATGTCTTCAATGGGCAGGGTGATCATCTGGCCGTCGCGGCGCACGGTTGCTTCGGCGGGGCGCAGGGCCATTAACGCCCGGATGGCGTTGCGCGTGCGATCCATGGCGTAGGCTTGCAACACGTTCGACAGCGAAAACAGGAAGAGCAGCATGGCGCCTTCGAACGGCGCGCCCACCAGGGCCGCACCAATAGCCGCCAGCACCATCAACAAATCGACGTCGATGGTGAAGTTGCGCAGCGATTCCAGCCCGGCCATCAGACCAAACGTGCCGCCGGTGATGTAGGCGATGGTGTACAACACGTTGGCCACGATGCGCGGCGCGCCCAGCCATTCGGCAGCCAGGCCAGACATCATGGTGATAAAGGTGATGATCATGAAGATCAGTTCCACGCGCTGGGCGGGGAATTGAGCACGCAGGCGCTGCAGCCGGTTGGAAACGGCCGTTTCCGCTTCGGGCAGCATCTGCGAAGAAAATTCAAGGGTGTCTTGGCTCATAGCTCCATTCCTTTTATCAGGATTATTCCTCCCGGAGGCGCCCCCAGAGGTCGTCTCCGCTAATCCCGTGCCTCCGGGAGGATGAAACTTGCTCGTTTTAACCCAGACTGGCAAAGATTTCCCGGTCTTCAGGGTCCAGCCGTTGCAACAGGTCTGCCCCCAAACGAGCATAAATACGCTGGGTAAACATTTCCATCCACACAAACTGGCGGGCGATCAGCACCAGATCCAGGTTGCGCGTGATGGTGGCCGTCGTTTCATGGCCGGGGCCGCCGCTGGCAATCAGCACTTCGGCGCTGTCCGCCTGCACCAGCAGCGTGGCCGTCAGCCCTTGCAGTTCACTTTCCAGGGGTGGATGATAGGCCACCCGGCCGCAGGAAAGCGTACCGCTGCCGGTGAGCAGCGTGTGCAGCTCCAGGCCGCGTTCGCTGGCGGCCACAATGTCCTGGTGCAGAACGGCCAGGTCTTCATCTGTCAGCACCAGGAAAAGTTCGGATTGGGCCTCGTGGATGAGCTGGGCGGCGTAGGCGAGAACGGCCGTGCGCCCACTGATCGTCCACACCCGGTTGTCGGTGGTGGAGGTGTACATGGCCGTCAACCCTTCGCCCAATTCCCGCAGCAGACGCTGGTGGTCGGCCTGGTGGCGGTCCAGCAGGAGCTGCGGCGGCAGAGGCCGGTACAGCGTGGAGCGCCCTTCGACCGTTTCCAGGGCCGCGCCACGGCCGTGCAGCCGCTTCAGCGCCTCATACACCATCGAGCGAGGCACGCCCGACTCCTTGCTGAGCTGGTAGCCGGTTGCCGGGTGCTCGCGCAGCAGCGCCAGATACACCTTCGCTTCGTATTCGGTAAAGCCAATTTTGGTCAGATCAGTCAGTAAATCCATGATTTGCTATAGTTGTTCATAAAATAACTAATAGTTATATTCTAAACAACTAACCCATTCAGGTCAACGGGTTTCGGTAAGAATTTCATAAAGATTTGCCCAACGTGGTACAATCGCCGCCTGAAACCGCATTGGGAGAAAACCATGAGTACCGAATTCACCATTGAAAAAATCGCCGACTTCGTCGGGCAGCAAGTGACGTTAAAAGGTTGGTTATACGCCAGCACTCGCAAAGGCAAGCTCCTGTTTGTGCGCCTGCGTGATGGCACCGGCATTTGCCAGGGTGTCGCCTACCAGCCGGAAATCGGCGAAGAGTTGTTTGAGACTTTAAAACGACTGGGCCAGGAGTCGTCGCTGATTGTGACGGGCGTGGTGAAGGAAAACGGCCGTGCCCCCGGCATCCCCGGCGGCTACGAAATCGGCATCGAACAGGTCACCGTCCTGCAAGACGTCAGCGACTATCCTATTACCCCTAAAGAACACGGCGTCGAATTTCTGATGGACAATCGCCACCTCTGGCTGCGCTCCAGCCAGCAGTGGGCCGTGATGCGCGTGCGCGCCACCATCAAGCGGACCATCATCGACTTTTTGGACAACAACGGCTTCATCAACATCGACACGCCCATCATCACCCCCGCCGCCGCCGAAGGGACCAGCACCCTGTTTGAAGTCGACTACTTCGACGAAAAAGCGTATCTGGCCCAAACCGGCCAGCTCTACAACGAAGCCGACATCATGGCTTTTGGCAAGGTTTACTGCTTTGGCCCCACCTTCCGCGCCGAAAAGTCCAAAACCCGCCGCCACCTGGCCGAGTTTTGGATGGTCGAGCCGGAAATGGCCTTCTTCGACCTGGATGATCTGATGGCCTTCGAGGAGGAATTTGTCAGCTACGTCGTGCAGACCACGCTGGAGAAACGGCGCGTCGAGCTGGCGTATCTGGAGCGCGACCTGACGGCGCTGGAAAAAATCAAGCCCCCCTTCCCGCGCATCAGCTACGACGAGGCGCTGGCCCGCATCCAGGCCATCCGCGAGGCCACCGACGACCCGGACTTAAAAGAGCAGCTGCAAATTGAATGGGGCGACGATTTTGGCTCGCCGCACGAAACGCAGCTCACGCAGCAGTTTGAAAAGCCGGTATTTGTCTACGGCTACCCGTCGCAGGTCAAGGCGTTTTACATGGAGCCGTGGCCCGGCCGGCCGGAAGTGTGCAAAAGCGTCGATTTGTTGGCGCCCGAGGGGTATGGCGAAATTATCGGCGGCAGCGAACGCATGAGCGATCCGGACGTGCTGCTGGCCGCCATCCAACGCCACCAACTGCCGGAAGAGCATTACCAGTGGTACATCGACCTGCGTCGCTATGGCAGCGTGCCGCACAGCGGCTTTGGCCTGGGCCTGGAACGCACCGTCGCCTGGATTTGCGGCATTGAGCACATCCGCATGACCAGCCCGTTCCCGCGCACGCTGAACCGCATGAATCCGTAACTCTTTTAAAACAACTTGGAGACTAGAGATTAGAGACTGGTTCAATCTCCAACCTCTAGTCTCCAATCTCCAGTAAGTCATTTAATCCACGTTCCTTACTGTAGATAGTAGGCCAGGAAACGCGCCGCCTGGCGTTCAGCCCAGAAGCGGCGGGGCACGAGGCTTTCCAGAAAGCCAACGTGGCCGCCGTGGGCGGTGAAGCCGGGGACGAGGCAGGGGTTGGCCGCCTGGGTTACCAGACCCAAGTCATCGCCGAAAAAGGGATCGTCCAGGGCGCGCAGCAGCAAAGTGGGCACGCGAATGCCGGGCAAAAAGCGCCCCGCGCCGCATTGGGTGTAATAATCTTGCGCGTCGCGGAAGCCGTGCAGTGGGGCCGTCAGGGCGTCGTCGAATTCGGCGACGGTTTGGGCACGCAGCACGCGTTCCACGTCGATTTTATCGGCCAGCAGGGCGGCGTGGGCGCGCGTTTTTTCTTTGAGGGTGCGCAAGAACAGGCGAGCGTACAGGCGTCCGGGGCCATGATTGAAGGCTTGTGATCCGGCGACCATGTCGAAGGGTGGGGAAACGGCAACGGCCGTTGCCACCCTCCCTCTCACTTCTTCCCCCCGCTCTCCCAGATACTTCAGCAGCACATTTCCGCCCAACGAAAAACCTACCATGCCCTTTGCCACGCCGTGAAACTGGCTGTCCAGCCAGGCCATTGCCAGGGCCACGTCGCCGGTAGCCCCGGCGTGGTACAGGTAGGCAGTGCGGTTCATCTCGCCGCTGCACGAGCGAAAATTGAGACCCGCCGCCCGAATGCCCCGCGCCGCCAGCTGCTTGTACACCTCATGGGCATAACCGCGCCGGGCGGAACCTTCCAGGCCGTGCAGCAGCAAAACGATGGGCGCGTCATCGCCCAAATCGGCCCACGTGGCTCCGGTCACGTCGGCAAAGTCCAGATCCACAAAATCGCCGTCCGGCGTGTCCAGGCGCTGGCGTCGGAAGACAACGCCGTCCTGCGGACGCAAACCATTGGCCAAAACTGACTGGACGTGTGGATTGCGCAGCCCCCAGGACGGCGCAAACGGTTCCAGAACAAAGGCTGAAGATGACGCACTCATGGTTTTGGTAGTCAGAGAGGCAACTGGGGCACGTCGGCCGGGTAGTGGCTGAGGAATTCGGCGGCAAACGGCCGTAATTCTCCCCTTTCAATCGCCGCCCGAATCTGCCGCATCAAATCCAGCAAAAAGTGCAGGTTATGGGTGGTCAGCAGGATGTGGCCCAGGATTTCGTTGGCCTTCACCAGGTGGCGCAGGTAGGCGCGGCTGAAATGGGTGCAGGTATAGCAGGCGCAATCGGTGGCCAGCGGGGCCGGATCGGCCGTGTATTGGGCGTTGCGCAGGTTCAGGCGGCCGCCTTTCACTAGCGCCGAGCCGTTGCGGGCGATGCGTGTGGGCAGTACACAGTCGAAGATGTCCACACCGCGCAGAACGCCGTTCACCACGTCCTCCGGCGCGCCTACGCCCATGAGATAGCGGGGTTTGTGGCGCGGCAGAACCGGATCCAGCACATCCAGCGTGGCGGCCATTTCCGCTTTGCTTTCGCCCACGGCCAGCCCGCCGATGGCATAGCCCGGCAGATCCAGATCCATCATGAAGCGGGCGCTGGCTTCGCGCAAATCGGGGAAGACGCCGCCCTGCACAATGCCAAACAGAGCCTGATCGCTGCGCGTTTTGGCGGCCAGGCAGCGCTCCAGCCAGGGGTGAGTACGGGTGAGTGATTTTTCCACGTAGGCACGGTCGGTGGGCGGCGGGCATTCATCGAAGGCCATGATGATGTCGGCGCCCAGGTTTTCCTGGATGGCGACGCTGCGCTCAGGCGTGAAACGGTGGTAAGAGCCGTCGATGTGCGATTGAAAGGTGACGCCGTCGGCGTCGATTTTGCGGGTATCGCCCAGGCTGAAGACCTGAAAGCCGCCGCTGTCGGTGAGGATGGGACCGTCCCAATCCATGAAGCGGTGCAAACCGCCCAAATCGCGGATGAGTTCGTCGCCGGGGCGGAGATAGAGGTGGTAGGTGTTGCTGAGGACCAGCGAAGCGCCCAGCGCCTGAAGATCGCTGGGTTTCATGGCTTTGACGGTGGCGGCGGTGCCGACCGGCGCGAAGACGGGGGTCTGGAGGATGCCGTGAGGGGTGTGGAAACGGCCGTTTCGCCCCCCACTCTGCGGATCAGTTGCGTCGATGTCAAACTCAAACATAGGCGGGATTATAACCCACGCCGCCAGGAATGGAACTTTTGCGTTGCGGCTGCGTTATAACAAACAGGCAAAGTAAAAATTTGCGTGCCCAAACTGTAATCTACGCCACAGCGTAGGAAACGTAGAAAAGGTATCGTTATTTCATACGTTTGGCGACCAGACCAGACGCCTATTTTCAAGCATACTAGCCTTATTAAGACAACAACCGCTAACCGATCAGGAGAAATGGCATGTTCGCTCAACCAATCAACAACCAATCCTTGTATGAAACGAAGGAATCGAGCCGAGGCTTTACGGCCGTGGCGCTTCTCATCGGGTTGCTGTTGGGCGGCCTGTTTAACTGGCTGTGGAGCGGGCTGCCCGTGCTGGCCATGGTAGCCATGTGGCCGCTGGGCGTGGCGATTGGCCTGATTGTCGTTGCGCTGGCCAGCCATTGGCTGCGCGGCGAGGCGCGTTGGGGGCTGGCGCTGGCCGGGCAAGGCATTGGCGTGCTGGCGATTGCCCTTATCTTTATCGCTTCCTTGCTGTAATTCCCCACATTTTCCCGCACCGCTTGGCTCCGGCGCTGTCTGAAACGAGACAGCGCCGTTTTTTTGTTAACGGCCGTTGCCTTAAGCAATCAGTAGAAAGTTTTCAGAAGACCCGAAGGGTTTGAAACTTTGGATACTCGACTAAATTGATGCAAAACCCTTCGGGTCTAATCCCCCAAACCTTTTGCGGTTTACTCAAAACGGCAAGAATCCGCCTCTTCCTTAAAGATTACCCAACACTTACCCCCCGACATTGCTTGCCGGGCAAGTTCGATTACAATAATTTTGGTGGCCTAGGGGCTAATGCCCAAAGTCAACCTAGATTGCGACGTTGAGTGAGGAAATAACCATTGTCCGCGCATTTGCGAAAAATCATTTGGTCAGGTCTGGCCGGGGTCATTCTGGTGATGACCGGCTGCGGCGCGTTGGAAGCGCCCGAACGCCCACCCCTGCCAACGCCAGTAGCCACGGCTCGCCCCTTTACGGCGAACCTGGAATCGACCGGCGATATGGTGCTGGACCCGATTAGCGACGTGACCCCTAAAGTAGATCGCAGCATCGCGACGCTGGTGGAGCAGGTATCGCAGCAGCAGTTGATGGGGTATGTGCAGCGCATGGAAAGCTTTGGCAACCGCAACGCGTTTAGCGACACCGAATCCGACAATTGGGGGATTGGCGCAACGCGGCGCTGGATTTTTGACGAGTTTGTGCGAGTGGGAAACGGCCGTCTCCAGGTCAGTTACGATGATTTCCCGCTGGACTACAATGGCTACTCGGCCCCGCAGAGCAACATCGTGGCCAAATTGCCCGGCACAGGCGAAGGAAATGGCGTGATCGTGGTCATGGCCCATTACGACAATCGCGCCCCCGACATTACCGATGGGGAAAGCCGCGCGCCCGGCGCCAACGACAACGGCTCCGGCATCGCCCTGCTGCTCGAATCCGCCCGCCTGCTGAGCGCCCAGGAGTGGAAACAAACCATCATCTTCCTGGCCACTTCGGCCGAAGAGGAAGGCACGGTCGGCTCACGCCATTTTGCCCAGAACGCTTTTTTGAATAACATGAATATCCTGGCGGCCATCAACTACGATGCGATAGGCGGCCGGAAAGGTATTCCCCAATCTGTGCGCGTGTTTGCGCCGAATCTGGCTTACTCCCCGTCGGGGCAGTTAGCCCGTTATTATGAATACATTGCTGGCCTTTACGTGCCAACTTTCCCCATCACCAAAGTGGACGCATTGGACCGCGAAGGGCGTTGGGGCGATCATCGGGAGTTTGTGGCCATTGGCATGCCGGCCATCCGGGTGATTGAATCAGAAGAGGACCCAGACATGGTCAATTCGGTGCGCGATACCTGGGACCGGATTAATTATGATTATTTGCAGCAGGTTGTGCGGCTGAATGTGGCGGTGGTGAGCAGCATTGCCGGCGCGCCCATGCCGCCGCCGCCGCCTTTGGTGAATCCTACGGATGCTTTGGGGATGTATCAACTGCGCTGGCCGACGTCTGTGGACGCGGCCGGGTATGCCATTTCTTTTCGTCCGTTGGAGGAGTCTTCTTATTCGATATTTCATCTGGTGAAATCGAATCAGGCCGGCAACGTGGGGTTAACCGGGTTTGACCCGGCAGCGAATTACGTGGTCAGTGTGGCGGCGTTGGACGAAAACGGCCGTCTCAGTTATTTTTCGCCGGAAATCATTGTAGGCCCGGATGCCTTGGCTTTGAGCCAGTAAGCCAGCCTGTTTAACCAGCATGTCATCGTCGCCACCAAAACAGGAACCCCGGATGTTGAGCGCTTTGCAAGCCGCCATCCTCTCCTTGCAAAAGGCCGGGCACTCAGAAACGGCCGTATACCAGGCTTTCGGCAATGAACTGCGCAATTTGGGGCTGCACGGGGCCGTCAGCGTGCTAAACGAAGCACGAACCCATTTCGTCGTCCAGTCGTTGGTGATGCCCGAACGCTTCAATAAATATTTGTGGGCCGTGGAAAAGGTGTTTGGACAATCGGTGGGCTACACCTATCCTAGCGAAACGGCCGTGATCGATCGCCGCGTCGTGGAAACAGGCGAAGGCGTCTTTTTGCCGGACAACAGAACCAAGCTGGAACAGGTCTTTCCCAAAGCCAACTTCCTCAACCGCCAGGTGCTGCGCGGGTTTTCCGGCATACCCGGCATTGTCGTCCCCATTTCCCTGGTAGGCCAGACAAGCGGCGTGTTGTACGTCGCCGGCCCGCAGCTAACGCCCGAAGACGTTCCGGCAGCGACGGCTTTTGCGCATCAGATTTCAGTCGCCCTGCAAGACGCCCATTTATTCGCAGCGCTGCAGCAATCTGAAAACCAATACCGCCGGTTGTTTGAAATGGCCAACGAGGCCATTTTTGTCGTCGACGTAGCCACGCTGCGCATCCTGTTCGTGAATCCCAAAACGGTCGGCTTAACCGGCTTCAGCGAAACCGAGCTGCTCACCAAAACGATTAACGAGTTGATGCCCCTGGCGACCACACAGGCTGTGTTCGATTTTGTACAATCGATGGCGGAACAACAATCGGTCGTGGCCGATGCCACCCTGAATTGCGCCGATGGGCAATCGCTGCTCGTGCAGGTTTCGGCCACGTCGTTCCAGTTGAATGGGCGGCTCTTCCTGCATGGCATCGTGCGCGACATCACCGAAAAGCGGCGCAGCGAACTGCTGCAAACGGCCGTTTACCAGATCGCCACGCTGGCCAATTCAGACATCAGCCTGGACGACCTGTACCGCTCCATCCACGAAGTCGTCAGCCAGTTTTTGGATGCGCGCAATTTTTACATCGCCCTCTATGACGCCGGTGAAGACCAGTTGATGCTGCCCTATTTTGTCGATGAGCGGGACACTTACGACGGCCGTCCCTACCGCGCCGGTCGCGGCCTGACCGAATACGTCATCCATACCGGCCAGCCGCATCTCCTCACCTACCAGGCCCACACAGAACTCATCCGGCAGCAAATCGTCGATGAGGTTGGTCCCCGGGCGCAAATCTGGCTGGGCGCCCCGCTAAAAACCAGGGACGAAACCTTCGGCGCCATCGTCGTGCAAAATTACGAGGATGGCACGGTCTACACCGAACGAGAAAAACAATTCCTGGTCTTTGCCTCCGGCCAGATTGCCGCCGCCATTCAGCGCAAACGCGCCGAATTAAAACTAACTCTCCTGGCGGCTGAATTGGAGCAGCAGGTTCACATGATGGATGTGGTGCTTTCCACCACGCCAGACCTGTTTATGATCCATGACCTGGACGGCCGTATCCGTTACGCTAGCCCATCCATGGTCGAAATCCTCAACCGGCCGTTAGCCGACATCGTCGGCAAAACCCTGACAGAACTGGATACACCCGACCTGGTAGTCCACCAGTTTGACCGAACGTTTAGGGAAGCGCAGCAGGCCGGCCAGACCACCAGCGGCGAGATCCAGGTTCAGATTGACGAAGAGCTGCGGTACTTCGAGTTTCACCTCTACCCCGTGCGCGATCCAGACGGCCGTGTCACCACCATCGTCTCGACAGCCCGCGACTACACCGTCCGCAAGCGGACAGAAGACGCCCTGCACTACACGCAAAAAATGGAGAGCCTGGGCGTCATGGCGGGCGGAATCGCCCATGATTTCAACAACTTGCTGGTGGCCCTCATGGGGCAAACGTCGCTGGCCCTGTCTAAAACCCAGCCAGACGATCCGGCTTATCGCCACATTGAAAAAGCCATGCGCGCCGCCGAACGGGCCGCCGACCTGACCCAACAGCTTTTGGCCTACTCCGGCCGCGGCCAGTTTGCCTTTCAACCTTTGCAGCTCAATACCATCATCAGCGAAAATCAACATTTGCTGGATGTAGTCATTCCCCGGAACGTGATGCTGGAAGCTTCGCTGCACGAAAATTTGCCGTTGATTGATGCTGATCCCGGGCAGATTCAGCAGGTGGTCATGAACCTGATACTCAACGCCGCCGAAGCTCTGGAAGACCAGACCGGCATCATTCGCCTGACCACCGATGTGCACACAATGACGGCCGCCGAACTCGCTTCCTGGCAGGCCACAAAGCAGTCGCTGAAAACGGGCAGCTACGTTTCGCTAACTGTAAGTGATAACGGCTGTGGCATGAGCGAGGAGACGCTCAGCCGCATCTTCGACCCCTTCTTCACGACAAAATTCACCGGGCGGGGACTGGGGTTGGCGGCGGTGTTGGGCATCATGCGCAGCCATAAGGGCGGCCTGCGGGTGACCAGCCAGGCCAATGAGGGCACTGTGTTTGAGTTGCTGTTTCCGGTGAGCGCGACAGTTAGCGTTTCGGCAGCAGAAGCCGCCCAGAATCAGGCAAAGGTGACGGCCGTTATCCTGGTAATTGACGACGAAGCCCCGGTTCGTGAAGCCATTCAAGACATTTTGGGCGTCGAAAACATCGAAGTGCTGGTGGCCGCCAACGGCCGTGCCGGCATCGAGTTATACCGGCAGCACGCCGCCACCATCGATCTGATCATCCTGGACTGGTTTATGCCCGGCATGAACGGCGCCGAAACCTTGCGCGCCCTCAAGGACATCAACCCCCGTCTGCGCGTTCTGATCTCTTCCGGCTACAGCGAAACAGACACAGTCAGCCAGTTCGTCCACGACGAAACGATCGGGTTCTTGCAAAAGCCGTATACGCTGCAACGTCTCATTGACGAGATCACCCGCTGCCTTGTCTGACCTGTCCGCGAAAGCCCTGACTTGACAACGCCACTGGCTGTTTTATAATCAACTTACATCATTTACATGACAAAACGATGATCGGGACGAGTATTCGCCTGACTGCTGCCAGAGAGTGCAGGCCATTGGCTGAAAGCCTGCATCACCTGAAAGGCGAAGAAAACCACCCGGGAGTGATTCTCAGAAAAGGTTAGGGCAAACTATCTGTTTGCTCTTTAGAGGCAGACTTTTGAGTCTGCCTCAATTCTACCCCATTAAGAGAATCCGGTTGGCTCCGTTAACGGCCGTAATGAGTGCAGCCTGTCGTTTGCTGGCTGCTGAATTTGGGTGGAACCGCGAGCGCCATCGCCCCAAAAGGGCATGGCGATTTTTGTTTTAAATTGTCAATACGGGAATGGGCCGGGAACGGCCGTTCCTGATCAAATCATTATCGGAGTCAAAAATGTCTGCACAAGAAACACCTTACGAACAATCAGATCTGTACCGCATCCGGCACTCTGCCGCCCACGTCATGGCCGAAGCCGTGCGTGAATACTACCCGGACGCCCTGCTGGCTATCGGCCCGCCCATCGAAGACGGCTTCTACTACGACTTTGACCTGGGCCAGGACGAAAACGGCAAACCCAAAACCTTCTCGCCCGAAGACCTGGAAAAAATCGAAGACACCATGAAGCAGCTCCTCAAAAAGAATGCCCCCTTCGAGCATTCCAACATGAGCATCGCCGAGGCCAAAGACTTCTTCGCCGACCAACCCTACAAACTGGAGCTCATCGACGAATTGGCCGCCGGCAAAGTGGATGAAATGGGCAATCCCATCACCCAACCGGCTGACGAAGTCAGCATCTACCGCCAGCGGGAGTTTGTAGATTTATGCCGTGGGCCGCACGTCAAATACACCAGCCAGGTCAAAGCCAACGCGGTCAAACTACTGCGCACCAGCGGCGCTTACTGGCGCGGCGACGAAAACCGGCCGCAGCTGCAGCGCATCTACGGCACAGCCTGGCACAACAAAGCCGAACTAGACGAATACCTCAAACTGCTAGAAGAAGCCAAAGCCCGCGACCATCGCCGCCTGGGTAAGCAGTTGGGACTGTTCCACATCTCGCAGCTGGTTGGCGCCGGGCTGCCGCTCTGGCTGCCCAAAGGGGCCATCCTGCGCGAAAACCTGGAGAACTTCCTGCGCCGGGCACAGGTGGAACGCGGCTACCTGCCGGTGATCACGCCCCACATCGGCAAGCTGGATCTGTACATCACCAGCGGGCATTATCCCTACTACAAAGACAGCCAATACACGCCCATCGACGTAGACGACGAAAAATTCCTGCTCAAGCCGATGAACTGCCCACACCACATCGAAATCTACAAGAGCGAGCCGCGCAGCTACCGCGACTTGCCCCTGCGGCTGGCCGAATTTGGCACGGTCTATCGCTACGAACAAAGCGGCGAACTGAACGGCCTGACTCGCGTACGCGGCTTCACGGTGGACGACTCCCACCTCTTCGTCACGCCCGATCAGCTGGAAGATGAATTTATCGGCGTCGTGGAGCTAATCCAGTACGTCTTCCAGACAATGGGATTTAATGATTTCCGTGCTCGGCTGGGGACCAACGATCCCAACAGCGACAAATACGCCGGCGCACCGGAGATGTGGGCGCGGGGCATTGCCGCCATCAAACAGGCCGCCGACAAAGTGGGCATGAATTACACCGTGGAAGAAGGCGAAGCGGCCTTTTATGGCCCCAAGCTCGATTTTATCTTCCGCGACGTGCTGAAGCGGGAGTGGCAGTTGGGCACGGTGCAGGTGGATTTCTTGCTGCCGGAACGGTTTGATCTGGAATACATCGGCGAAGATGGGCAAAAGCATCGGCCGGTAATGATCCACCGCGCCCCATTTGGCAGCATGGAACGCTTTGTGGGCATTCTGATCGAGCATTTCAACGGCGCTTTCCCGCTCTGGCTGGCTCCGGTGCAGATCATGATGATTCCCATTGCCGACCGGCATGTCGATTACGCGCAAAAGGTTGCGGCGGACCTGCGCGCCCAAGGCTTGCGCGTTGAGGTGGACGGCGGAAGCGATCGTATGAATAAGAAAATCCGCAACGCCCAACTTCAAAAAATCCCTTACATGCTGGTCGTTGGCGATAAGGAAGTGGAGGAGGGGCAGGTGGCGGTGCGCACCCGCGACAACGTCGACCATGGCGCGATGCCGGTGCAGGCGTTTGCCGACCACGCCACCACCCTGGTGTCAAATAAATCGATGGACTTGTGAGCTAAAAAAGGTATCCGCACAGTTTTAGGAACAGGGAGCCGCTCACAAGAGCGGCTTTTTGTTTAGGAGGTAATGATGTTGAACGAGCAAGATGCAGCGTATGAAAAATCGGACCTGTACCGGCTGCGGCACACGGCCGCGCACATCCTGGCGCAGGCAGTGCTGGAATTGTATCCCGAAGCCAAATTGGGCATCGGGCCGCCCATCGACGACGGCTTTTATTATGACTTCGACCTGGGCACGGACGAACAAGGCCGACCACACACGTTTACGCCCGACGATCTGCCGCAGCTAGAAAAGCGTATGCGGCAAATTATCTCCGGGCAGCATCCTCTGGTCTATCGGGAAGTCAGTGCGGTCGAGGCGCGGCAGTTGTTTCGGAATCAACCATACAAGCTGGAGTTGATTGAGGGGTTGGCCAACGGCCGTATCGATGAAAACGCCGCCCACCTGGCAACGGCCGTGCCCCTCAGCACCTACCGGCAAGACAGCTTTGAAGATTTATGCCGCGGGCCGCACCTGGCCCACACCGGCCTCATCCCCCTCGATGGCTTCAAGCTGATGCACACCGCCGCCGCCTACTGGCGCGGCGACGAAAAACAGCCGATGCTGCAGCGCATCTACGGCACAGCCTGGCACAGCAAAAAAGAATTAAAGCAGTACCTCCACCTGCAGGAAGAAGCCAAAAAACGCGACCACCGCAAACTGGGGCGGGAGCTGGAGTTGTACGTCATCGACGACGAGATTGGGCCGGGCCTGCCCCTCTGGCTGCCCAAGGGCAACGTGCTGCGCGAAGAACTGGAAAAGCTGGCCAAAGAAGTGGAAGACAGAGCCGGTTACCAGCGCGTGGCCACACCGCACATCGCCAAAGAGGCGCTCTACCTGCACAGCGGCCACCTGCCATATTATGCCGACGACATGTACCCGCCGATGGACGACGACGGCACGCGCTACTACCTCAAACCGATGAACTGTCCATTTCATCACAAGATTTTTGCCAGCCGGCCGCGCAGTTACCGCGAACTGCCCCTACGCCTGGCGGAATACGGCATGGTTTACCGGTATGAACAGAGCGGCGCGCTGTTTGGCCTGATGCGTGTGCGGGCCGCGCAGCAAAACGACGCCCACATTTACTGCTCCGAAGCGCAGTTTGAGGCTGAATTCATCGACGTGGTCGACATGTACCGTGCCTACTTTGACCTGTTTGGCATTGAAAAATATGTGATGCGCCTGAGCAAACACAGCCGGGCCGGGCTGGGGAAAAAATATGCCGATAACGAAGCCATGTGGCTGAAAACAGAGGAAATGGTGCGCCAGGCGATGCAGAATGCGCGCGTGCCGTTTGTGGAAGCAGCCGATGAAGCGGCTTTTTATGGACCGAAGATCGACGTGCAAATCTGGAGCGCGATTGGGCGGGAGTTTTCGCTGGCCACGAACCAGGTGGATTTTGCCCAGCCGGCCAACTTTGACCTGGCTTTTGTGAATGAGCGGGGGGAAGCGGAACGGCCGTTATGCATTCACCGCGCCCCCCTCGGCAGCCACGAACGCTTCATCGGCTTTCTGATTGAGCATTACGCGGGCAACTTCCCGGTCTGGCTGGCTCCGGTGCAGGTGATGGTGATCCCGATCACCGACCGCAATTTTGCTTACGCTCGGCGCGTCACGGCCGTTCTCCGGGCCAAAGGCATCCGCGCCGAAGCCAATCTGGGCGACGAACGGATGAACAAGAAGATTCGCCAGGCCCAGTTACAAAAAATCCCCTACATGCTGGTTGTAGGGGACCAGGAGGAAAGCGCCGGCACGGTGGCCGTGCGCACGCGCCTCAACGAAGATCGCGGTCCGGTAGCCCTGTCCGAGTTTCAGGCGCAAATTCTGGAAATCACCGAAAACCGGCTGGCCATTTTATGACGCGCCGGTTACGGGAACGGCGTGGTGGTCCACTGCATGCCGTCGACGGCCACCCCGTTCACACGCAGGTCCCAATGCAAATGCGGGCCGTTAGACAGGCCGGTGCTGCCGCCCAGGCCGATCGCCTGCCCGGCGCTCACCTGCTCGCCTTCGCTCACCAAAATTTCCGACAGGTGGAAATAGGCGGTCATCACGCCCAGGCCATGATCCAGAATGACGGTGTTGCCGCGCAATTCTAGCTGGTTGGCATATACCACCACACCGTTGGCCGGGGCCAGAATGGGCGTGCCAATGCCGCCGGCAAAGTCCACGCCGGTATGGAAGATTTCGATGGGGCCGTCGTTGTAGGAACGGCCGTCGCCATACCCCGCCGTCACCACCGTCGTCGTCACCGGGGCCTGGAACAGACCCTCCCAAAGCTGCGTGTCGCTGAAGCGGGTGTAAATGGTGTCCAGGAAGGCGTCTTCGTTGCGGCGCAGTTCCGGGTCTAGCAGGGCGTTCAGCTCTTCGGGGATGGTGATGTACTGCGTGCCGTAACCGGCAGAGGCTACCGTCACTTTCTGGGTGAAGGGCAGCCAGGGCTGGCTGCCGGAACCGGCCAGTTCCAGCTCGTAGGTTCCCGGCTCGGTGAAGGCGTCCAGGCCCACCAGAGCCACGTAGCCGTCGCCCTGGGGCGCGAAGCGCAGCGTATGGCCGGCCAGTTGGCCGGTTGGCAGGCCATCCAGCAGGTTCTCGACGTAGACGGAGACGGTGGATCCCTGCTGCAAAGAAGACGGCCGTACCCGCACGGCCACCCACGTCCCCGGCAGCGCCCGGTAAGGCTGGTCGCCGGGAACACGCAGCCGCTGGCCGGGAAAGACAACAGCCGTTTCCAGCCCATTGGCCGCCAGCAAATCTGTCACCGACGCGCCGGTGCGCGCCGCCACCATGGTCAGCGTTTCGCCGGGAGCCACGACGACCGGCGCGCCGGTCAGGCCGGCGGGTGCTTCGGAGCCGGTGCGGCTGGTGACGGACACAACCTGACCCATCGTCAATTCCTGGCGCGGGTTGATCAGGCGGTTGGCCTGGGCCACGGCCGTCAGCGACGTGTTAAAATTCGCGGCCACCGCCGCCAGCGTGTCGCCGGCCTGGACGACATAGCTGGTCGCCACCGGCTGGCCCTCGCGGCCGGGGATAATGAGCGGCTGGCCGATAGCCAGCAGGGCGTCTTCGCCCAGCCCATTGGCCGCCAGCAGGTCGGCCACGCTGATGTCGTAGGTCGTGGCGATGAAGGTCAGGTTTTCGCCTTCCTGAACGCGGTGGACAAAGGGAATGGGCGCGTCGCCGCCTGGTGGCGGGGCCGCCGGCTCCGTCTGGGCCAGCGCCGCCAGGGGCAGCAGGCCCAGGAGCAGCGCCAGCGCCAGCAGCAGGCTAAAGCCCAATTTTTGCTGATTGGCTTTTATCAAACGTTACACTTCCTTGTCTAAAAATTGCAGGTGGTCGCCAAGCCGGACCTGGGGCAGCAGGCTGGGGTGCAGTTCGATGACGTAACGGGCCGGAGCCTGGGGCGCGTAGGAGGGCCGCCAGGGCCGGGCCACAACCACGTCGACCACTTCCCCGGCCTCGTTCACCCAGATGACGCCCAGATCAAAAAAGACGAACAACATGTGGATGGCGGTACTGAGGCGGCTGTCGCTTTTTTCCACCAGGACAAGGCCGTCGGCGGGCGAGAGGCTGCGCCGGAAGGTGAAGCCGCGCAGTTTGCTGCCGAAGCTGTCGCACCATTTCAGGCGGTTTAGCAGGACACGGCCGTTTTCCACATGCCACAATTGACGATAGGTTACCATGGGCGGAAGTATAGACAATCCTGGCAGGCGGGCAAACCGGCTCAGGGTTGCCCGGCCCGGCGGCGGCGCAGTTCCTCATAAAGCGCCTGGGCCTCGGGGTAGTGGAATGTGTGGGGAATGTGCCAGAATTCGGCCAACTGGCGGTTGCCGGTTTGCTCTTCGTACATGACGGCCTGGATGAACATGTCCAGCTTGTCGGCGTCGTGGACCAGGTGGGCTTCCGGGGAAACGGCCGTGTGCAGCTCTTCCCACCACGCCAGCAGCGGCGCGGCAAAGGCCACTCCGTCCAGCATGGTCAACATGGCCTGGCGTTCGACGCTGGACTTAATGTCCGGCGGCAAGTAGGCCCAGGCGGGCGTGGGAATGTCGGTGGTCAGGCCTTCCGGCAGGTCGTGGAGGGCGGCCATGGCCAGGGCCTTGCCAAGGTCAATCTCGGCCGCCACCAGCGGGGCCAGGATGAGGGTGACGTACACCACGCCAAAGCTGTGGGCGGCGACGTTTTCGGCGGCGGGCACGCCGCGCTGCACCCAGCCGGTGCGCGGCGTGCGTTTGAGCTGGTTGCCGTGGAGCAGGGTATTGAGAACGGCCGTTACATCCATAAGCATCTCCTTCCTATTTGCGGATCTTTGGGGCGTGAATCTTGATGCGTGAGGCGTGATGCGTGATGGCGCGCATCACGCCTCACGCCTCACGAATTCCGCAAAATTTCCCAAGAGCCGCATTTTTTGCCCGTTATTGTGCCGGATTGCCCAGGCGCGGGCAATGTTGCGGCAAAATCGGCCAATCGCTGCTATAAATGACCGGCCCGCGCCCCACCACAGGCGCAGGGCCAATCGACGGTAAAGCTTTTAGCTTGAAGCCGTAAAGCCGTTAGCGTGAGGCTGTAAAGCCTATACATGCTGGCCCTAACGCCTTTACATGCCGACTGTAACGCCTTTACATGCCGACTGTAACGCCTTTACATGCCGACTGTAACACCTTTACATGCCGACTGTAACGCCTTTATATGCCGATTATAAAACGCCGGCTTGC
>ERZ795053.968-NODE-968-length-36647-cov-6.277766_pt1 | contig 36647 bp, 22 predicted proteins | sample MGYA00375137_ERZ795053 | MGnify/ENA primary metagenome ERZ795053 (study PRJEB30182, sample SAMN05720284) | activated sludge metagenome | isolation source: Anaerobic digester | place: Hong Kong | collected 2014-12-17 ...
AATAGTCATTTATATATTAAGTATTTTCATACTCTGTGTTTTCGTTTCTATATTTTACATACAAATTATTATCATCTCGCAATATCAAATCATTTTCTCCATCATTATTGATATCTGTCATTATTGTTTTATTTTGAAAATAACTCACATAATCATCGTTTGCTAGATCTATATTTCATTCTGGAGTTTCTATTATTTTACCATTTATATAGGATGATATATCAGTATATGATCCACCACCATTATTGTTGTTATTGTTGTTTCAATTGTTGTTTTGTGCCAACAAAGATCATTTTTCTATAAGATTATAACTCAGATCGGTTTTTGATTTTATATCATATAGATATTTTTTGTTTTTATTATACTCATACTCGCTCATATTAAGATCTTGCGCACTATTGTTTTCAATGGCTTTTGTATATCCATTTATACTGTTTTTATAATATTCCATATACAATTTATTTACGTTTTCTTGTTGTTTTAGTTTTCTTACGCTTATTCCATCTGCATCAAACAATTTTGTACTTAGTTTAATATTTTCTTGCTTATTAGATACCAGAGATATTTTATTATCTTTTACATCTCACACAAATTTATCATAATCGTCCAAGACCGTTTTTGCAATTTTTTTATTTTTATCTTTAGTTTCAGTTATTATATTTTCATATTTTGTTCAAATATTCTCCAAATTTTTATCTAGCGCTAGTATTTTAGTGTCACTTTTTACATTAGAAATATATTCATTTATTTCTTTTTTAAATGATTCATCATTTGTTTTATTTTTTATTTGCTCCAAAGTTTTGGACAAAATATCTTTTTGTTCTTTTACTACATCTTCGCTATAGTCCACATAACTTATTGTATTGCTACCTATTTCTTTGTACAAATTATCAATATTTATATTTCTCTGATTTTTCTTTATCTCTTCTTGTTTTTCAAACTTGTCTATCTTATTTTGTAGTTTTGTGTTTCGCTCTTCTATTTTATCCATATTTGTGAGATCTCCCACAGTCTCATTAGCATTATTTATTTGTTCATTGAGATTTTCTAATATATTGTTTGCAAAATCTTTTACCTCTTGTTTCAGACCATTATATTCATCTGTCAGTTCTTGAAACTTAGATAGATATCATTCATACGCATCTATTGTTGGTCCATATTTACTTTTCATTTCTTCTAGTTCTTTTTCTATTGCTTCAGCTTCTTGCATTCTTCACAAAGAAATCAATTCATCCATTTCATTTTCTGCTTGATACATAATATCCATAGCCTGTCTTACCCCATCAAACCCATTCTCAATATTTCTAGACATACTGTTCATTCTTGTTTTAGTTTCTTCGACTTTTTCTACAAGGTCTAAAGTTTCTTGTGTCTGATCTTCTCATATACAATTTGTAGATAAAGGATTGCTCGCACAAGCACTCATTCTCTTTTCTAGATCGTTTGATATATTATCCAGATCATTCACTTGTTCGTTTATCCAATCATTTGGCATACTACTATATTCATTTGCAATTCATACTACCTCATTTACAAAACCATAAAATCCTTCAAAATTAAATTGTAGATTTACGTGAGATTCCAATTTTAGATCAAATCATTCTAATTCTACATCTTCAAATTCTTGAGCTTGCAAGAAAGTGAAAGCATCTGATATCCAGTTAGGTATTTTGCTGTTTGATTTGTTTCTCCAATCATCCAATGTCTTATCTATGTTGTCCCAATATGGTACTTCATATGTTCTCTGAGACATTTGTTCTATCTTTGCTTTTATGCTATTTTCTCATACAAGACCTATGTTACCTTTTATTATACAAAGTATTTTTCATATAGTTTCTGCTGTTTCTATAGCAGCACTTATTTTGTTTGGTAATTTTGGTATTTTAGGCGCTGGTGGCAAAAGTGGCAATTCCATCTCTACATTTGGTAGGAATGATGGTAGTTCCGGTAAATCTGGTGGTCCTGGTATTGTAGGCACACTTGGAATGTTTACAGATAGATTGAAATCATCCAACTGTATATTCAGATTTTCTATAAAGTTTATACCCATTGATAAAGACTGTTTAGCATCCAATGACATATCAATACTTGGTGCTTCTGGTATGTTTGGTAAGCTAGGTAGATTTACACTAGTAGGTACAAAACTAAATTCTGGTAGTTTTATATCTATTCACATATTCAAGTCAGAAAAATCTAGATACATACTAGGTATCTTCATTGGTGGTATTTCCAATACTGGAAGTATTTGATCAACTAATTCATCTGGACAAAGCATAGATAATTTACAAGCAAATTGATCATAATTATCGTTTGTACAGCTACTGCATCTTTCAGACCAATTTGTAGATAGATCTATTATTGCTTGATATGTCTGTATTGTAGTTGTCATGATTATTATAGCATCTACATATTGTGAGTACCTGGTAGCATTGGTCTTCATCCATAGACTCAGAGTACCTAAGAAATTATTTACTATAGCAGATATCTCTGCCAGATACCTATCTCACACATGTATTCGTTCATAAAGATCCAATGGAAACTGCTTGTACAGTTCTAAAGTATCTATATTTTGTTTTACTGAGCTAATCAATTGAGTTGTATTTGATTGTATATTTACAAAGTTGTCTAGCGTGGTCTCAAGCTTTCATCCCAAAAATAAGTTTACACATTGATTTTGTTCTATCGTAGATATTTCTTTTGTGCATATATTACCTTTTTTATATTCATCATCATTCTTTTCAATTTTTATACTTATTTTTCATTCAATCTTTTTTTGCATTATATCATATCATTTGCTTACCATACTTAGTCACTCTTCTACATTAGGATTATACAGCAAATATATATCTTTTGGTACAATTTTTTCTATAGACTTATGTCAGACTTGAATATAATATTTTCCTCATTCACAAGACTCATATATTTCATAATTACCGATTTCTTTTAGATTATACTCTTCATTAAGTTTTTTTAGTCCTTTTATTTTTTGGTTTATTATGCTTATCTCATTTTCCAGCTCATTGTTTCATATATTATTTTCTATATTATCATCTATCTCATCTTTCAGTTGTTCTTTTAGTTCTTCAAATGCTTCCTTCATCTCACTTAGACTACTTATATCATTTCTTCCACCACATCGTCATATCAAAGCCTTAAAGAAATTAGTCCAATCTTCCAATATTTCTTTTTGATCTTCAATCCAATTTTTAGACATATTTGTATATGCATCTATATCATCACTTGTAATGATAGGCACTTTCACAGATATATTTTCTGTTCTCAGATTTATCAATGCTACATCCTCAAACATAGCTTCAATTTCTTCAAAAGGATTTGCAAATGATGTCTCAGAAAGATCTGTAATATTGTCTCTAGATATCCAATTATTTTCTATCAGACTCCCCATTTTTTCCAAAGCATCATCATTTGTGGCTTTGTTTGTTTTCTTTTCACAGAGTCATTCCTGTGTGTTTCGTGTTTTTCATTTGTTTAGACATTTTTGTCTATCAGATATTATACATTCTCATTTTTCCCAAGATCCATTTTGGTCTATACAGTCTTGTATTTTTTGTTCTTCTAAGGATGCCTTCATTTGACCATCTCACATTCACTCAAGTACAGAATCAAAGTCAGGCCAAGTAGTATCTACTTTAAAATTTGTTAAATTTGCAAATATATAATTTATTTGGCTATCCATCCATTTTTTTACTATCTTTTCTATAAGTCCTTGATCTTTTGACCCAACTATTTTGTTTTGTTGTTTTGCTCATCCAAAAAGTTTTACACCATTTATTTCTATTCAAGATTCTGGATTATTATATCCATGACTAGTAATTGGTTCTTTTTCTATACTAATAAAGCCACCAGCAAAACTTCCATCTGGCACTGCAGATGTCATATTGTTGTTATTACTACTACTAGAGACCATTTCTAGGCTAGAACTAGATTCATTATCTCACACAAAGCAAGGTACGTTTTGATTTGTACATGCTTCCAAATCCATATATGGATCTTCTATTTTACTGATAGTATTCGGATCAGTTTCTCCAGCATTTTTACAAGGCAAGGGAACAGAAGTTACTATACAGTTTCCTCATATACTAGAGAAAGGATCTGGTATAGCATTTCACACACTATATGGTCCAAAACACATTGCTATACCTATTTCTGCAGTTAATGTTGGCACTATGTATAGTCTAAATTGTGAAGCATTAGGTCATCCTGTTACACCCAAAAATCAATCTCAAGGACCTTTAAATGGTAATCAAAATATTCAAGGTATAGGTAAATAACCGGCAGGTGATGGCCAGTTACCAGGTATGGTCAATACTGGTAGTCACTTTCACAAAGTATTTGTCAGAAAAGCTATATCATAGCATCCAAACAGATGGTAATTACCAGGTCACAAAAAAGCCTGATTAAATGGTACTAGCAAACCACAATTTTCACTTCCTCATATACCATATTTGCTCAAATCAAACCCAGCACACATATCAGACATTATACCATCTACTTTGTCCATTACATCTCACATTAGACCATCTATCATTTCATTTGGTATATTTGCTATTTGGTTTAAGTTTAGTCCATTTGTATCCCAAGCATCAGAAAATATATCTACAAAATCCCAAGATTCTAGTGTACTACTCATACCAGGTATATTGCTTAAATCTATATCATCAGATCCAACATTATTCAATAGAGTATTGTTGATATCACTCATAGCATTGTCATAAGTATCGTTACTATCAGTAGAGTAGTTTATCAGCACTTGAGCTAGGTCAATATATTCTATTTGGTAATCTCTGTCTTGATTTTCATTGAACAAGATAAACATAGATTTGTTACATCCATCACTAGGTTTTATTTTGATATCCAGATAATCATCAACTGGATATTCATCAAGCATATCATAGCTGTTGCCACCAAATTCCATATAATTTTCTCCATTTACATCATCCAGTTCTATCTTTTGTGTTTGTACGTCACCATCATAGTATACCCAATAATTCAATACGATTTCATCGTTTTGGTCCATTATGATATTGTCTACCATATATCTACTATTATCCATATCCCAATGAAATTTCATTTCTTCTTCTACTTGATACTCGCTCACACTACCAATATCAAACCAAAAATTAGCAATCATATCATTTTCTCCAGTTAGAGGTATTTTCCATGGTCATTTTATGTTATCCACAAATGTTCATACAAAATTTTCATTAGCTTTTATATGTACACTTATTTGCACCAAATCATCATTTTCCAGTACATCTCCATTGATATCTTCATATTTTTTCCATATTTTGATAGGATCATCTCAAGTCAAACACCCTATCTCTACATATGGCAATAAACTTTCTTCTTCTATATTTTCGTATATTGGTATTTGCCTAAAATTTGCTGTCTTGTATCTTTCGCTTCACTTATAAGTCTGTGTTGCAGCATCTACATCAAAATTTGTAGCTTCATCTAGTATATTTTCTATATTATTTTCATCAAAATTATTTTCATCAAAAGCACTTGTATCTATGCCCAAATCTTCAGGACTGACATCCAAGGCATTACCAGTATTTATACCTTGCCAATGTACAAGACTCTGATCCAACACTTTTACATTTTCATTTACTCTAATACCAAATCTATATACCATATTTACATTATCTCAGTCGTTTTGTCTATCATACCATCATTCATCACAAGCATAATTTGTATTTGATACAAAATTGTCTCATTCATTATTTGATCATCCATAAAATATTTTAATAAATCATAGTTTATCATTTGTCACTATATCTACGGTTCCGTCATTATCCATATCTTCAAAGAAAATTTGATTCAATCATTTTACACTATTAGGGTTATCAGATATGTCACTATCTTTTACATTTGTATTCAAGCATATTGGCAATCCATCTACATCAAATATTCACTCTTCATTTTTGTATACTCTCAATTCATCAGATTTGCTTCGTATCAGTATATCATCATAATCGTTTCCATCCACATCTCACACCATTATCTCCTTTATACCATCTGTTAGTATCATTAGATCTCATAGTTTTTGCCATCATTTATTTCATCCATAATTTTTCAAAATTTTTACAGTACCATCTGTAAATGATATTATCATATCTACAAGACCATCATTATTAAAATCAATATCCTTGACCTTGAATATAGTTTTACCAGGCTCTGCATAAACCACTTCCCCAAGTCATTGATCAAATCATATATCTTCTTCATTTCCTTCACTATCTATTCTTTTGCTAGTTTCATTTTTATCTATTCTTTTCAACAAAGGATCTCAGATGTTTATCAAAAATTCTGATGAAAATGGTAGAGTAGACTCTCATACAGATTGCCCTGCACCAAAATTTGTAATATTTTTAAAATTTCATCTAAATCATATTCACAATGTTGGATCTATACTATCTTGTATTGATTCATATCACATTGTATCATCAGGCATTTGAGAATCAATTTGATAGAAACCTATACCTTTATTGTTTGTAGATCCTCAAATCCATACATCCTCCTTTTTGTATTGGGCATTATTTGATATAGCATCCAAATCAACTACGCTAGTATCTTGTACAGCCACAAGTATTTTACCTGCTAATTTGCTTTTCCAGTATAGTCACCAAGCGGCATATCCAGCTATTTTTTCATCCAAATACTTTATATTTATATCTTCACTACTTGTCTTATCATTCATATCAAAAACATTTTGATTGTTTATTTCTATCGTATTATTCTTTACTTCATTTGTTTCTATAATACTATCTGTCTCTTCTGGTATATATACCAAAATATTTTCGTCATCATATTTGTTTGATATTAGGGTTTTTATGATATCTTCTTTATTTTCGTTGTTTATGTCTACTTCCTGTATTTTATTGTTATCTATATTTATCAAAATGTCTCATATACTGTCGATCTCCAATATTATATTACCACTTAATTTCATTTCGATACTCAATTTGTCCATATTAGAGATATTCAGATACTTGTCCAATATTATAGGAAATCTTTTAATGTTTTTTGTATCTACCAGTTGACTAGTAACACCTATCAGCTTATCTGATTTATTTATCAGATCTTCTGCATATTTATTGTTGTCAGACATAAATCACCATTGGTTAGCCCAGTCAGATCCAAACAAATTTAAATACATTACGTTTAAATCTTCTGTAGGTAATATTTTTTCTTGTACAGTTATATTTGCATAACCAGGTTTTTGCTCGTTCAATGATAAATTGTTTATCATAGCATAGATAGTAGAACTAGCACCGAAATCCTTTGCATTTATATCAAAATTTTCTACTCAATTTTCTATGCTTACTATTTTACTCATGCTGTTAAATCCAGAAATTTCAATTGCTCATATTGTTCAGATCTTCAACATGGTATCTTCTTGTATCAGATTTCCCCAATTGTCTGTTACATTTATTGTAGCATCTGTACTTGAATTGGTAGATATCTTGTTTTTCTCTACTCATATTTTTACCACACTAGGATCAGCTGGATTCACTATTATTGGTATCTCTATATCATCTATTCCAGGCGTAGATATATACAGTACATCTTCTCAGGCTACCATATTTGGCATCAAATAAATTGTTAGTACTCATCAACTGAGATTTACATTGTTAGCTTGGTAAAATCTGTTTTGCTCTACATCAAAAGTATTTCAGTTTTGTGTTTTAGTGATATATCTGCTTTCTATCAATCAAGGCTTCACTATTCAATTTTTGGTATTTATGCTAATTAAGCTATTGGCATCTATTGTCTCGTTTTGCAAATCTACCAAATCTATGATTATTTTTGGCACCACATTTAAATTGGTCTGAGTGATATCAAAACTATCTTTATACACATAATCATTTTGGTTTGGCAAATCAATTTCTAGTTCGTCTATTTCTGTATCATTTTCATCCAATATTTTTAGGTTTCATTCTACTATCTGTATTATTTTTGAAGCATATGTACCAAATACTCATCATATATTTCAATTTACATCCAATCTGATTTGATCTCCATCTTCTGTTCCTTCTGTGTTAAGTTCAAAGTTTGCATCATCAAAATCATAAAAATCAAACTTATCATTTTCTGCAGCTTTGTATTTTAGAGTTCACCTAGAGGTCCTTATTTCAAAACTTTCATTAATCAAGTTTCACACATTATTGTCAAATTGATCTTTACCCTGTATATTTATTTCGACATCAGATCATTTCAATACATTTATATTTCCATTTATTTTTATCTCACTTATTGCGCCAGGTATAGTATTTATTGCTATTGTTTTTTTCACACAATTATCAATATTTTGTGTTCATGGTAAGCACATATTAAATACCAATACATTTTTAGCAGCTATACCATTTTCTACTTTTAACTCAATATCTGTGCCGTCAAAAGGATTTACCAATATTGATCATGTTTGGTATCCAGTAGTATTTTTTGTAATATTGTCTGAACCTAGCTGATTAGAACTAATTGTTGTTGAACCCACATTCCAAATATAAAACTGCACATCATCTAATTGTGTGCTAGATTGTATTTTTATATTTATTACACCACTATCTACGTTTATATTTTCATTTTGTGGAATTACTTGTGTATATGACAGTATTTTGTTCAACATTTGATAATCTCATGGACTAGAGTTGTCTAGTACTTCTTGGTTTTCATCTTCTGTATCTAACAAGTCCAATTGATTCATATATTGAGATTGGACATTATCTCCTCACAATATATTTAGGGATGTGTTTCAAAAATTTGCCAATCATCATGTTCAACCAAAAAATGTAGTGTCATTTCACAAGTTTAATACAGGACCAAAAGAATTATTCCAATTGAATTCAAAAGAAAAAGGTTTTTCTCTAATCTTCTCCCATCGACATTGAAGTGCATTTATCCAAGGTGAGTTTCATTCATTTATGTCAAACAACAATACACCTCACTCTTCTGGTATATTACATTCATTTTGTAGTTCTTCTTCCAATTGTGTCTGTTCCACATTATTTATTGCTTCTGGCAATCCATAGTTTTCATTTGCATTTTTTAGATTTTGTACAAATATGGGTTCATTTTCATAGGCTATCAAATCAGACCCATCAGAATTTATAAAAGCAATTTCATAACCACCACTGCGATATCATGGAGTCAAAAGTTTTCATTGATCATTATCATCAATCAAATAATTATTTAATACGTGTTTTATTTTTAGATTTACATCAAAATCTGTCCTAATATTATTCATATCATCTTGTATAGTCTCTCACAAAGATCTTTCTTGCCAATGTATATTTTGATAATATAGCATCTCTGCCAAAAATAATATAGGATCATCATCTTGTCAGATATTGCCACCAAAATATGCATTATTTTGTATTTCTTCCTTAAGTTTTTCAATCAGGAAGTCTGTATCTATGGTATTGTAGCTACGATTTGGATTAGCTAAGGCATCTTGTTCTCATAGCTTATTAAATGCAAAAGTATTGCTATTGTATAGTAGCTGTTTTTTGTTTAATTGGTCTGTTAGATATTCATTATATTTTTTGACCACTTCTTTCAGATATTCTTCTATAGCATATTTTATTTCTTCTGGTGATTTTAATTTTAATACATTGTTATCTCCACTAAATACTTCAGATTTATATAGATTTGGGTATATAAAAGTTACTTTGTCTCCACCAATACCTTTAAAGGTAAGATATCTAGGAGAATCTATTGGTCTGTCTGATGTGGTCATATTCATACCAGGTATGTGTTTGACTAGTCCTATATCATTGGAAGCTTCTATTGAATTTATAATATTACTTAAAGTTTGGAACTCACTATTTATTGTAGAATTATCTACATTTTCTATTATATCTACAAACGGTTCAATAGTTTCATTTCCATCTGGATCTCAGTTTTCATCATAATTTTGATAAGTCAGACTTTCTATTTCATCTATTTTATTGTTTATATTTCATCCGTATGTATTTATATTATTTTTTACAATATCTATAGCATTACACAAGCTAGCATAAGAACCATTACATCACAAACCCACACCACTACCATTTACTACCATTGCATTTATAGTTTGTTTTTTTCCTATCAACAAAGGCACAAGTTGAGCAGGATGTATCTCTCCTATATTATTGTATTTTGTTTCCAAAGCATCCAGATTTGACTCTATATTGTTATATTTTATTTTGTTTGTTTCTAGAGTAGACAAGATATTATTTTGCCAATCTTCTAAGAATATCAGACCATTTCATTGTACTTTAAAGTTGTATATTCAGTTTTCTACAAAGCCTTTTATTCATTCAAAAGAAAAGTTTTCTGTAAATGCATGCACATCCAAAAGTTGGTCTTTTATCTCTTCAGCCAGATCAGTTACAATATCAGCATCATTTTGAGTAAGGGCACTTTGCCAATTGTTTGCCATATTTTGTATCTCTGTACTACTCATACTAGATATCCCAAATTGATTTATTATTGACCATATTTGGCTTGTGATATCATCTATATGATCATCTAGTGCTACCACATTACTCATCAAATATCCTGTACCATTGTTTATCAGTCCATCAATATTTGTATTCAATAAATCTGTATTAGAATTTAATCTAGTGATGATATCATCATAAAATACTTTGTAAGGAGATTCAAGATCTGAAAAAACTTTCAAATATTTACCATTTATTTGTTCTTCACTGGTAAGATTATTTTTGACTCTAGAGTCTAATGTTTTGTATGTATATATCTCTCATTTTCAAACACAGTCATTGTCGTATTCTTTAGTTATCTTTAGTATCTTTTCTTCTCCAGTACCCTCCCAAGTAGTACTATTATCAAATTTATCAAAAAATGATACATTGCCACTTTTCAAAGGTTCTGTATATATCCAATCTGGATCATCCAAATCATTTATTGGCAATCGATTGGTAAATTTCATCTCTTCTCACATTTTTGTGTTGTACAAACTTCAATACAAGTCTGGTTCTTCTTTGTCTGCATTTTTGGTATAATATTTTTTTTGCCCAGGTACAAATGTCTTTTGTATTAGTCTTGTATATTTGTCTACTCACTCAAAACTATTAGCGCCCCTTTCAGCATCTTCGATCTGAGTGCTTCCTGCAACATCAAAGACGGGTAATATAGCATCTTGAAAATTGTATCCACTTTTCCAACTACCCACACCAGATAGATTTAATGTAGAGGCACCTCATCGATTTCTTATGGCAAATTCATTTACAGATTCACACCCTCATTGTTCGTTTTCATCATTTAGATTACACAAGTGATCCTCGGGTGCTGTATCAGCTTTCCATCTTCTTCTTTTCCAACATATTCCCAAAAATTTCTTGTCACACTCTGTATTCCAATATTCTCTCTGGGCTATCTTATTGTCATCATAAATTGCCAATTCATTTATTGTATTGTTTATATTATATCATCTATTCGCATCTACTTGAGTAGCAAATATATCATAAGATCATCATACAGATTTTTTATACAAATCTATTTCATTTTCTATATCGCTTGATGGATAATCACTTGATTGTATATCATCTATTGTCAGACCACTTATATTGTCAAAGTTTCTAAAAGTTCACCTATATGTAGATGTTTCTTCCATAGATTTTATGTATTTTGCATCACTACCAAAAAAATAGTTTTCATAAGCGTCATAAGTTTTCCAAGTACATTTGGCTCATTTTTTGTATCCATCGTATTTCAGATATCACAATGGTATGACCTCATTTAGCCAATACTGTTCTTCTTCTACTTTTTCATCTACAATTTCTTCCAAAGCATTGTTTATAGAGATTATTAGCGATTCTGTTCATCATTCTGTCCTCAATAGCGTTTCATCTTTCTGTTCTATCTTGAGATAATGTGTATCTAATGCTGTCCTTATTTTACCGCTACCATCCGATCCAGTATATGTTTCTATCCATCTATTTGCAGTTTCTACATTTTTCAACACGTTGTCCAATTGTTTTCATCATATCAAAGATGTATATGATTTTAGATATCCATTTTTTATCATATTTTGTAGTGTCATAGTAGGAGTATTCATATTGTCAGTAGCTGAAGTCAACTCATCCATACCATCAAAACCTGCCAATAAATCTCCTATCATATCATTGTGGGCTCCCTGCATCAATTTTACCATGAGATCAGAGTATCTATGATATCACAAATCTTCTGCAAACAAAAAATTGTTTATATAAGAGTTTAAAGCTTCACCATAAAAATATTTTTTGTTGGCTATAAAATCATCATACCATATATTTTTTCATATATAGCTATCTGGATCATCGCTATAATTTTGTAATTTATCAAAATATTCATCATATTCTGATATGTTTTCAAAATTAATCACCCCATGCCATATCTCTGCTTGTCACTTTGGATTGTCATTGTATACAAAATATTGATCTTGATCACTTCGTATAAATTTTTGTTCTTCAAAGTCTACATATGGATATATACTTGGATACACAAAGCCATTGTCATTTATTACAGGTAGTGGTATATCACCAATCAACACTGTTCAAATAAGTTTTGATGGTTCTCCGCTCACCCCATCAAAATACATATTTTCCAGTATTTTCACAATATCTGTAGCCTGCATGTTTTCCACATCAATAGGCATCACTATAGATCTAGAGTTAGATATAGCATTATATCTAGTGTTGCTATCAGATCATTGTATATAGTCTTGTGCATATCGTTGTACATCATCTTTTATGTCATTATATATATCATCATCCACAAAGATAGCTACTAAATTGGTATAATCTAGCTGATTTTCAGCATAAACTTTACCAAAATCAAAAAAAGAAATTGATTGTAAAAAGTAGGACATCAAGTACACCATGGCCATCGTTATTACACTATATTTTTTTATTAGCCTATTTCTCATAAATTTATCAATTTTCAACTTGTAAATCATCTTGTATCTCCAATTATATTCAGATCTTTTTTTTCACCAAAAAATACCACTATTTATGCATATATTACCTTGCTTTCGGCAAAAAAGATATATAGTATGTTTTATTTTTTCCAATAAGTATTGACTTTGATAGATAAATATATATTAGTAAGTTTTGTAAACCAAAAAAAAATAAAAAAAATGAACAAAGATCAAGTGGATTTAATTTTAGAGGTGTTAGAATTTATGGGCATAGACCTATCTGAATCTGACGAATTAATTATCGCAAAAAGGGTATTCGAAAAGGTAACTGATTCGGGTTATTCTTTGGATGAAGATTCAATAATGCTTGTAGTAGATGAGTATGAAGCGGAAATATTCAATCCGCATTCAGTGCTTAAAGAATTTATTGATTAATGACAACACTACTTGAGCGGCTTGATTTAAGCCGCTTTTTTTATTTCCAAAAAATCTATTTCAAAACAAATATAATTATATAAGATTCAATCAACTAATTTCACTTTTCCAATTCCTAATAAACCAATCAATATGCAAAAACTAATTATCACCAAATCATTGTTCAAAGAATTTTGTGAAAATCCTAAGCTAGCTCGATGGCACAAAAATGACGCCAAAATTTACAACAAAATCAATCAAGAAACTTATTGAGCCATGGATTGAGCACTTATCGGTCAAGAAGTAGAAAATATGGTCAAAAAATTGCGAGACCCAAAAGATATAAGTATAGTCTCTTGATACAACACTAAAGATTTCCACAACACATATCATCAGGCCACACAAAAGAGTCTAGATCACGACATGCCAATCATCTATCAAGCTTGATTGTTACGAGATAATTTATTCGTCAAATGTGATTTTCTCCAAAAAAATGATCAATGAAAATATGATCTAATAGAGGTTAAGGCAAAAAACAAGATTCGCAAACCAAATAAAGATGAGACACTGTTGGATGATCTTGTGGCAGATTGTAGCTTTCAAAGATATGTTTTATCCAAGGCTTTGTGAGACCAATTTTCATGAAAGGTATGGATATATCATCTTAATTCTGACTATATCAAAGATGGAGAAATCATCCCATCACAAATTATCATCAAAGAAGATGTGACAGAGGAGTTGGCACAAGATTCTTGGGTAGAAGACAGGATTAAATCTATCCAAAAAACAATACTTCTTCCCAAAAAAGAATTTGAAGAATGGTTTCCGTACCAATGAGAAAATCCACTTATATATTTTGGAGACAGTCCCAAAAAATGAACAATACGAAATATTCCACATTTTAAAACTTCCAAAAAAAAACTTACATCACTATACGAATTATGAAAGACTAAAATTGATGATTTATGAGATGAAGAAATGGAGCTTATTGCTTCAAAAGATAAAGAAGAAAATAATTTTCAAAAATATATTAAAATATACAGAGAATGAATTAAAGTTGATAAACAAGAAATCAAAGAGAGATTTTCTCATCTAAGTTTTCCTTTGTTTTTCTATGATTATGAAACTGTATCTCGACCAATACCAATATTTGAACAAACTCATCCACGACAGCAAGTAGTAGTGCAGTATTCTATGCACAAGATGGATGCAGATGGGGAGATCACTCATTTTGAATGACTGATAAAGCCTTGAGTAAAAACAAACAAAGATGTGGTAGATAAGTTTGTCCAAGATGTATGAGAAGCAAGATGAACATTTATCGTCCGAAACAAGTGATTTGAAAACAGTAGAAATGAAGAAATGTGAATTATGTACCCAGAGTACAAAGAATTTTTTGAACAAGTAAATTTACAGACTTTTGATCTTATGGATGTATTTAGAGATATGTTGTATTTTGATCCAGATTTTTGAGGATCTTGTAGTATCAAAAAAGTTCTGCCAGTCTTGTCAGACATTACTTACGAATGAATGACAGTTTCAAATGGTGGAGATGCTTCCAACTATCTCCAGAAATTAATCAATAATCAATTACCAATAGAGATATCAATCGAGAATTTACTAGAGTATTGTAAGCAAGATACTCGAGCAATGGTAGAGATTTATAATTTTTTGAAAGAGAAGATTAATTAAACTACATATCATTATGTACAAAATATTTTGACAAAAAACGCCTCTCCAATTTGGAGGGGCGCTTCATTTTCTTAATTTAAAATAGTTTTGTCATAACCGACATATCGGGACAAAGCCCTCAAATCGGTAATCTTTTCTAAAAACATAGGCATCCCCATCAAAGATTCATAAGATTTACCCACCCACGGCAAAGTATCTTTTTTGATCTCTGCTATGGTACCTGTAGCTTTATAGACGTAGCATATATCTGTCTTATCATCTATCAAAAATATGAATGATGATTTGGACAGTAGTTTTGTACTTTCTATAATTGCCTCCGCATCTTGTAAATCTTTGGGCGCAATACACGCTATTATTAGATTTTCAAGATTTTCTTTGAACTCTTTGGGAACTTGATCCACATATTCTCTGGCGTCGAAAAAAATTAAATATCTGTTTTCCATACTGATTATTTTTTATTATTTTTATTTTATCATAAAATATGATACACAATAAAGTATAAAAGTCAATATAATTCGATGTTTTTTAAAATTAAAACCCTCTCCTTTATTTTGGAGAGGGTATTGGTTTATAATCTTTCTCTTACTTTGTGGGCTAATCTGCTAGCAATCGATCTTATTGATCTAAAAAGTTTTTCACTAAAGTTTTTTAGTTTTCTTTTTAGCATACCATACAGACCTTGCTTTTCTTGCTTGTTGAATACCTTACAAATTACCCAATACGCAAATCCTTGAAAAAAAACTTCTTTTTGATCAGGATTTTGCTTTAAAAATTTTTCCAGTTCACTTGGAGCGCCTTTGTGTATCACAGCACAATCTCTTCCAAAGATTCTGTCGATTTCAGACATTCGACCAGCACACCAAATAGTTCTGTTTTGTATTGCCAAGTGTATTGTCATAATAATATATATTTTTGTTGTAAAAAATACCATACATATTATATGCGCAATATCAATATTATTTTTCACTTGATTTTTTTAATAAACTCATTAAAAAACAAAACCTTGTTTGAGAGTCAGACAATAGCCAATGTTAACAAAAAAAATAATAAAAAAAATGAATTCAGCTACAAAAATTGGTTCCAAAAACCGTAAACATCCCAAGGGGGGTATTAGAACCAGTAATGGTGTTTATGACACCAAAAACGGAAAATTTTACTATTTGATATCAGGGGATTAGTCCTGATATTGTTTATCAAGATGCTAACCTTGAAAAAAGGTTAGCTTTTTTTGTTTAGTCGATATATATTTTGTTTGATTGTCCTTGTATATCTTTTCAAAAATTTTCTCAAAAAATCTCTTGAATTTTGTGTCTAGATTCATACATTATTGTCAACTTACCGGAGACAGTAGGCTATTCTATTCAATAGAAAAGTAAGTTCCTACCTAGGTTATATCAAAATATTTTTTTGTTATGACCCACACTTCGGATGGTCGTTTTTTATTTAAGATTGAAATTTTTAAGATGGCTATTAGTAGAGAAAAGAAACAAGAATTGGTTACACAATACGTACAAGATTTAAAAGAAGCAAAAAACCTTGTTGTTTTCAAACAAAGTGGTTTGTCTGTAGCTACAGATGCTGATATTAGAAGGGAAGTGAGAGAAACCGAATGAAAATACAATGTAATTAGAAAAAGATTGTTCCTTAGAGCTCTCAAAGAAGCTGGTTATCCAGAAGTTGCTTTGGATCAATTACCATGATCTGCTGTTGCTGTGTATGCAAGAGGAGATGAGTATGCACCCCTAAAAGTTATAAATAAATATCAAAAAGAATTCAAAAAAAGTAAAGATTTGGATACAAATTTTGAATTTTTGGGAGGATGGTTCAACAAAGAGTGGAAAGATGCTGATTATGTAAATGAATTGGCAAACATACCAAGCAGAGAAGAACTATTATCAAAATTGGTGTGGATATTCAATTATCCAGTACAATCACTTACTTCTGTATTGGATCAAATAGCAAAGAAAAAAGTTGAATGATGAGATACAGCACCTGTTGCTGAAGAAACTAAACCTGAAGAACCAAAAGAAGAAGTAAAAGAAGAAGTAAGTGAAGAACCAAAAGAAGAAGAATCAAAAACTGAAGTAGCTGAAGAAGCTAAAAGTGAAGAAGCTACAACACAAGAAACAGCTGAACAATCTTCAGATAATGAAGAAAAATCAGAATAATAAAAGCGTTGCAACGATTCAACGATGAAACGTTTCAACGTCCTATTTACTTATTAATTAGTATTGAGAATGGAATTGTCAAAGAATGCACAAAAAATCATGGACTTAGTAAAAGAAATGAGTGCTATTGAATTAAATGAGCTTGTTAAAGCTTTCGAAGAAGAATTTGGAGTTACAGCTGCTGCGACTGTTGTTGCTGCTGGTGGTGCTGCTGGTGGAGACACTGATGGAGATGCTGGATGAGATTCTGCTTCAAACATTGAACTTACAGAAATTGGAGGACAAAAAATTGCTGTAATCAAAGTAGTAAAAGAATTACTAGGACTTTGATTAAAAGAAGCAAAAGAAATGGTAGAAAAAGCTCCTGTAGTTTTGAAAGAAAATGCAAAAGATGATGAAATCGAAGCATTCAAAACAAAATTGGAAGAAGCTGGTGCAACTGTTTCATTGAAATAGTTGGTATTTATCCAATAGTGACTTGATTTTTGTATTCAAAAACTTAAACCAAGTATAATGGATGAAAAATTAGAAAATTCATTTATTTAATTCAGAAAATTGATAATGAGCATTACTGTAAAACAAATAGTAGATGCACAAGTACATGTTGGTACATTGAAAAGCGAAGCACATCCAAAAACAAGAAATTATCGAGTAGACATCATCAACAACATAGTAGTTCTAAATCCTGAGATGATTTTAGAACAGCTAGAAAATGCAAGAAAAAAAGTAAAAGAAGCCAAAAAAGATGGAAAAGAAATTTTGCTTGTATGTGAAAAAAAGATGTATGCTGATGAGATTAAAGTACTAGGAGAAAAGTATGGGGTTTCTTACCTCAATCACAAAGCTCCTGGAGGATTTTTGACTAATTTTGATACTTTCAAAGTTAGAATTGATTCTATGAACAAGATGAGATCTTTTATGGACAGCGAAGCTTTTGAGTCTCTTACCAAAAAAGAACAACTTATTCACAAAAGAAAACTAGCTAGAGCTAGTAAGGTTTATGAATGAGTAAAAAAATTGTCAGCAAAACCATGATTAGTAATAGTTGTAGATGGTTCTATGCTTCAAAATTTTATACAAGAGATCAATTTACAAGGAGATATAGATAATATCATAATATCTTCTACCAACTATGATAAATATTTGTGAAAAAATGATATTATAGCAAATATGCTTAGCTATAAAAGTATAGATTTTGTGATGAATTATATATTATCTTAATACAAAAATATATGCTAAATCAAAATAATTCAAACGACACTACACAAAACATAGATTCAACAAAATATGTTCCTGGTAGTTCTGACAAAAAAAGGGCTATTATGATGTATTTGTTTTTTGGTATTATGGTTACACTTACCAAAAAAGAATTGAATAGTTTTGAATACTATCACCTAAGACAATCAGCAGGTCGATGGATATTGTTTTTGTTGATATTAGTGTTTGATGTGGTACTGTTATTTATACCAGTTATCAAATATATCTGACTTATACCACTAATTATATTGGTTATTGTACGATTTATAAGTGTAAAACAAGCTCGAGACGGGAAATATTTCATAAGTAAAAAAGAGTCTCCACTCGCATTGTTTTCATCTGTATGAACTTGGTTTATAGATTTGTTTGAATTAAATGTAGAATCAAAAAGTCAGGATTCCACAGATTCTCAAGAAAAAGTTGGGGTCTTACCACCAGACGATATAGACAAGGACATACAATCACAAAATAAACAGTAAATTTTATTTTAAAAATAAAAATTATCATGGCTATAGATATGAATTTATTAAAGCAATTGAGAGAAGCTACATTTGCACCACTGAAAGACTGTAAAGATGCCTTATTAGAAGCAAATGGAGACTTGGATCAAGCACAAGAAATTCTAAAAGAAAAATGAGTGTTGAAGGCATGAAAAAAAGCAGATAGAGAAACAAATGAATGAACTGTAAAAGTTTTGCAACAAGGCGACAAAATAGTTGGTGTTAAATTACTTTGTGAGACAGATTTTGTAGCAAAAAATGAATGATTTGATTCTCTTTGCGACAAAATATTACAAGAATTATTGTCTCAAGATGACGTGTTTGACTCAAGAGAACAAGCGCCTGAATCTTTAGTAAACAAATTAGATGAGATAGTAAAAGAGGCGGTATGATCTATAGGTGAAAATATGAAATTGGCAGATATTATTTCTACCAAAGAAAATGGTTTCGTATATAATCATCCTGGTAATAAAGTTGCCTCTATAGTGTTCTTTACAGGATCCAATGTTGACGCTGCTAAAGAGATAGCACTACAGGTTGCTGCTATGAATCCTATGTATTTAGATTTTGATTCAGTACCATCTGATATTATTCAAAAAATGGAAACTGAATTTCGTCAAGAACTCATAGACTCTGGTAAGCCAGAAAATATGATAGATCAAATATTGAAAGGAAAACTTAGCAAGGCATTGGCAGAAGATGTATTATTAGAACAAGAGTATATTAGAGACGGATCCAAAAAAATCAAAAATATTATACCAGAATGATTTACACTAACATCTTACAAAAGATTTGCTGTAAAATAATTTACATAGTTTAAAAGTACTACAAATGAACAATTATGAATTAGTATTGTTGCTAGACAATCAATCAAAAGATTCAGACAGAAAAGAATTGCTATCAAAATTTGAAAAAGATTTTAAAGAAAATATCTTAAAAAAAGATGATATGTGAATCCAAGACTTATCTTTTGATATAAAATGAAAGAAATGAAACAATAGGGCTTATTTTATATCTTACCATATACAGTCAGATACTGATACACTAAAAGACATCAAAAAGATGTTTCTTTATACCAACACTGTTGTGAGATATAGTATTTTTAAAATGAATCAAGAACAAACTTTTTTTGAATATGAAAAATTGAAAAAAGAGCTGGAAAAAATTATGGATTCTTGGGATCAAAAAAGATTTGGTAACAGGATATCATTTCTTTCACATACAGAAAATTCAAAATATATTAATTGGAAATCTATACCAATATTGGAAAAATATCTGACTAGATTTGCTACTATAAAACCTAGAAAGTACACCAAAAATCCAGTTAAATTGCAAAAAAAACTAAGAAGGGAAATTATTAGAGCTAGAACATTATGAATGTTAGATTTTTCTAAATCATAATACAATTCCAGCTTAAATATTTCATAAGATAATTAATCTTTTTATTTTGAAAAAAGTACTAAAATGGCCAGTAAATTGAGAAGAATTAGAAAATACAAGTGGACAAAAAGACTAAGAACACATTGATTTAGAGAAAGAATGAAAAAACGAACAGGTAGAAGAGTATTGTCAAATAGGAGAAAGAAAGGAAGAAAACAGCTGACACCACAAAGAGCTTAATATAATATCTCATATTAAGACTCTTTTTGTAAAAAGAAAATAGTTGTCAATCATTGTTTTTGGACGCTAATTATCAGTTACAGACTAAGGACCCAAAGTTAAAAGTTTACTTTCACTAAAATTTTCAAAGACTATGCCTACAAAAAAAACAACAAAAAAAACAAATGTTTCTGCTAAAGTACAAAATCAAGTACCAGCAGTTTTCAAAGACTACTTTCAAAAAGATGGTAGGATTTTTATTAAAAATCCAAAATCTTATCAAGATTTTCCTGATCTTTTGGATTTACAAAAGAAAGGTTATCAAGATTTTGTAGAAAAATATATACACAATTTGTTTGAAAATATAAATCCTATACGAGATATAGCATGAGAAAAATTACACGTAAGTATATCTGATATCAAAATATCTGAGCCTCAGAGTGATATGGATGAGTGTAAAAAGAAAGAGCTTACTTATGGGGGTATCATATCAGGTAAGGTAAAATTGGTAGAGATAGCAGAAGAGGAGTGAAAGAAACCAAGCGAAAAAGTGATATTTTCAAAACGTGCAAATATTTGAACATTACCATTGATGACTCCTTATGCCTCATATATAATCAATGGAGTAGAGAGGGTTATAATATCTCAAATAATTAGATCTTATGGTATATTTTATGCCAAAAAAGATTTTGGTTTTGGTTTTAAACTAATACCTGAGAGATGACCATGGGTAGAGACAAAAGTAGAGAAAACATGAGTAATGGTAGTTAGGATAAATAAATCTAGAAAATTTCCCATCACAACACTACTTAGAGTATTTGGAGCAGAGACAGATGAAAGCATTAAAGAGCTTTTTATAGACAATATAGACGAAGAAGATACAGATTATATAGATATTACTTTGAAAAAGGACCCAACAAGTGACGCGCTTTCCGCAGCTGAGTTTATATACAACAAACTTAGACCAGGAGAGCTGATTGATAGTCATAGTGCATTAGATTACATCAAAAATCAATTTTTGAATAATGATAGAATCAATATATGAAGAATAGCTAGGAGAAAAATCAATGCCAAACTTTGACTTTCAAAAAAACTTGATTCAGAAGAATCTAATCTTTTTGATTGAGAAGATTTGGTAGCTTCTATCAAATATCTTATCAACTTATCAAATTACAAAAAATGATATTATGTAGATGATTCAGATCATCTTTCAAATAAAAGAGTAAGGACAATGTGAGAGATACTATATTCTCATCTTGGTCCTGTGATGAGAAAGTTCGTAAAGTCTGTAAAATGAAAACTTTCTGTATTAAATATGGAAAATGCTATCAAGATTACAGACTTAGTAAACTTCAAAATAATTGATAATTCAATAAAGAGTTTTTTTGCTACATCTCAATTATCTCAATTTTTGGATCAAATTAATCCTTTGTCAGAATTAGAGCACAAAAGAAGAATCACGGCTTTATGACCTGGATGACTCAAAAGAGAGACTGCAAAATTTGAAGTGCGTGATGTTCACCCATCACATTATGGTAGGATTTGTCCTATTGAGACACCAGAATGACAAAACATTGGATTGGTAATATATCAATCTTTGTTTTCTCATATAAATGATGAATGATTTCTTGAAACTCCAGCATTTAGAGTTTCAAAAGAAGTTGAAGCAAAAAAATCAAAATTATTAAATAGAATTGCAGATCGTGATATTTATGAGCTTGATGCAAAATGAAACCCAAACAAAAAAGTAATAGTAAAAGAAGATAATTATATAGATGCAAAATCTGCTGAAAAAATAGAACAAATATATGGTAAGCTTGGAGCATCAATCAAAGTAAAACCCTTTATAACTTATGAAGTAGAATATATATCGCCTGAGTTAGATGAAAAATATTTTATAGCAGATGCTACTACAGCTACAGATGAGCATGGTAATATTACTATAAAGCGTGTTGCAGCTAGGCATTTTGATGAAATGATCACACTACACATCAAGGATATTACACATGTAGATGTAAATCCATCGCAAATATTTTCGCCAAACACTTCACTGATTCCTTTTTTGGATCATAATGATGCTGTGCGTGCCTCTATGGGTACTAATCAACATAGACAAGGTTTACCATTGTTAAAAAATGATGCACCTTTGGTAGGTACATGACTTGAATCTATTGTAAAAAATACTCATGCAGTTGTACTTGCAGAAGAAGACGGTGAGGTAATTTATGTAGATTGAAAAAGAATAAAAGTAAAATATAAATCTGGTATAAAAGAATACAAGCTTAATATATACAAAAGATCCAATGCAAAAACCTGCATAAACCAGGTTGCCAAAGTATCTTTAAAACAAAAAATAAAAAAATGAGATTTATTAGCAGAATGACCTTGTAGTGATGATTGAGAGCTAGCTTTATGAAAAAATCTCAAAGTGGCATTTATGCCTTGGAGAGGTTATAACTATGAGGACGCTATAGTAATATCTCAAAGACTTGTAAAAAATGATGCCCTTACATCTATACAAATAGAAGAAAAAGAAATAGAGGTATCAGATACAAAACTTTGACCTGAAGAAACTACAAACGATATACCTTGAGTTTCTATGTCAAAATTGAAAAATTTGGATGAGGATGGTATTATAAGAGTTTGATCTATAGTAAAGTGATGAGATATATTAGTTTGAAAAATTACACCTAAATCTGAATGAGAATTAACCCCAGAAGAAAAGCTTATCCAAGCAATTTTTGGAGACAAATCTAAAAATGTGAAAGACACATCTTTGTATATGCCATCTGGAAGTGAATGAAAAGTGATAGAGGTAGTTATATTGGATGCAAAAAAGTGAGATAGTTTGATGGCTTGAGTTAGAAAAAAAGTAAAAGTATATGTAGCTAGCACAAGAAAAATAGAAGTATGAGATAAATTAGCATGAAAACACTGAAATAAAGGTATTGTAGCAGTAGTTGTACCAGAAGAAGATATGCCATTTACCAAAGAATGAGAGCCAATTGATGTTGTTTTAAATCCTTTGTGAGTAATATCTCGTATGAATCTTTGACAATTGTTTGAGGTTCAATTGGGTTATATAGCACAAAAATACTGAATCAAGTTTTCAGTATGATCTTTCTCTGGGTTCTGATTGGATGATTTCAAATCTCTTATCAAAGAGCTTTGAATAGAGAATGAAGTAAATGCAGAAGTATTTGATTGATCGACATGACAAGCATATAATCAAAGAGTTACAGTTTGATATATGCACCTATTAAAATTAGTTCATATGGTAGAAGATAAAATACATGCTAGATCAGTTTGACCATATTCCTTGATTACCCAACAACCACTTTGATGAAAATCTAGACAATGAGGTCAAAGATTTGGAGAGATGGAAGTTTGGGCTTTAGAAGCTTATTCTGCTGTATATACACTTCAAGAAATGCTTACCTTAAAATCAGATGATGTAATATGAAGAAATAAAATGTATGAATCTATCATCAAATGACAAAAGCCAAATATCTGATGATTACCTGAATCTTTCAATCTTGTTACATATCTATTTAAGTGATTGGCCCAAAATATCAAACCTCTCAACAATGAAGAATTGGAAGATTTAAAACAAGAAAGGATAAATAAAATCAAGGATTTATGATTATCTCAGATGATGAGTGAGTCGGTTATAAGTGATGAAGATGAGATTAAGGATTCAGATATTGAGTCTGTAGAAGAAAAAGAGGATATTATAGATAAAGTGATAGAAGATATGGTAGAAAGTGGAGAAATTGATGACTAGATTTTATTGTGTTTTACATTGAATTAGTCATTAGTAAAAAATTTTACAAAATAAAATTTTCCCCTATGCAAAAAACAAAATTTGATTGAATTGCTGTTACATTGGCATCAGTAGAGGACATTTCCAAACGATCTCACGGAGCAGTAGACAATCCAGATACCGTAAACTATAGGACGTGAAGACCAAAACAACATTGATTATTTTGTGAGTCAATTTTTTGACCAGTAAAAAATTATGAATGTAGTTGTGGTAAATATAAATGAGTAAGATATAAATGAATTGTATGTGAAAGATGTGGAGTAGAAGTAACTAGTTCTAGAGTAAGAAGATCTAGGATGGGTCATGTTGAACTTGCATCTCCAGTTGTACATGCTTGGTATAAATCTAGTCCTTCTGGTGGTATACACCAATTGTTGCAATTATCTTCAAATGAGATAGATAGGATACTAACTTTTGTAAAATATTCTGTAGCAAAAGATGTTTCTGAGGATCAAAAAAAACTATTGGTAAAGAAATTGGAAGAAAATCTAGAGAATAAAACCAAAGAATTGGACGAATTGTTTAAACAAGAATCAAAAGAATCCAAAGATAATGCAAAAAAAATGAAAGAAATAGAGTCTTTATATCAAGAAAATAAAGAGTCTATAGCAAAAGAATTTAATAGACTAAAATCAATAATTTCTGATTTAGGTTTTGCTAGTACAATACTAGAAAGTGATTATAGAAATATTTTTTGGCAATATTCTGATATTGTTAAATTTGTATCATGACCAGAATGAATACTGGAGATGCTTCAAAATATAGACGTAAAAAAAGAAATCAAAAAGAGATTAGAAGAATATTCAAAATTAAAATCAGAAGATCAAAAAAAGAAGCTTATGTCTTTAATAAAATTACTTATAAATTTATATGTTTCTGGAGTTAAGCCAGAAAATATGGTATTAAGAAAGTTGCCAGTTATACCACCTGATCTTAGGCCTGTAGTACAATTAGATGGTGGAAAATTTGCTTCATCTGATGTAAACTTATATTACAGGAGAGTTTTGATGAGAAATATCAGACTTAGAAAAATGATTCAAGTATGAATGCCAGATGTAGTAAAAAAGAACGAAATTAGATTATTGCAAGAATCTGTTAATAATTTATTAGTATGAGAAAAATGATGATCTGGACCAGGTTGAGCATGAATTAAGGTGTTTAAGTCATTATCAGATATGCTTTCTGGTAAAGAATGAATTTTTAGAAAAAATTTGCTTTGAAAGAGAGTTGACTATTCATGAAGATCTATTATTACAGTAGGTCCAGATTTGAGATTGGATGAATGTGGTTTGCCAATATATATCGCTGTAAAGATGTTTACGCCCTTTATCATAGGTAAGCTTATAGACAAAAAAATTGTATATACACCAAAACAAGCTGAGAAGCTAATCAAAGATTGATCTCCTATAGCTTTAAAGTTTTTGGAAGAAGTAATCAAAGATAAATATGTTTTATTAAATCGTGCTCCTACATTACATAGGCTTTCTATAGAGGCTTTCAAAATTAAGCTGATGTCATGAAAAACAATTAGGATACATCCTCTTGTTTGTCCAGCTTTCAATGCCGACTTTGATGGAGATCAAATGGCTGTACACCTTCCTTTATCAGACGAAGCACAAAAGGAAGCAAAAGAAATTATAGCAGCTGACAAAAATATTCTTAGACCAGGTTCTTGAGAGCCTACTATTACTCATTCTCAAGATATGGTTTTGGGTATTTACTACCTAACAGATTTTTTCGATCCTAAATATCCTGACTACAATACAGAACAAGAATGGCAAGAAAAAACTCCGATAGTATGATTTTTTGAATCTATGGAACAAGTTATCAAGACCTTTGAAAATGGTGAGATTGTAGAAAAAGATAAGATAGTTTTAAAGTTTAAAAACAAGCATATTACGACAACAGTTGGTAGAGTAATATTTAATTCAGTATTGCCTGAAAAGGTACAATTCGTAAACTTCAAACAAAGTAAAAAAGAACTGAAAAATCTACTTAGTGCAATATTTGACAATTACGATATGTCTACTACTGTCAATGTGGCAGATGATATCAAGGATTTGTGATTTTCGTATGCTACTATAGCAGCCAATTCAATCAATATTTTAGATATGAAAGTTCCAGCTGAAAAAGAGGAAACTCTCAAAGTTTGAGAGAAAAAGGCAAACGAAATATATAAATATTTTTACAAATGATTTTTCTCTGAAGATGAAAAACATAGACTGATTGTGGAAGTTTGGTCAGAAACAAAATCAAATGTAGAGCAATATCTAAAAAATATTATTTGACCAGGAAATAATCTATATAGTATGGTAGATTCATGAGCTAGATGATCTCAAACTCATATGACTCAGATATCTGGTATGAAATGATTAGTAGTAAATCCAAAATGAGAAATTATTGAACTTCCTATTAAATGAAGTTTTGTAGAATGATTGAAACCAACAGAATATTTTATTTCTGCACACTCATGAAGAAAAGGTAAAGCTGATACTGCTCTTAGGACAGCTGAATCATGATATCTTACTAGAAAACTTTGTGATTCTTCACAAGAAGTAATTGTGAGGACTGAAGACTGTGGTACAGAAAAAAGCATATATCTTACAAAAGAAGAGTCAGAATTAAAATGAGAAGATTTCTTTGATGTAATATACTGAAGAGTTTTGGCAAAAGATGTAGAAGATGAAAAATGAAATATAATATTGAAAAAATGAGAAATGCTAGACAAAGACAACATATCTTTGCTTGAGAATGACAATATAAAATGAATCCACTTTAGATCTCCATTGATATGTAATTCTCCTAGTGGAGTATGTCAAAAATGTTATGGTATGGATTTAGCTACTAGAAAGACAGTAGAAATCTGAGTGCCAGTTGGTATTGTGGCTGCACAGTCAATCTGAGAGCCGGCTACACAGCTGACTATGCAAACTTTTCACCATGGTTGAGTTGCTGGATGAGCCGACATGTCTCAAGGTATAGACAGAATTAAACAATTGTTTGAAGTTAGAGCACCAAAAAAACCTGCAGTAGTTGCACCATTTGATGGAGTTGTAAGATTTACAGAAAAATGAGCTGACAAACACATAAATATAGAATCAGAATATCAAAAGAAACCTTATATACTCAAAGAGGGATATGAATTTACAGTCAAAAAATGAGATTCTATAAAGAAATGATGAGATTATGCATCAAAATGAAGAAGTAAACTAAAAGTACAAGAAGAATGAGTAGTAATTGAAAAAAAGAAAGATAGCATTGTATTTGGTATAAAAGAGGTTTCTAAAAAATCTTATAAATGATTGTCTATCAGATGAATTAAAGAGTGAGATCACGTTTATAAGTGACAAATATTGACCAATTGAGCTATAGATATATCAGAGTACAAAGATATCGTATGAGATTTACAGGCTCAAAAATATATCATAAGTGAAGCTAAGAGAGTATATTCAGCTCAATGACAATGATTAAATGATAGGCATATTGAGGTAGTTGTTAAACAATTGTTCTCAAAAGTATTTATAGAAAAACCTGGAGACACTTCATTTATACCTTGAACTTATATCAAGTATGAAGATTTTGTAAAAATTAATGAAGAGTTAGTAGAACAATGAAAAAAACCTGCTCAATGAAGAAGACTTGCCTTGGGTCTTACAAATATAGCCAAAGAGACAGACTCTTGGTTGTCTGCTGCATCATTCCAAGAAACTATTAGAGTGATGGTAGGTGCATCATTGAAATGAGCTATAGATGAGCTATCAGACCTAAAATCAAATGTAATCATATGAAGACTTTTACCTGTTTGAGAGGTTTATAGAAAAACAAATGGTTACGAATAATCTAATTATCAAGCCTAGTTTTTCTTGACAATAAGAAGCAAATCAGTATAAAAAAGTCCGTTATTTTTAATTTACAAATTAATGAATTGTTATGGCACACAAGAAGGCCGCAGGATCGGCCAAGAACTTAAGAGACTCAAAACCAAAGTATAGAGGAGTCAAAATCTTCTGATGACAAAATGCAAAAGCATGAAATATAATTATTAGACAAAAATGAAATAAGTATGAAGCTTGAAAAAATACTTATATTGCAAAAGATTTTTCTATACATGCGGAAATAGATGGTGTAGTTACCTTTTCAAAATCGCACAAACAAAGGTTTGATGGTAGAAAATATCTCAAAACTATAGTAAATGTTTTACCTTTGGAAGTTGAAAAACCAGTGGTTAAGGTTACTAAAAAAACTGAAGTTGAAAAAAAACCAGCAGCTAAAACAACAACAAAGAAAGCTGTTGCGACAAAAAAACCAGCAGCTAAAAAAACTACAGCCAAAAAAACAACAACAAAGAAAGCTGTTGCAACAAAAAAACCAGCAGCTAAAAAAACTGTTGCAAAAAAATCAACTTCAAAAAAAGTTGTAAAATAATTCATTTATAATTTAGACTAAAATTAAGATGGCAGGAATATCTCCAAGAAAAAAGATCTCGAAACATAAATCTAGGACTAGACATTCTACACGAGAAAGATTAGCACTAAAAAAGCTTTCAAAAAAATATTCTACAAGTAAGTGCAATAATTGTGGTAAAACAAAATTATCCCATAGGGTTTGTCCACATTGTGGATATTATAAAGGTAAGCAAGTTATTACAATAAAATCTAAAAGCAAAGATACAGTAGTAGATGCATAAAAAGTTTAATCATTAAATTAAACTCTCAAATATGAAAGTTTGAAACAGAATAAATGCAAGAAAGGTGGTGTTGAGTTATTTTTATCAGCGCTGCTTTTTTCATAATCTTTGAAAACAAGATAAAACTGTAGATGCAGTATTGTCTGTAGACAATATATTTTCTTCTCAAGTAGAAGAGTTTGAAAAAGCCAAAGCAGAATTTATGGATAAAATAAAAGGTGAGTTAGAGATATCAAATGATGAAAATTTAGAATATTTTGTAAGTATATTTTTTGATAAACGATCTGTAGATGAGATAGATATGGACTATGTTTTCGCTGTATGAAAATCTTTTGAAAAATATTTTGATGAGACCATAGAAAAGGTAAACAAGCATACACAAAGCTTTTCTTTTTCAGAGATGAATACAATGAATCAATCTTTATTTCTTCTTGGTTATGTAGAGCGAAAAGTCTTAGAAACACCTAAAGAGGTGCTACTTAATGAACTTATTGAGTTAGCTAAAAGATATGATGATGAATGATCTCCAAAACTTATAAATGGGATTATGCACAAAGTTTTCAATAATATACAAGAATAAAAAAACGTCTAAACGAAACAGCGCTTAAACGTTGAAACGTTGCAACGATTTCACGTTGTGACGTTTTTTATTTTTTCAAATATATTTTTACGTCTTCTCCATTATTATTTAAATTTTTGATTTTGAAATCGTATCATATCATACGATCAGCTGGTTCTCGAGAGGATATAAAACATCCACTTGCTCCATTTTCATATATCTCAATCAAATTTTTGTAAAGTAATTCCATATTTTCATTGTCCATTCTCTTACCATAAGGTGGATTGCAAACCACATATCCGTCCCATTTTTTGGTTTCTGAAATATCTTTTTTTTCAAATATTACTATATCATCTACACCAGCATTTACAGCATTTTGCCTAGCAAATCTGATCATTTTATCATCTATATCATTTCCAACAATTTTATAATCTCATTCAAATATTTTTCATCTCAATTTATTTTTCATTTCTTCAAATTTTTCTTTTTCGAATTCAACAAAATTTTGAAACGTAAATTTTCTATTCAACCCTGGTGCGATATTTTTTGCTATCATAGCTGCCTCAATACAGATAGTACCACTACCACACATTGGATCAAGTAGGGGAGCCTTAAAGTGCCGATTACAAAGTCTTATGAGACTAGCAGAAAGATTTTCCTTCAATGGAGCATCTCAAGTATCCTCTCTATATCATCTATTGTGCAAAGATTCTCCACTAGTATTTACAAATATACTGCACTTATTTTCAATGATCTGTACAAAGATATTTACCTCATCTTTGTTTGGATCTGACATTCTTTGTTTATCATCTCATACGAGTTTTTTTATAATAGCCTTATTTACTATACTTTGAGTTGATCTTTGGCTATCTATTTTTGATTTAAAAATATTTGTCGTTACAGCTATTTTATGTCATTTTCAGATATATTTTTCTCGATCCATCCCATATACAAAATCAAAAAGTTGATCAAAATTTTCAATTCTATCACTTCACAACTCCATATATACCTTATTTGCTATCCTAGACTCCAAGTTGATTTTACAAATATCTTCCATACCTCATTCAATATACATTCATGTAGGAAAGTTGTCAAAAGTTTTGTATCACATTATTTTCAATTCTTGTGACAATACTGGAGCTGTTCATTTGAAGCAGGTTATTAGTAATTTCATTTCATTTAATTTTAATAAATATATTTTATTTGTAAGGAATAACGCAGTACTGCGTTACGACCGTTCCCTACGACAAATGTAAGGTTTTATTCTTGAAAAAATTTATTGTTTAAATACAATTCATATGCTATATTATTCAAAACAAAACATATGCAATCATATCACGATCTAATACTAAAGATTATAGAGCTAAACACAAAACAAAAATTGACTATTGATGATTTAAAGACCATCAAGAGAGATTTTGCCAAACAAAAAAAATTGGCAGATATTCCCACCAACATAAAATTGCTTCGTGCATATCATCAACTCATTCAAGACAAGAAAATCAAAAAAGATATTGAGATAGAAAATCTTCTCAAAAAAAGATCTGTCCGTTCTGAGTCTGGTATTGTAGCAGTTCAAGTTCTCACAAAACCCTATGCTTGTCCAGGACAATGTATCTTTTGTCCAAACGAAAAATGAATGCCCAAAAGTTACATCAGTACAGAACCAGGAGCTATGAGAGCAGCACTAAATCAGTTTGATCCTATAAAGCAAACTTACAATAGACTACTTTCTCTGACCATGACATGACATCAAACTGACAAGATTGAGATGATTGTTCTTTGAGGGACTTGGGATGTTTATCCAAAAGATTACAAGATAGAGTTTATCAAAAAACTTTACGATGCTTGTAATACTTTTTCACAACTTGAAATAAATTTACCAGAGGAGGGTGACAAAAAAAACAAGATCAAAATTTTGATCAAAAAAATAAGAGCATTTTTCAAATGACACAAATATATTACCAATCAAAAATTTCAGTACGATATTACAAATTTAAACAAGATCAAATATTCATCTTCGCTACAGGAAGCTATCAAAATTAATGAAACAGCAGACAATAGAATCATAGGTCTTACTATAGAAACCAGACCAGAATTTGTGACAGATGAAAATTGCCAATCTTGGCGTGAATTGTGAGTTACTAGATTGGAGATTTGAATCCAATCAATGTATGACGATGTACTCCAAGCAAACAAGAGATGACATTCTATCCAACAAATACGTGATGCAATACACAAATTGAGACAATATGGATTTAAATTTTCAGTCCACATTATGCCATGACTTTACAAGTCAAATTACAAAAAAGACCTCTGAACTTTCCAAAAAATATATTCAGACCCATTTGTCAAACCCGATGAAATTAAATTTTATCCTACATCGGTTATCCCAAATACCAAGTTATATGATTTGTATTCTATGGGAAAGTACAAACCACTCACTATATCTACTATCAAAAAATTGATCAAAGAAACTTTCCAAGATATAATACCACCATACACTAGGATCAAAAGATTGATTCGCGATATCCCTTCTACGGAAATTGCTGCAGGTTCAAATATTACAAATCTTGCACAACTTACTCACAACGAATTAAAAAAAGAATTAAAGTCTAACAAGAAAAAAAGAGAAGAACTTTATAGCAGATTATATTGAGATTACCAATTATTCAATTCAGCAGAGGAGTTTTTGACTGCGAAAAAACAATCAGCTTCAGGATCACAAATAAACGCTTTCATAATCTGACAAGATCCAGATGTGGAAAATTATAGAAATTTTGTCACACTAGATACTCGTAGTAGGGAGATTAGAAATAAGTTGAAAGTTGAAAGTTGAAAGTTGAAAGATGTTGTAAATTTAGTTATTAGGCAATATCAAAGTTCAGTCTGAACAGAATATTTTATTTCATTTGAAGATTTGCAATGATATCTGTACTGATTTACTAGGTTACTTCTACCTACAAAATGAAATACAGTCCAACGAGATGGATTGTGACCAGATACAGCTATGATCAGAGAACTACACATTTACTGACAACTAGCTAGCTTAAAATCAAATACAAATTCCAAATCAAAGCAACAGCACAAGTGATTTGGTGGACAACTTATGTCTTTGGCAGAACAAATTTCTCAAAGAGCTTGATACCAAAAATTGTCCGTGATTTCGTGAGTATGAGTTAGATGATATTATGAGAAAATTGGATACTCACTTGAATGAACATATATGGTGAAAATAATTGGGAATTGATAATGGTTAATTGATAATGATTAATTGATAGTTTAAAACTAAATATATTAAAAAAATGTAGAAATGGCATCCTAAGACACTCTACATTTTTTTAAATTTAAAAATTAATTATTAATTGTCCATCCACCATTCACAATTAATCTTTATATTTTTCTTTCAGTTCCAACACTATTTGTTCCATTTCTTCAAAAATTCATGGTATCTCTTGTTTCGCTTGTTCTCGTCATTCAATTTCTTCTACATTTTCATATTTTTCTACCATCCTAGTTTCCATCAAATATTCAAACTCACTTTGAAACTCTGGATTTTTCATAAGTTCAGTCAATTCTTCATCAGCTTCCATCATTTGTCCAAACTCTACTATAGGATTAAATACATCAGCATTTTTTTTGATAAATATAGTACCAAATATTGCTAGCAATATAGTTACCAATATTACAAGTCCTGATATGATAGTACCAGCTATAGCCATTCATTTGTTTTGTTTTTTGACTAAAGCTATGATACCAAATATCAAAGCTACTATGGCCAAAGGTACTCCCAATACAGCTCAGATAATTGTAATACACAGTACCAATGCTACTATACTGATTACTAGACTAGCAACAGATAATCCTGATTTTTGTTCTTTCTTTTTTACAGGCATAATAAAAATCGTAAATTAAATAAAAAACTATAAATTTTATAATGATTTTTAGTCTGTAGTAAAGTTTTTTTGTAAACAGCAATATTTTGTTTTTTCAGTATTTCTAAAGCAATTTAGTATAATAAAACAGATCCCAGAGTCTATTATTTAAAATCTGTCTGTTCAATTATTTTGTCAAAAAGTTCTACAGATTTATCATTGCTATCAAACAAAAATGGCTGCACATCCTTTTGGAGAGCTATAAGATCCAATTCATTAAGCCTTTTTTTGATAGCTATTTTTAATGATTTTCAATTATCTATACCAAAAGAATGCTTACAAAATCACCAATTTGGTTTTACTCACATTCACAAAAGATAAACGATATCAAAAAGATCTCTTCATTTTGCTCTAGAAAAAAAAGCACTAAATTTCATACTCAAAAGTATATCCTTTGGCACCATTTTATAAGGTGCAACTATCCCAAATTTTTGTAGTACAAAAGTATCATGAGAATAATTATATCATTGTGGCGTAGTATCTATTTTAATAACTAATTTTTCTGTAACCATGCTCGCCAAATTATTATCAAACAATAGTTTTGGTATTTTGATACTACAATGAAAAGCTCACTTGTAAACATGTTTTATTTCAACTTCATATCACTCCAACAACAATTCTTGCTCTACTACTTTAGTTAATTTCTCAAATTCTTCTACCGTCAATCATCGATTGTCAAAATCAATATCTTCAGAAAACCTCTGAGAATTATGTCAGATTCTAAGTGCAGTTCATCATATAAAACACAACTTTTTAGAAAGTGGACTAGAAAATATACTAGCCAATATCTTGTATTGTAAATATTCTCTCAATATAGCTTTTGGAAAATTATGTAATTTTGGTGGATATTGTTGTATTATATTATTCAAGTTAATCATATTTTTTATTTATTATAAGAAATAAAATCTTCAATCAGTTCAATAATTCTTTTATTTTTAAATAATTTAGCACATTTTCTCAGATTGTCTTGATTAGTTAGTTCCCAAAGACGATATCTATCTATCCTCAACTCTGCTATATCCTCTTTGTCCAAGTGCTTTTTTAAGTAAAAAAAATCACAAATAGTTTTTTCTACACTCGCTATCAAAAAATCAAATCAATTATTGTTTTTTATATGTTCATATCACCAAAAAAGAGACGACTTGATGTTGTAATAATAAAAGTTTCAAATATCTCATGATAATTTTTGAGTTTTCTTTGTACTACAAGCAGTAGTCATAAAAACTCACTCTGGTATCAAATCATAATATCTCAAGGCTGATTCTATACTAACGTAACTAGGCGAATATATTTTATTGCTACAAAAAAATAGCATTCTTTCATCAATCTGCAAAGAAGAGAGAGTGTACCATCATTTGCTAATACGCTTTATGTATCATTTTTTCATCCAATTGACCAAATTTGAACGCAAAAAACCTGATTCATAAACACGCAATTGCTGCAAAGAAAAACATCCTTGCTTTTGTCATATTTTTTCTAACTCACGCAAATTCATTTCTCAAAGTAACAAATAAATATTACTATAAGAAATATATTGATTTTTTTTCAAAATGCAAATCTATACCGCATTGCTTTAGAAATAACAAACTTTTGCACTTCGTTACCTAAAATTTGTTTGTCTAAAGTCCGCGGTATAGTTTCGACGTTACTCCGAATAGTCGGAGTTTGCGTCTCAATCTAAAAACAGACCCCGGGTCTGTTTTATAGGCAATTGCTAATTTCTCTCAAAAATTATGTAAAAAACTTTTGCTAAGTTAACTTAGACTTAAGATTTTAAATCAAATAAAAAACTACAAATCTTACAATGATTTGTAGTCTGTAGTAAAATTTTATTTTTAACAAATAATTATATTTATTTACCTACTTAACTAACTTATTTCCTTAAAATATATTTCTATTACTTCTCACTTATTATTTAATTTAATTTCATTTATTTTCAATCATTTAATCATAGCATTTTGAGTATTTTTTGAAAACCTTAAGCTTTGTTCTATTTTTTCAATTTTCACCTCTTTTCAATTCATATATTTTTTTGCATCTTTTATCTCGTTAGTAAATTTACCAATCATTTTTTCTTTATTTTCCAAATAATTATTATCCATAGGATCACCATCTAGATTTGCTATTTCATCTATTTTAGTTTGTAATTTTTTTGTTTTCAAAAAATTATCTGAATATATTTCTTTATAAACCAGTTTTGATATCTTTCAATAATTATCTAATTCAATCTCTATGACATTTACTCACTTATATTGAGTTAAAACATTAGGTATCATAATTATTTTTTCAAAAAGTTTATTTATAGAAGTGAGTTCACCCATATTTGAAACAATAATAGGGTTATCATTAAATTTTGATAAAAAGTCAGTATCCATTGGCATGTAGTCAAAATTTCGTCATTTATTGATAATACTGTCTATTATATCTTGTATTTCTTGTTTTTTTTCTTCTAGGTTAATCATTTCTTCTGGATTAGAAAAATCGAAATCTCAATACTCATCAGTCGACTCAATTTTTCATAAAATCCCATCATTTATCTCCTCTGTAGGATTAATAGTTTGTTCTTTTTGCTGATCTATTGCCATTATTATTAATTAATAAATAAACTTTTTTATATCTATTCCAAAATATCATTAGACTCTTCTTTTGTTTTTTTATTTTTTAGTTTATGCTAAATATTTTATTTCATTTTCTAGATTTCTCAGATCATCAGCTTCTGCTAAGGTATTTTGTTTTTCTAATGTTTCTATTTTCTTTTTTGCTTCTGTTTGAGCTTTATGTTTTTCTATTTCATCAAATTCTTTGACTCTCTTTTTAAAATTATTTATAATCCTCATTATTTCTGATCAATTATTTTCTGGAGATCGTTCGGTGATTGTTGGTGGATTATTGACTCGTTCTTTATTATTTTTTATGCTACCATCATCACTATTTATTATGCCCCCATCTTTGTTTATTAATACATTATTATTTGTTGTCAATATGTATTCATTTGTTCAATCATTTTTAGTTAAGTTATATTTTGAAATATATCCCTCTTTTTCTTTTATAATGGTTATTGAATTTCGTTTATACTCCAATTTTATAT